>Ga0187893_10000517_pt1 | contig 100699 bp, 86 predicted proteins | sample MA1701074metaG_FD_139574 | JGI IMG/M metagenome (GOLD analysis project Ga0187893, IMG submission 139574) | White microbial mat communities from a basaltic lava cave in the Kipuka Kanohina Cave System on the Island of Hawaii, USA - MA170107-4 metaG ...
ACCAGCGCCCCGTCTTCAGTTGCGATTCGCGTTCGCGCTTTGATGAACCCAAGATTGTGCTCCGCGCGGTTCGCAGGCGCTCTCGGTTGCGCCCGGGCGTCCGCTGGCGGCAAACAAAGCACGGTCAAGGTGAAGGTATAGAGCGTCGTCCAGCGCTGGCGCGAACGAAAACGGCTATGAGGTGCGCGGAAGTCCACTTTCCTCTCCGCCAGAAATTGAAACTCGAGTGGATGGCCTCTAAAGGCTAAAGCCACGATAAGCGAATTGCTGGGGTTGTCAACATCCGGTTGACCACATTCTCTCAACCGAATCTTGACTTTTTTTCGTGGAGTCTTGCACAAGTTGGGTAGGAAAAAGCTGTTTCGTGTAGTTGCGGCCGGGCGGGTTCGGAAATAAGGTACTAGGATTAACAGGGTGGCGGAAGGTATCGCCACCCTTCTTGCGGGCGGAGATTGTGATTTTTTTCACGAAGTCTCGACGGAATCGCCGGGGGCACAAGCCTCCCGAGCTTAGCTTGAATTGACCGCTCCATGACTGTCGCGGTACTGATCGAGTCGCGTGTTTGCAGGCTGGCGCTTGAGGCAATGACGGGCAAGCCGCCAGTGGCACCGGCACGCGTGGTTACGACCCCCCTTAATCCCCCCTCTGTAAGGGGGAGGCAACACGCGCTCGCGCTTGGGGTTCGGATTGAAGCTGGACGCAGGTCATGACGGATATAGATGATTCCGGGCCTCCCGATCTGGAACCGATGACCTGGTCGCTCATGGGGCGGTGGTTTGGCGTGCCGCTGCTCATCATCGGGACGATCGTCGGCGGGGCCGTGGTGGTGGTATTGCTGTTCGGTGGGCCGGCGTCCGCGGAGCAGAAGACCATCGAAAGCTTGCTCGAAACGCTGGAATCAAGCGGGGGCGAACGCAGCGCCGGAATACTGCTACCGCAGGAAAAACTGTTGTGGCAGACGGCACTGGAGCTGAGCGAGCGGCTAACCAAGAAGGAAGTCGAGCTGACGGCGGAGGAGCTGGACACGGTCGCCCGGCGGCTGGCGACCATGGTCGAAGTGGACCTGGAGCACCTCGACCGCATCACGGACTTCCGCCAGGACCTTTCGGCACATCGCGAACTGCGCTCGACTCGCTTTGATTTTCTGATGCGGGCGCTGGCGCGAACGGAGCGCGAGGAGGCAATCGATCCGTTGATCTCGGTGGTGAGAAGCGGGCGCGAGCCCTATGTGGCGCTGGCCATGCAACAGTTGGGCAATCTTCATGCCCTGCCGGGCGCAAAAAGGGCCATTGAACCTATTCTCATCGCTTTGGGCAAAACGAGCCAGCCGGAGACTCTATTAACAGGGTGTACGGTGCTGTCGGTGCTGGCCAATCCGGGCGATGCAGTCGTGGTAGACACCTTGTCGGGCATTCGCCTGGCCAACGACGGCGAAGTTGAATGGTCGGCGGCGCTGGCCCTTGCCCGGCTGGGAAGCGACGCTGGAAAACCGACGCTCCTCGACTTGCTGGATCGGACGCACCTCCAATCGGGCGATCGCTATGAAGTCCGAGAAGGGGGAAATGTCCGGCGGTACCCGCTTCCGCCCAACCGCGTGGAGGCCCTGCTGATCGCGGCCATGGAGGCGGCGGCGAATCTTAAGGACGATGACTTGTGGGGCATGATCGATCGGTTAAAGTCCGATCCCGCACCGGCCGTGCGCGGCAAAGCAATGGAACTGATCAAGCGTCGGGCGGAGTTGTCAGCGCTTGGAGACAAGCCCTAAGGGAGAGCGCCCATGGCTAAGCAACCTGTGGTGACGAAGGTCTGGATTGAGCCGGGTTGCATAGTCTGCGATGCGTGCGAAACGACCGCCCCGACGGTTTTCCAGGTTACCGAGGATACTTGCATCATCCGTCCGGAGGCGCTCAACCCGACGTTCACCAAGCCGATTACGCAACAGATTGTGGATGCGGCTCTGGAATGTCCGGTCGATGTGATCAAGTACGAGACGGTGGAGGAGGAAGTGGCGGCGGCACTGGCGGGCAAGCCGCAAGTGGCACCCGTAGCGAAGCCTGTCACCAAGTCTCCTGAGGCCCCGGCACCGAAGCCGGTTGCCGAGCCGGTGACTGCGGTCGCCGCGAAAGCGCCTTCGTCGGTGAAGACATCCGTGGCGGGCGCGCCCGATCCCGCGATTGCGGCGCTCCTTCGAGCGGCCACGGCGCGTGGCGGAAATGTCGTCATCCAGAAGAAGGCCGAGGCGGTCCCGCCGAGCGTCGAGGCATTACAGAAGAAAGACCCGAGTGAGCTGCCGGCGGACGCCCGTCAAGCGAAAGTGATGGAGGCGGCGAAGAAAATCCGCGAAAAGTCCGACGCCGATCGCCGGGAATTCCTTGGGACGGCGGCGCTGGCAACAGGATGGGTGGCGTTCGGTACAGGGGTGGGCATTTCGGTTGGACCGGCCTTTGGGCGATTCATGATGCCCAACGTCCTCGAAGAGCCCGATCCGCGAATCCGTGTGGGAAAGCTGCAGCGCTACCTGGAAATGCAGCCGGGCGATGTCAACGAAGACTTCAAGCCGCAGGGCATCTGGATGATCCGCGAAGAGGAGCGTATCGCGGCGTTGAACATTATCTGCACGCACCTGGGCTGCATCCCGAACTGGCTGCCCAACGATCGAAAGTTCAAATGCCCCTGCCACGGAAGCGGGTATAAGCCGACGGGGATCAATTTTGAGGGGCCCACGCCGCGTCCGCTGGAGCGGTTCCGCATCTTCGTGGAAGACGGCATCGTGATCGTGGACAAGAGCAAGAAGTACCAATTTGAGTTGGGACAGTGGGATCAGCCAGGGAGCTACCTGACGGTTTGATGAAGAACTATGTCTGTTAGGGAACGCATACGAGAAAGTCAGATCTGGGGAAGCATCTTCCGCCACGGGGTACCGCGTGACCGCCGCACGCGGGCGATGGCCATCCTGAGCAACGTTTTCCTGCACCTTCATCCGGTGGCCGTCCGCAAGAGCGGCATCCGCCTTTCCTTCACCTGGTGCATGGGCGGGCTGACGTTCTTTCTGTTTCTCGTCGAGATCGTCACCGGCGTGCTGCTGATGTTCTACTATCGGCCGACGGTGGAGTACGCGTACTTCGATATCGAGGGCTTGCGGGCCACCGTCACCTTGGGACTTCAACGCGAGCTGCACCGCTGGGGCGCGCACGCGATGGTCATCACCATCTGGCTGCACATGCTGCGAGTCTTCCTTACGGGCAGCTACAAGCCGCCGCGGGAGTTCAACTGGAGCGTCGGCGTCATCTTGTTGGTGTTGACGCTGCTGCTTTCGTTTACCGGGTATCTGCTGCCGTGGGATCAGCTTGCCATGTGGGCCATCACCGTGGGCTCGAACATGGCGCGGGCCACGCCATTGGCGGGAAGCGAGGGACCGCTGGGGTCCTTCATTCAGATCGGCGGTGTGCCGCTGGTCCACGCCGGTGACGATGCGCGGTTCGGGCTGCTGGCGGGTACGTTTGTGGGGCCCAACGCACTGCTTCGGTTTTATGTGCTTCATTGTGTGTTCATCCCCGTGGTGGTGACGGTGCTCCTGGCCGTGCATTTTTGGCGCGTGCGCAAGGACGGCGGAATCAGCGGGCCTTTGTGATTGACCATGCCCAGCATCCTGGCTGAAGCAAGTTTTATTGACGGCGTGAAAGGGTTCATCAACGAACTCTGTCAGCCGCACTGGTTCCTTATCATCTCCGTTCTTGCGCTGGTTGTGTTCCTCGTCGGATATCGCCGCCTCACCAAGCCCGCGGTCGCGGGGGCTTTGGGTGGGTTGTTCACGCTGTTTTTCCTGGTGAGCTGCCTCGATCCGAACTTCCTGAAGATCGTGCAGAAAGCGGACAACGTTCCCATCGTCATGATGATGTTCGCCATCGGGTTTTTCCTGTGGCTGGCGTTTCGGCAGGCGGCGCTCAACGACGAGCGAGTCGAAAAGGGCCAGCCGCTGCTGGAGGCCGGGGCGGACGACAAGGTGCTGGTCTGGCCCGACCTCGTGTACAGCGAGCTGATATCGCTGATTTTTTTCACCGCGTTCCTTACCGTTTGGGCGATCGTGCTCACCGCGCCGCTGGAGCAGCCGGCCGACCCCAACGTAGCCCCGAACCCGGCCAAGGCCCCGTGGTACTTCCTGGGTTTGCAGGAGATGCTCGTTTACTTCGACCCCTGGTTGGCAGGCGTGCTCCTGCCGGGCCTCATCATCGTGGGCCTGATCGCCATTCCCTACATCGACAAGAACCCCCGCGGCAACGGCTACTACACGTTCAAGGAGCGCCGCTTCGCCATCAGCATGTTCCTGTTCGGGTTCGTGATTCTTTGGATCGTGCTCATCATTTTCGGCACGTTCCTTCGGGGCCCGAATTGGAACTTCTTCGGTCCCTACGAATACTGGGACTTGCACCGGCCGATGGCCCTGCTCAATACCGAATTTCATGATTTGTTCTGGATTGGGCTGCTTGGTCGAGCACTGCCGGACCAGGGATGGTTGTTCATTCCCGCGTATCTCATCCGCGAGTTGCCGGGGATTCTTCTGCTGGGGGCGTATTTCGTGCTGGGTCCGATGATCCTGAAGGCGCTCTTTTTCAAGAAGCTTTACGCGCAGATGGGCTTCGCCCGTTACAGCGTGATGGTAATGCTGCTGCTGGTGATGCTGCTGATGCCCATCAAGATGGTGCTGCGCTGGACCTTGAACCTCCACTACATCGTGGGGATTACGGAGTGGTTCCTCAATGTGTAGCCACAAAAGGAATATGGAATAGCGGATGCCGATTCCAGAGGAAAGACTGTATCGGTCGGCGCGGATCAACCGCTGGTTCGCCTTCAGCAGCGTGCTGATGACGGCGTCCATCCTGTGGATGATCGAGGTGGACTACGATCGTCCCTGGAAGGAGTTCCAGGATGACTTCTTCCGCGGCCGGGCGGCGATGGCGCATCTGGATTACCTGGATGCCACACGCGAAGAACGAGTCAAAGAGATCGCGGAGGCTGAGAGGCGGTTAGCGGATAAGAGACAGTTTGCAGCGGAAACCACGGGCGCGAAGCGGACGGCACTGGTGAAGGAGCGGGACGAGGCGGACCTCAATTTCAAAAAGGCCAACGCTCCGTTCAGCCATGCTTTCCAGGTGCTGGAGGTCACCAAGGATACTTACGAGCGGGCGCTTGGCGCTTACGGACCGAACCATGCCGTCACAAAAGAGGCTTACGCGACCTTTAAGGAGGAGGAGGAGAACGTCGCCGTCCTACGAAAGGACAACGAACATTGGGAGGATGAAAAGAAACGGCTGGAGCGGGCGCTTAAAGACCTCGATGAGCCGGTTCGCATTGCAGAGAAGCGGCTCGCGGACCTCCAGGAAGCGGCCAAGGCATCGCTGCAAAAGGACCAGCAATATCGCGGAGTGCTGACCGACGAGGGAATCCTGGGCGGATTGCCGATCGTCAAGGCGATCATCAACGCACCCTTGCTGGACTTTACCGCTCCGAAGAACACTCCCGGTCGTCATCAGGTGAATCAGTTGGTGCTGCCGGAAGTTCGGCAGCGGCTCAACTATCTGGAAAGCTATACGACGGACCGTTGCACGACCTGTCACGTGGCCATCGACGATCCGGAGTTCTCTCCGGAGCGGTTGGCTCGCAAATTGGAGCGTTCGCTTCCCGGCGTGAGTGAAGCGCTCCAGCGAATGGGGCAACCCGCTCTCTCGCCGCCGACGCCCCCGGTTGTCGAAGGCGGCGGCGCGGCGCTGCCGGCGGGTCGGGTCACGGAGCACTGGGACAAGCTGACCAAAAAGCAGCAGAACGCCTACTTCGACGAACTGCTGAAGCTGGTCAACGGATACTTGAAGGCCAGCGGGCGCAGGACGATCGAGCTCGGTCAGCCGATCCTCGCCCATCCGGACCTGGACCTTTACCTGACGGTGGATTCGGCGCACCCCATGGCCATGATCGGTTGCACGGTGTGCCACGAAGGCAACCCGCAGGAGACGGATTTCGTCCAGGCCGCTCACACGCCGCCCACGCACGAGATTCAGGAGGAGTGGGAGGACAAGTATTACCTTACGCGGCTGGGAGTTCCGAACATCACCTTTGAGACCATCGCCCATTACTGGGACCGCCCGATGCGGTTGCCGGAGTATACCGAAGCGGGCTGCGCAAAATGCCATACGGAAGTCACGGATATCGCGCGTTTTCACGGCGAGCCGAAGGGGTCGCGCATCAACCAGGGGCAGTATCTGTTTCGCGACACCGGCTGCATCAACTGTCACAACGTCGATGCGATGAAGGATGCACGGAAGGTGGGACCCGACCTGACCAGCATCGCCGCGAAATTGACGCCCGGGTTTGTGCAGCAATGGGCTTACTTCCCGCAGAAGTTCCGTCCTTCCACGCGCATGCCGCACTTCTTTGGGCAGGAGAACAATCGTGCGGAGAGCGCCAATCAGTTCGACCCCGATCCCGTGCTTCGGACGCAAACGGAGGTAGCCGCGATCAGCCAATACTTGTTCGCTGTTTCCAAACCCTGGAAGCCGTTGCCCAAGCAGGAGGGCCTGGCAGGGGATGCGGATCGCGGCAAGGGGCTTTTCAAATCGCTGGGTTGTCTGGCGTGCCATTCGAACCTGGCCGAGTTCGGCGAGGAATGGATCACCAAAGATCTGGTACACCGCGAGGGGCTGAAACCCGAGACGGCGCTCTTCCGCTACAAGGGAATGACCGAGGAGCAGCGCGTCCGCTATGCGATGGAGCACTTCCCCGATCAAACGGACACGATCTTCGATCCGCAATCGGTGCGTTTCGATCCCGACCTGCCGTATAACCCGCCCGCGTTCAGTCGCTTCGCGCCCGAGTTATCCGGCGTCGGCTCCAAGGTTCGCGCCGATTGGCTGTATTCGTGGCTCATCGAGCCGAAGCATTACGCCCAGGATACGAAGATGCCGAGCCTGCGGCTGAGTCCCGGGGAGGCGGCGGATATCGCGGCCTACCTGATGACGCTCAAGAAGGAGGATTTCGTCCAGAAGGAGTTCTCGACCGACGGGGCCTCACGAAAGATGGCCGACGACTTGATGTTCGGCTTGCTCGCGGCGCAGCGATCCGAACGGCGCAGTCAGTCCATCATGGAAGACAAGGGCGACGAGCTGACCAACATGCTCGTTTCCTTCCTGCGCAGCTCTTTTGGAGAACGTGCCGCCAGCGGCGTGATCCCCGAGCCCAGCGTGGAGGACAAGAAGCGGCTGGGGGAGCAGGCGGCGTATGACCTCATCCGCCCCATGAGCATCGAGGACAAAAAGCTCTTCTTCCTGGGCAACAAGATGATCGCCCACTACGGCTGCTATGCCTGTCACAAGATTCCGGGATTCGAGGAGACCACCCCGCCGGGTACCGACCTGGGCACGGCGGCGGCAAGCTGGGCGGAGAAGCCGGTGACGCAGCTTGATTTCGCGTTCTATGACGACGCATTCCACCACATGCGCGAAGAGAAGCCGGAGGTCTTCGGCTACGTCTATCCGCGAGACGCAAAGGAATTGAACTACTGGTCGCCGACGCCGGACGACGCCCGCGAACAGATTACGCATACTCACGCGGCATTCGCCAAGCACAAAATGATCAACCCGCGGATTTGGGACCGGGAGAAGATCAAGCGCCCCTATGACAAGCTCAAGATGCCCAACTTCTATTTCACCGACGAGGAGGCCGAGGCGCTGACCACGTATCTGCTGTCGCGCATACCGCCACGGGTCACCGATCGGTTGAAGGTGGATTACGAAGGCGAGCCGCTGGGCCCGATCGCCAAGGGGCGGACGCTGACGCGGGAGTTGAATTGCGTAGCGTGTCATCAGATCGAGGACAATGCTCCGATGGTGCAGCAATACTTCCGCCGGACGATGGGCGGCAAGACGGTATTCGATGAGATCAACGCTCCGCCGCTGCTGTGGGGCGAAGGGGCCAAGGTGCAGCACAATTGGCTGCGGCGCTTCCTCGAGCATGTGGAGCCGCTGCGACCCTGGCTGCAGGTGCGGATGCCGACGTTTAACATCACCGGCGAGCAGGCGACGACGCTCGTGGAATACTTCGCGGCCCTCAGTCAGCACGACTCGGAGGTACTCGCCAAAACACTCGCTCCCATCGACGAGTACATCCACAAGGAGCGGGAGGCGGCGATGGGCAAACCCGCGACGCCGATTGAGCCGGGTGCGGACTGGTTTCAACAGGACCAGTTTCAAACGGCCGCGGCGAACCTGCGTCAGTGGGCCATCGAGCGGAAGCTCGTTCGCCCCATCGAGGTGGACCTGCTCGCCTCGCGGGAGCACCTCGTGCAGGCCCACGCGAAGATGAAGGAACGCGTCGAGTTTCTCCAGAGGCTCTATGACGTGGACTACCCCTTCGTAGAGCCGCACGGGCTGCTGTCGCCGCAGGAGCGATTCGAGCTTGGCGAGCGGTTCCTTGTCGACATGGGATGTCTGAAGTGCCACGTCCTGGGGCCGATGCTTCCCGGTCCGGCCAAGACCACGGACGACTTCGTGCAGATGTATCGCCTCGATGGGGTCCGCGGCGAGGGCGAAGCGGCCGTGGCCATCCTGAACGATAAGCCTTATCCCGTCGGGTCGGTGATCGACGGGTTCAAGCTGATCAGCGCCGTGAACAAGGTTTACGAGGACACCGGCGACGTGGAAACCAAGGCCGTTATCGAGGGACCGAATGCCGAGGGCGCCACGGAGCGGGTCCTGCTCGTGGCCGCCAGCGCCCCGAACTTTAACCTGACCCATCAGCGGCTGCGCAGGGAGTGGCTGCGCAATTGGATGCTCGAGCCGGGGTGGATTACTCCCGGCACCAAGATGCCGCAGAACTTCCCCAAGGGTGTCAGCCCGTATCAGAATGACCCGAAGTATGAAAAAGCCGGCAGCGACCACATCGACCTGCTGGTGGATTATCTCTACGATGCGGGGGCGAAAAACGCCCGCGTGCCTCTGCCGAAGAACCCCGCGCCAGCGGATAAGGAGGAGTTCGAGGAGGCCGAGGAATTCGAGGATTAAAGAACTCCCCTTCCTTGAAGGACGGGGGATGTTACACGGTTGCAAACTGTCGGATGATCGCATAAAAGGTCTTTGTTAACGGGACACGAGAGTAGAGAGGAGATCGATCATGAGTCGCGGGAAGGTAGTGGCGTCGGTGGTGCTGGCCGGGTGGGTCCTGGGCTTCGTGCCGGTTTCGGCATGGGCCGAGGACAACGCGGTGATCAAGGGCAAGGTGCTCTTTAAGGGCGACGCGAACAAGCCCGAGTACAAGCGGGAAACACTGGACACGAGCAAGGACGCCAACTGCACAAAAAAGATCGGAAGCGAGACGGTCGTGTTGAACAAGAAGTCCGAGCCGATCACCATCCGCAACGTGCTGGTGTCCATCAAGGACGGCCTGGGCGATCGCAAGTTCCCGGCCAAGACCGAACCGGCGATTCTGGATCAGGTCGGATGCCAATATACCCCGCACGTTTTAGGCGTGATGGAAGGGCAGACGGTAAAGATCCGCAACAGCGACCCCACCAACCACAACATCCACTTCCTTCCGAAGATCAACGAAGAGTTCAACAAGACCCAGCCCAAGCAGAACATGGAGGATGAGGTCAAGCTGAAGGTGGAAGCGCCCTTCAAGGTCAAATGCGACGTACACCCGTGGATGGGCATGCACGTGGCCGTGTTCAATCACCCGTTCTTTTCCGTGACCGGCGACGAGGGAACATTCGAGATCAAGGGACTGCCGCCCGGAAAGTACGTCGTCGAGGCGTGGCACGAGAAGTTCGGGACTGTCTCGGCAAGCGTCGAAGTGACTTCGGGCGCGACCAAGGAAGCGGACTTCACATTCGAGCCGGATAAGAAGTAGGCGCGGTCTGAGAATCTACATCCACGGAATCGAATAGGAGAGCTTTGTTGACAGGGAAGTTTTTGTCCTGGACGGCGGGTGCGGTCGTCGTGTTGGGCGTATTGCTCGTCAACACAGCGCCCGTGCGAGCGCAGGCCGTAGCCCCCAAGTCGAACGTCAAGATCGACGGCGAGTACGGCATGCTCCTGCCGCCCGATGTTTCCGTTCACGGGCATGAACAGGACGAGCTCTTTTGGATCGTGCATTGGTTCATGGCCATCCTCTTCGTCGGATGGGGCATTTTCTTTGTCTACTGCCTGATCCAGTTTCGACAGCGTGGCGGCCATCGGGCCAGTTGTGATCTGGTCAAGGCCAAGCCGTCCAAATACATTGAGGTGGCGGTTGCCGTCGTCGAGGCCGTGCTGCTGCTCGGCTTCTCCATCCCTATCTGGGCGAGCGTGAAAAACGACATCCCAGCTCCCGGCCCCGATCCGATGCGGAATCCCGTTCGTCTGCGCGTGGTGGGCGAGCAGTTCGCGTGGAACTTCCATTATCCGGGTGCGGACGGCGTGTTCGGCAAGACCGATCCTAAGCTGGTCGATACCGCGACCAACCCGCTGGGGCTGGATAAGAGCGGTCACGGGGCGGACGATATATTCTCCCTGGAGATGCACATCCCGGTGGGTCGCCCGATCATCTGCGAAATCTCCTCCAAGGATGTGATCCACAGCTTTTCGCTTCCCGTGATGCGCGTCAAGCAGGACGCGGTCCCGGGGATGCGTATCCCGGTGTGGTTCGAGGCAAAAAAAACCGGAGAGGGAGTGTATGAAGTGGCCTGCGCCCAGCTCTGCGGCAACAACCATTATTCCATGCGGGCGTTGATGTATATCCAGCAGCCCACGGATTTCGAGAAGTGGCTGGCGGAGAAGAGCAAGCCCGTTGAGGAGTTTGAGGACTAGAGTGTCAGAACCCCAAGCGCGAGCGCGGGGCCAATACGCTAAGCTAAAGGACCCGTCGCTTGCGCTCCGGGTTCCGATTCAAGGACGCTGAGGACATTCACGCATGAGCGGAGGCCATCACGAACATCATCACGACGATCACGCCCACCATCCAGAGCTAGGCTTCTGGCGGAAGTACGTTTTCTCTACCGACCACAAGGTCATCGGGATCTGGTACGCCGTCACCGCCCTCGTGTTTCTGATGGTCGGCTTTTCGCTGATGATGTTGATGCGCTACCAGCTCGCCTATCCCGGAAGGGAAATCTTCGGATGGCTCATGCTGCCGGAGACGTACAACTCCTTCGGGGCCATGCACGGTACGATCATGGTGTTCCTGGGCGTCGTGCCCATGGTGGTCGGCGGCTTCGGCAACTATGTCATGCCGCTGCAGATCGGCGCCCCGGACATGTCTTTCCCCAAGATCAACATGTTCAGCTACTGGTCCTACCTCTGCGGCGGGATCGTTATGCTCGCCAGCTTCTTTGTTCCGGGTGGGGCGGCCAATTCCGGGTGGACTTCGTACACGCCGCTCTCCGTGACCGCCACGCAGGGGCAGACCTTCTGGCTTCTGGGCATGGTCTTTTTGATTACGTCCTCGCTGCTGGGTTCGGTCAATTTCATCGTGACAATCATCCAGCTTCGGGCGAAGGGCCTGGAGTTTTTCCGGCTGCCGTTTTTCGTGTGGACCCAGTTCGTCACCGCGTTCCTGCTTTTGCTCGCCTTTCCACCGCTGGAAGCGGCTGCTGTGCTGCAACTGATGGACCGCGTGGCGGGCACGAGCTTCTTCATGCCTGAAGGATTGGTGGTCAGCGGTGTGCCGCAGACCTATACGGGCGGCGGAAGCCCGCTACTGTGGCAGCACCTGTTCTGGTTTCTGGCCCACCCGGAAGTGTACGTGTTGATCCTGCCGGGCATGGGAATCGTCGCGGAGGTCATCGCCAACAACACTCGCAAACCGCTGTGGGGATACAGGGCGATGGTCTATTCGCTGATTTTCCTGGGCTTCATGTCCTTCATCGTCTGGGCCCATCACATGTTCATGACCGGCATGGGCACCAAGATCAGCGCGTTCTTCGCCACCACGACGATGATCATCTCCATCCCCTCCGTCGTCATTCTCACGGCGCTGTTGATCAGCCTGTATCGCGGGTGCATTCGTTTCAACGTGCCCATGCTGTTCGCGTTGGCGTTTCTGCCGATGTTCGCCATCGGCGGGCTGACCGGCCTGCCGCTGGGGCTGCCCGCGTCGGATATTCACCTGCACGACACCTATTACGTCATCGGGCACTTCCACTACGTCGTGGCTCCGGGGACGATTTTTGCAATCTTCGCGGGCATTTATCATTGGTATCCTAAGGTGACCGGCCGGATGTTGAACTCCGCGTTGGGGAAGGTGCACTTTTTCCTTTCCTTCATATTCATCAACACGGTGTTCATGCCCATGTTTTTCCAGGGGATGGCCGGTGTATCTCGACGACTGTATGACCAGACGCTCTACGCACACGGCGAGGCCGTTCAGGGGCTCACCATCATGTCGTCGTGGGGCGCCTGGATGCTGGGCCTGTCGCAGCTTCCCTTCATTTTGAACTTCTTCATGAGTCTGCGGGCCGGGAAGCGGATAGCGGCCAATCCGTGGGACGCCACCACGCTGGAATGGGTCGCGCCCTCGCCGCCGCCGCACGGCAATTTTGCGACCATCCCCGTCGTCTATCGCGGGCCTTATGAGTACAGCGTCCCCGGTGTTCAAACGGATTTCTTCCCTCAACATGTTGGTGCGGAGGCCTAGAGCGTGTCCGTAGCGGTCCTACCTTATACCGTTAAGCCCCATCCCGTGACCGGCGTTTACAGCGGCAAGCTGGGGACGTGGCTTTTCCTGGCGTCGGAGGTGATGCTCTTCGGGGCGTTGTTCTCCGCGTACGTGCTGCTTCGTGTCGGCGCTCCGGCCACCGGACCGGCGGCCTGGCCCACTCATGACCAGACACACCTGAGCTGGAAGATCGGCGGGTTCAATACGCTGGTATTGATCGTCTCCAGCGTGACGATGGTAATGGCCTGGGCATCTCTGAAAATGAATAACCTTGCCAAGGGCCGAATGTACCTGGGGATTACCGTCGCCTTGGCCTTCGTCTTCATCATTGTCAAGCTGTTGTTTGAATACATTCCGAAGTTCAATGCCGGTCACACGCCGTCGCACAACAACTTCTTTGCTCTCTATTTCACACTGACGGGTTTGCACGCCCTGCACATCATCGGGGGAATCGTCGTCATTACGTATTTCATCTTCCCCGGCAGCACGCTGTGGAGGAAAGACCCGGAGTATTACACCAACCGGATCGAGTGTACCGGGTTGTATTGGCATTTCGTGGACCTGGTTTGGATATTCCTGTTCCCCGTGCTGTATCTCATGTAGGAGCCGGTGATGAGCGACGCGCATGCCGACATCAGCAAACACGTAAAGTCGTATATCGGCGTCTTCCTGGCCTTGGCTGTTCTCACTGTCGTGACCGTGGCCATCTCGCGCGTTCATTTTTCGGGATCGGGCAATGTCATCGTCGCCTTGGCGATCGCGGCGTTCAAGGCCAGCCTGGTCGCGGCGATTTTCATGCACCTGAAATGGGAGAAGTCGCCGTCGATCTGGTGGTCGCTGGTGATCTGCGCGATGTTTTTCCTGTTTTTGATCTTGATTCCCGTGCTGGCCGTGGGGGACCTTCCTCCGCAGGCGCAGCACGGAATGTGGGACGTGGTTTCGCCGGCTGCGGGGGGCGGCGGCCACTAGCGGACGCCCGGCGGGCGAGGCTATGTCTCTCAAGGCATTTCATCTTGTTTTCCTGACGGTTTGCGCGATCCTCGGTCTGGGTTTCGCGGCCTGGGCCGTCGCGGACTATCGACGCAGCGGCAGTGGGGCGTCCTTGTGGTGGGCCATTGGCTCGCTGGCCGGCGTCGCGGCCCTGTTCGTCTACGGACGATGGTTCCTGCGAAAACTGAAGGGGGTTGGATACCTCTGATGCGCCGAGTGTGGATTACTCTTGTGATCGCGGCGCTGGCGACATCCCCAACGTCCGCATTGGCGTGCGCCACCTGTTTTGGGGACCCGGAGTCGCCGCTTACCAAAGGGGCGCTGATGGGTGTCTACGTCCTGGTCGGCGTGGTGGGATTCGTTCTCGCCGGCATAGCGGCCACGGGCCTGTTTTGGATTCAACGCTCGAAGCGCCCGAGGACGGAGCTTCGAGACCGGTTCGCCCGTCCCGGCGATTGGGATTCGACGGACCCGCGATGAAGGCGACATACGAAATGGGGGGGGATGATCAGGTTCGTTTTCAGCGCGGCTCTCATCTCGTCGCTGTCATCCTCGCCGTGGCCCTGTTCCCATTGATCTTCGTCGGCGCGGGTGTGACCAGCAAAGACGCGGGGATGGCCTATCCGGACTGGCCGACGTCGGACGGGCACTTGCTGAACCCGCCGGGATGGTTGCAGGGAGAGAAGACCCTGTGGGAGCACGGCCATCGCCTGCTCGGATGGACCGTCGGATTGCTGGCGATTGTCTCCGCTGTGTATTGCTTTCGACGTGGCGGCACGCTACGGACTTTGGCGATCGCGACGCTGCTGGCCATCGTGATCCAGGGCGTTTTGGGCGGGCTCCGCGTTCGGGCGGTTTCCACGTCGCTGGCCCTGATCCACGGCGTTTGGGGGCAGGTTTGTTTTTGCCTGGCGTGCGTCGTCGGCTTGCTGACCTCGCGCGCCTGGCTGGAGGCCGGGCCGCGGGTCGAAGCTCGTGGGGCTGTGTTTTTTCAACGTGGAACGCTGGTGGCAATCGTCTGCGTGTTTCTTCAGCTTGTTTCCGGCGCCACTCAGCGGCACTTCGATGTAGGCGAGGCCCTGATCATACACCTGCTCGGTGCGGTGGTGGTGATCCTGATCCTGAGCTGGATGGCGATGTGGACGTTGGAGCAATATCCGCACGTTCCGCTTCTCGTCAAACTTGGCCGGTGGTTAGCGGTGCTGGTCGGTCTGCAGATGATCTTGGGCGGCTTGGCCTTTCTGGTTACGGTGATGGGCGGCCATTGGTTTGCGATGCTTCGCTGGGCGGCTCCTTCCGCGCACGTCGCCGTCGGGGCGCTGCTACTCGCGTGCGTCCTATTGATGACTCTCGGCAGCCGCCGCCTCTTGAGGCCGGTGGTGAATAAGGCAAGCGAATTAGCGCAGGCCGTGGCAGCGACGACATGAGCGATATCATCGAACTCGACGAGGTGGCTGTTCAGGCTGCTGCCGGGTCCCGCGTCCGGGCGTACCTGGAGTTGACCAAGCCGCGGATCGGTGGATTGGTCCTTGTGGTGACGGCGGTCGGTTTCTTCCTGTCCCTTCGCGATCAGGCCGATTGGGCCGCCCTCGCGCTCTTGACGCACACCCTGTTGGGAACCGCCTTGGTAGCGGGCGGAGCGAATACTTTGAACCAGTATCTCGAAGTCGAGTTCGACGGCCGGATGGCCCGCACGCAGGATCGCCCGCTGCCCTCCGGTCGCCTGAGCCGTGGCGAGGCCCTGGCTTTCGGCGCGGGGATTTCAGCCGCGGGGCTGCTCTACCTCGCCTTGCGGGTCAATGCTCTCAGCGCCCTGCTCGCTGGCTTGACGCTCGTCAGTTACGTGTTGGTCTACACTCCGATGAAGCGTCGAACGGCGATGTGCGTGTACATCGGGGCGGTTCCCGGTGCTCTCCCCCCGGTGATCGGGTGGGCCGCCGGCTCGGGTACGCTGACGGTGGAAGCGTGGTTGCTCTTTGCGATCCTTTTTTTCTGGCAGCTTCCGCACTTCGCGGCCATCGCCTGGCAGTACCGAGACGACTATGCCCGCGCGGGGTATCGCGTGCTTTCGGTGATCGACCGCGACGGAATGCGAACCGCCCTGCACGTGATGACGCACACCGTCGGACTGCTGGCCATGAGCGTCCTTCCGGTGCTGGCCGGCCGTCAAGGAGCGGTCTACGCCATCGGCGCGGTGGCCCTGGGCGTCGCCTTTCTCGCATGTGGAATCCGGTTCATCGTGCGCAAGACACCCGCTGTCGCGCGGTTTCACGTACTGGCGTCCGTGATCTACCTTCCGCTTCTTTTTGCCCTGATGCTGGTTGACCGGTCGCCGCTGCATTGACTTCGTGGTTCAATGGCCGGTGAAGCGATCGTCGAGCTGACCTCACTTACCCATCGTTACGGCGATCGCGTCGCTCTCGATCGCGTGACGATGACCGTCGATCGCGGGATCATCTTCGCGCTTCTGGGTCCCAACGGCGGCGGAAAAACGACGTTATTCAGGATTCTGACGACGTTGATCACTCCTACCGGCGGTAATGCCAAGGTTGCGGGTGCCGACGTCGCTGGGGAGCCAAATCGCGTTCGCGGGCGGATCGGCATTGTTTTCCAGAAGCCCAGCTTGGACGGCAGGCTGACGGTGTTGGAAAACCTCACGCACCAGGGTCATCTCTACGGCCTTTCGGGTAGGGAATTGCGCGGAAAGAGCGAGGAACTGCTGGTGCGGTTCCATCTGGCGGATCGGACCCATGATCGCGTGGACAAGCTCTCCGGCGGGTTGCAGCGGCGAGTAGAACTGGCCAAGGGCCTGTTGCACAGGCCCGAAGTGTTGATCCTCGACGAGCCGAGTACGGGACTCGACCCCGCGGCGCGAGCCGACTTGATGGTTCACCTCCGCGAGCTACGCGATCGCGACGGCGTTACGAGCTTGCTTACGACGCACCTCATGGATGAGGCCGATCGCTGCGACCGGGTTGGGATTCTCGACCGCGGGCGATTGGTGACGCTCGGTACGCCGGCGGACTTGAAGAGCATCATTGGGGGCGATGTGATTACGATCCAGAGTCGCCATCCGGAGTCTTTGGCGGTTCGCGCGAACGAGAAGTTTTCCTGCAATGCAAGTGTTGTTGACAGCGCGGTGCGCATCGAACGTGAGCGTGGGCATGAGTTCGTGCCGCAGCTTATCCAGGCGTTTCCCGGCGAGATCGACAGCGTGACCGTGGGCAAGCCGACGCTCGAGGACGTGTTCCTGCACCTCACCGGCCATCGGCTATGGGACGGAGGCGGACGTTGAACACGACACCCGCCGCTGTGTCATTCTTGCTTCCAGCGACGTCGCTTTGGCGTCGTGAAGTGATACGTTTCGTTCGCCAGCGCAGCCGTGTGATCGGAGCTTTGGGAACGCCGGTGGTGTTTTGGTTGCTCATTGGATCGGGGCTGCGGGATTCGTTCCGGTCGCCCACGGCGGACGGCGCTCAAGCGTCCATGAGTTTTCTGGAATACTCTTTTCCCGGAACACTCGTGCTGATCGTCCTGTTCACGGCGATCTTTTCGACGATCTCCATTATCGAAGACCGACGCGAGGGATTTCTGCAGGCGGTGATCGCCGCGCCCGTGCGGCGGACGGCGATCGTCCTGGGAAAAGTGCTGGGCAGCACGACGCTGGCCGTGGCGCAGGCGTTGTTATTTCTTATGCTTGCACCTTTGTCCGGCATTCCGTTGACCGCCGGGTCGGTCCTGGCGCTGATGGGACTATTGGTGATCGTCGCGATGGGGTTGAGTGCTCTGGGCTTTTTGATCGCCTGGCCGATGGACTCTACGCAGGGTTTTCACGCCATCATGAACCTCTTTCTGATGCCCATGTGGCTGCTATCCGGTGCGTTTTTCCCGGCCAGCGGAGCCTCTCGCTGGCTTGCCTGGGTGATGGCGGCCAATCCGCTCACCTACGCCGTGGCGGGGGTGCGGCACGCCTTGTACCTGGGCCGGGAAAACGCAGCGACCGCACCATCGCCGACCGTCTCCATTGCGGTTACGATAGCCTTCGCGGCGGCAATGATCTTCCTGGCCGGCCGAGCCGCTGCCGCTAAGGGCTAAAGGAAACGAATGGTTGCAACAATCCATGTGACCGAGACTCCGACGGCGCCAGCGTCGCCTGCGCCGCCGCTGGTTCGTTTCGTCTTGTGGGGCGGCTTGGCGATTGTCCTCCTCGGCATCGTTGCTGTGGCCGCATGGTCCTGGCGAGGCGAAAATGATCTCCCCGCTGTTCCGCTGCCGATCGGTCCCACGATTCCGGAATTCTCCCTGATTGGCACGGATGGCAATGTGGTAACACAGGCTGATCTTCGGGGCAGCGTCTGGATTGCGGACTTCATTTTCGCGCGATGTTCCGGTCCCTGTCCCACGCTCAGCGCCCGGATGCAGAGCCTGCAAGCGGCGCTGGCCGATCTTCCGGAGGTTAAGCTGGTCACTTTCACCCTCGACCCAAAAAACGACACGCCCGCCGTGATGGCCGACTATGCGAAACGGTTTCATGCCGACACGAAGCGTTGGTGGTTTCTGACCGGCGACGATGAGGCCACGGTACACAATCTGGTCGAGAAGGGCCTGAAGCAGACGGTTATCCCGGCCAAGGACGATCAGCCGATCATCCACAGCGTCTACATTGTGGTCGTTGATAAAGCGGGACGGATTCGGTCCGCGCATGACGGACTGGAAGCGACCTCCAAACGTCTGATCCTGCGCGACGTGAAGACCCTTCTGGCCGAGCCGCCGGGCGCATGAGGCTGACCGATCTTCCGCTTCTAAACGCCACGCTCAACGCGGTCAGTTTCGTATTTCTGTTGGTCGGCCATAGCTACATCCGTCGAGGCAGGCTCATCGCCCATCGCAATTGCATGGTCACGGCCTATTGCGTTTCGATTGCGTTCTTGGCGTCTTACCTGACGTACCGGTTCCTCGGCGAGGAGAAGAAGTTCGGCGGGCAGGGCTGGGTCCGACCCGTCTATTTCTTCATCCTGGTCACGCACATCGCCCTGGCCATTACCGTGCCCTTCCTCGCCACGCGCACGCTCTACCTGGCCCTGCGCGGCAGGTTTGAGAAGCATCGAAGGATCGCCCGCATTACCTTTCCGATCTGGGTTTACGTTTCCATTACTGGCGTGCTGGTTTACCTGCTTCTTTTCCAGCTCTACCGTCCGGCTGGGACCGTATCCGGCGTTTTCGTTCAATAGTTTGCGTACTCGTGACGATGAGTACATTACGAGTTTCCGCGGGCAGGGCGGCGCGGCCCGCCGGGCGGTCAAGCGGTTTTGAGTCTTGGAAAGGATTCCATCATGTTCGGATGGATCATCGGTGCGATCGGGTTTTTCGGTTCGTTGTATTTGTTCTCCCTCCTTGCACTGGTGCAGAGCGCGTGAATCGCCGCACCCACAGCGCCCGTGGGTGCTTATCAAAGGAGATAAACCCTTATGCCAAATCTGTTCGTAACCTCGATTGCCCTTGTGCTGGCGGTGATCTTCGGTTTGTTTGACTTCCTCGTCCAGACCGGCTGAGCGGCGGGACTTGGAGCCGACAGGTCGCCCTGACGAACGCCTTGCTGAAAGGTCGTTGTTGCAGTACAACCGATCGGCTTTGCCCGATGAACGGGCGCGCTGCCTTACGAGCGCGCCGCGGGCACGAGGCAGGGGCGTGTGCCCGAGTTGGCCAAAGGGGACGGGCTGTAAACCCGTTGGCGTAAGCCTACGAAGGTTCGAATCCTTCCGCGCCCAGTCGATTCCGTAGCATCATGCGCATCAAAGACCAATTGCGGGCGGGCACGCCGAGCCTCTCCTTTGAGTTTTTCCCGCCCAAGGACGAGGTTGGTTTCTGGGACCTTTACAAGACCATCGAATCCCTGAGGCCGCTCGCTCCGACCTACGTGTCCGTGACCTACGGCGCGGGCGGCGGCACGCGTCGCAAGACCATCGATCTGGTCGCGCGGATCAAGAAGGACATCGGCATTGAGCCGATGGCCCATCTCACCTGTGTCAGCGCGGATCGCACGGAAATTGCCCGCGTCCTCGACGAGCTTCGGGCGAACAACATCGACAACGTGCTTCCGCTGCGCGGAGATCCTCCGCAAGGCGAAGTCCAATTCAAGCCGGTTGCAGGCGGGTTCCGTTACGCCAACGAACTGGTGACTTTTATCCGCGAGCGGCAATATGACTTTTGTCTGGGCGGGGCATGTTATCCCGAAGGTCATCCCGAAGCCCCGAGCAAAGTCAAAGACCTGGAGAACCTAAAGAAAAAAGTGGATGCGGGCGTCGATTTCCTCATCACCCAGCTTTTCTTCGACAACACGGACTTTCTGGCCTTCCGCGATCGCGCCGTCGGGGCGGGCATTCACCTGCCGATCCTGGCGGGCATCATGCCCATCCTCAGCGTGAAGCAGGTCAAGCGATTCACCCAGATGTGCGGCGCCAGGATTCCCTCCGGCTTATTGCAAAGGATCGAGGCCGTGGAGGATGACGCCGAGGCCGTCCGGCAGATCGGCATGTACCACGCCGCCGAGCAGTGCGGCAGCCTTCTCGAAGAAAACGTCGCCGGTATTCACTTCTACACCCTGAACCGCTCGACGGCCACGCGAGCCATCTATCAGATGATCCAATCGAAGATTCCGAGGGTCTGACCCATCGCGCCCTCAAGGAGATTTGGGGCTTGACCGTCCCGGATCGAGGGAATTCCAGATGGCGTCGGCGAAAAGACGGTGGGCAAGCTCATTGGGATGAGGATCACGAGAGTTGACCACGAGGCGCAGCGACGCCTGCCCATCAAGCGTCGGCAGCAGGTCGATCACCGGAATCCCGTTCTTGACGAAAAAATCGCGGAGTTGAGCATGAAGTCGCGGCGCATCGTATCCTTGCCCTTTGGGCCAGAGCAAAGAGAGCAGAGCAGCGCGCAGGGCGATGTTCCGTTGACGGCATAAATCGATGATTGCGAGCAGCCGCTGTTGCTGTTTGGCCCAGATGTTCTGATCTGCATAGCCGTCCGCCAGCCAGCTTGCATAGGTCACTCCCTCCGGAAGCCGCGGTGGAAACAACCTGTAGTACAAGTGATTCACGAGAAAAGAGCTTTCGACGTTGAGGTATACGCTCTTGCGCGGCTTACGAGGATCGGCTTTTTCGTCCACGGGCAGAAGCGACTCGATATCGTTGGGCACGTAACAAAGGACGATCTCGTCCACGTCATAGGGTGTGAGCAGGTCTCGGATCGCTCCGAGTTGATCCTGAGAATCCCAGCCGCCCCACGCGACATTCATTACTTCGACCCGTCCGGGCGTCTGCTGGTCGAAGCGATGTTGAATGATGTTTGTGAAGCGGTCGCGGGGGTCGTTGATGCCCCAGCCATAGGTAAAAGAATCGCCGACAAAGGCGATGCGGTGAATGCCGGCTGGTTTGGATTCGCTCCACTCTTTGTCCCGGCAGTACAGCGAGTTCAACTGTGCGTAGGCTTTTTGCCAACGCTTGGTGGTCAGCGTAGCCCCGTGAGAGTCCGTTTCGACGGACACAAACCGCAGGTAGGTCTCCGCCATCAGGCCGACTACGCTGAGCAGGCACAAAGTAAGCAGGACATTCCCGATGACGAGCCGGAGGCGACCGCGACGAACCAGCTTGAAGAAGCATAAGGTGTGCCCGATCAGTGATGCGACGACGAGCCACCACCACAGATAGTCGCCCAGATAACCGTATGCGCCGCTGGCCCACATCAGATCAGTCGCTGTCTTCGGCCCCTTTGCCCGACCCGCGGCGCGATCGCCCGGCAAGGCCTCGTTTGCTGGTCGCCCTGACGAACTGGAGCAACCGCTGCCCGGGAGGAGACTGCACTGCGCTGGAGAGTTCCTCGATCCGTTGATTCAACGGCGATCCCGTCGAAAAAAGGATGCGATAGGCGTTGCGGATGTCCTCGACATGATCGCGCGGGAACCCAGCCCGGCGCAGGCCGATGCGGTTCAGTCCCGCGATCCGCCCTTCGGAGTCGGTGAGGGCGAACGGGATGATGTCCATGCCCACGCGCGCATTTCCCGCGACCATGGCCAGTTCGCCGATTCGCACGAACTGGTGAATGCCAGCCCCTCCGCCGATCGTCGTCCCGTCTCCAATCTCGACATGACCAGCGAGCAGAGCATTATTGATGAGCGTCACCCGGTTGCCGACCGTGCAGTTGTGGCCGACGTGGCTGCCGGCCAGCAGAAAACAGTCCTCGCCGACCGACGTCGTGGACTCCGGCACGGTCCCGCGGTGGATGGTGACCTGCTCGCGGAGGATCGTCCCTCGCCCGACTCGGCAGTAACTTCGCTCGCCCTTGTACTTAGTATCTTGCGGCGCGTGCCCGACGATGACACCGGGGTGCAGCTCGCAGTCGGTGCCGATTTGCGTCCAACCGGTGAGGTACACGTTTTGATAGAGGCGGCAGTTCGCGCTGACCTGCACGTGCCCCTCGATGACGCAGAACGGACCGACCGTGACGCTGCTGTCCAATTCTGCTTGCGGGTTGATGATCGCCGTGGGATGAATGGGCATGACTTGCGGTTCCTTACGATCTCGTGGTGCGTTGTGGCGCAGAAATACCCAGCCGAGTCATCACCAACTGCAAATCCGCCCAGACTTTTCCCTTTTCCTCAGGACTTCGCAGCAGATACGCCGGATGATACGTCGGCATTACCGGGATCGTCGGTCCGTCTCCTGGCTGACCGCTGAATGAGTATTCGTGAAACCGCCCGCGAAGTTTCCCTATGGAGTCGGCTGTGTTGAGCAATGTTTTCGCGGCCGGCGCACCAAGGGCCACGATGACTTCCGGCTGAATGAGTGAAAGCTGCTCCTGCAAATACGGATTGCACGCCAGGATTTCGTCCGCCTGCGGCGTGCGGTTCTCCGGCGGGCGGCATTTCACCACGTTGCAGATGTAAACCTCCTCGCGGGAAAGCCCCATGGCCGCGATCATTTTGGTGAGCAGTTGACCGGCCGGGCCGACGAACGCCAGACCCTGCTTGTCTTCTTCAAACCCCGGACCCTCGCCGACGAACACGAGCCTCGCGGCGGCGTTCCCCTGGCCGAACACGGTTTGGGTGCGGCCTTCGTGCAAACGGCACTTACGGCAACCCTTGACCTGGGTCTCGTCGAGGATACGGAGCCTTTCAGCATTGGCCGGCGCATCGACCACTCTTGTTGCCGCCCGCACCTTGTTTTGTGTTCCCATGGCCGGCATGGACACGGGGACGCTCTTGACACCCAGCAATCGGTCGCTGAGCAACTGCTGCCGCAAGGCGGTGCGAATCTGTTCCAGGGATTCCATAAGAACCGCCGTCAATATCGCGTGAAGTGAGGCCGCCTTCAAGCTACGATGGTCTTTAATGGCGAAATACGAGGAAATCCGCGTCGATCTCCCCGATGGGTATCAGGCCTACGCAAGGTATTGGACTGGGGCGAAACCTCGCGGGGCGGTCCTCTATCATCACGGTATTCAGTCGCATTGCGGCTGGTACGAATCCTCGGCGGCGAGGCTTGCCGACGCCGGTTTCGCCGTGCTCCAGGTGGACCGCCGCGGCAGCGGACGAAACTCACTCGACCGCGGTCACGCCGAATCAGCGGAGCAACTGATCGAAGATTCGCACGCCGCAAGGAATGAACTTCGCCGCCGATCTGGCTTTAATGATTATCACCTTGTCGGGGTTAGTTGGGGCGGCAAGCTCGTTGTGGCCGCATATGTTCACGATCCCAAAGGTGTTCAGAGCTTGTCCCTGGTCACGCCGGGGCTGTTTCCCAAGATCGGCGTTTCTCGCGGGGAGATGGCCAGGATCGGCTTTGCCATGCTCTACCAGTCGAAACAGTTTTTCGACATTCCTTTGAACGATCCTGAGCTGTTCACCACCGTTCCGCGCTGGCAGGAGTTTTTCCGCAACGACGCGCTGACCCTGCGGCAATGTACCGCCGGTTTTTACCTCGCCTCGCGGCGGATGGATCGGATCGCCGCCAGGCTTCCCGAAGCCCCGCCGGTTCCGATTCATTTGTTCGTCGCCGGCGACGAACGCATCATCGACAACGACAAGACCACGAGCTTCATCGAGAACCTTCATTGGCCGCATTGTCGAATCACGACCTACCCCGCTGCCCGGCATTCGCTGGAATTCGAAGGGAACCCGGAGGAATACTTCGGCGCTCTTGCGGCCTTTATGGATGAGTGTGGTTAGTGCGCACTCGCACCGTGGCGTAGAGGGCGGCACTGCAAACGGCCGTGGCCACGCAACCGCCCCACAGCCAGTCGCCGCCGTAACGAACCAGAACCCATCCGCCGATCGGCGCCGCGATCAGATTGCCTCCGGAAAAGCACATCGAGAGCAATCCGAAATACCGCGCCCGAAGTGTTGCAGGGGCCAGGTCCGAGACGATGGTGGGCACCAGCGGCGATTGCATCAACTCTCCGAAGGTCCAGACGACGACCGTCAGGGCGAAAGCAGTCGGCGTCGAGGCTAAGGCGCTCAAGCCGAACCCCACGCCAATGGTAAGGGCAGCCAGCGTGATCATCCGCGTGCGGTTGAACCGGCTGACCAGGTGCGTCATGGGCACTTGCAGAATCACAACCAGCAGTCCGTTCAAGGCGATCGTCCGCCCATAGACCTCCGGGCCCAGCGACAGGCTCTTCATGTACAACGGCAAAGTGGACATCGCCTGCATGAACACGAAGCTTACCAGCAGCGTGCCCGCACAAAAACGCATAAACGTTGCATCGCGCAGGACGCGACCCCAATCGGCCAGCGCGGACCGCGTCTGCGGCTGTTCACCGCTTGCCGCGGCGGCATCGGGCCGATCACGATGCAAAGTTTCTTTGACGCTGAAGGCCACGATGACCGCGTAGGCCGCCGATGTCGCCGCGTCCCCCCAAAAGAGCCATTCAAAGGCCCGCGTCGCCAACATGCCGCCGACGAGCGGTGCCACAGCCGCGCCGAGATTGACGGCGATATACATCAGCCCGAAGGCATGGGGTCTTTGTTCGACGGGCACGATGTCGGAGATCATGGCCGACACCGCCGGGCGATACATTTCGGCGAGGAAGGCGAAGACCAATGTCGCGAGCAGGATCAACAGCGGCTGCTTGATCAGCGGGAACATCACCAGAACGCACGCGCCGCCCAGCAGACTGATGAGGATCACCGTTCGCCGACCGATGGTGTCGGCCAGATGTCCTCCGACGAGCGCCGCGAGAAGCGTGCCAAGGCCGAAAAAACCGATGGCCTGCGTGGCGAAAATGCCGCCGAGTTGCAAACGTTCTTGAAGATAGAAGGTCAGGAACAGGACCACGAACGACCCGGCGCGATTGATCAACGTGCCGAGGCAGAGAATATGGATCGAGCGCGGCAGGTCGAGAAACTGACGGAGCATTCCGAACCTATACCGCTACTTGATGGCCAGGGGTAGCGGGGCGACGTTGGCGAGCATTCGATCAAGAGCGATGCGGGCGAGACGCTTCGTTTCCGGATCGACTTTGATCTGATTGACCACCCGGCCCGCGACGAGTTCGTCCAACGTCCAGAGCAGATGTTTCGCGTCGATGCGATACATCGTGGTACACAGGCATTGGATTCCTGCCAGGGAGCGGATGGATTGCTCGGGATGTTCCTGCATGAGTCGGTTAATCAGGTGGATTTCAGTGCCGATGGCCCACTTCGAGCCGGGCGGGGCTTCTCGCACCGTGCGGATAATGAACTCGGTGCTGCCCGCGAGGTCGGCCTTCTGCACGACCTCCCATTTGCACTCCGGATGAATGAGGATTTTGCACTCCGGGTCTTGGCGGCGGGTTTCGTCGCACTGGGCCTCGGTGAACAGCCCGTGAACGCTGCAATGCCCCTTCCATAAGATGACCTTTGCGTTGCGGACCTCTAGGCTGTCGGGTGCCACGGGCGGCTCGTCCGCCCGTGCCTTCTCGAACCCTTGCACTGGCAGCAAGCTGCCAGTGGCACCCTTTCGAGCATTGCCTAGGCCGCCGCTAGGCAGCTTGGGATCGTAGACGAACATCCGATCCAGCGGGATTCCCATGGCATAGGCCGTGTTGCGCCCCAGGTGCTGATCGGGTAGGAACATTACCTTCTCGCCCTGGGTAAACGCCCATTCGAGCACCTTGCGGGCGTTGCTGCTTGTGCAGCACGCTCCACCGTGTCCGCCGCAGAACGCCTTGATCGACGCCGCGGAGTTCACATAGGTGATGGGGATGATCCGGATTCCCCCCTTTACAAGGGGGGACAAAGGGGGGTCGCCGCATTCTTCCGTGAGAAACTCCCACGCCTCCTCGACCTGCTCCAGGTCGGCCATGTCGGCCATGCTGCAACCCGCGGACAGGTCCGGCAGGATCACCTTCACGCGGTCGTCGCTGAGGATGTCCGCGGACTCGGCCATGAAGTGTACGCCGCAGAAGACGATGAACTCCGCGTCTTTTTGCTGCGCGCCGATCTGCGAGAGTTTAAGGCTGTCGCCGGTGAAATCGGCGAAGCGGATGACCTCGTCCTGCTGATAGTGATGGCCGAGGATGACCAGCCGCGATCCGAGCACGCGCTTGCGCTCCAGGATGGCCTGGCTCATCTCCTCGTCGGTCAGGGCCGAGTACTTCGGCGGCAACGGCGGTTGAAAGAGCATCGAACTATCTCCCCCTCTCATCCAGGGAGAGGGTCGGGGTGAGGCGCGGTAAGGGTCTATCGACTCCCAAACCCTAACACCTGATTATTATACGCTGCCTAGCTCCGCTAGGGCGAGTCTTTCTCAAACGCGTTGGCTGGTTTGGAAGGCGAAGCTACACTGAACTGCTGTCCATGGGCGACACGATTCTGACAGATCCTTTAGGGCGAACGATTGCGTTGCATGATCGCACTTGGTTCGGTCACATCCTAAAGGGTCACCCCGACGTTGCTGAGTTCCGCGCGCTCGTTGAACGGGCGATTCAGTCTCCGATGAGATTCGCATCAGCGGCCTGGATGCGAATTGCAGATTGTACTATGGACTTGGACCGCGTCCCGCAGTCAGAATGATGGTGGTCGTAGACCTTGCCGAGGAAGTGATCAAGACCGCGCACCTCGCCAAGCGGATAACGGGAGGCAAGATCGAATGGTCAAAGTAGACGCTATCGAAGGCACGTCAGACAACGCCCTCTGGTATCACTACGACGTCTCCAACGATGTCCTCTATCTTCGGTTCGCTTCCGAACGCGACACTCCGACTATCGCAGAAGAGGACAACGGTGGCATGATCGTTCTTCGACGCGAATCCGACGACGCGGTGATCGGGCTTACGGTCGTCAATTGGTGGAAGAACTTCGGGCGGGGCAAACTCCCGGACTCGCTTCAGGAATTGGAGCGGGCCATCGAACCGTGACGAAAAAGCTGGCCGCGTGATGGTCCGCGCTTACCGCCCCGGCACCGTCGCCCCTGACGCCCCGATAGGCACCTGACGTCCTTGCGCGGACACTTTGTGCGCAGTCATAGTGAATCTTCTTCCACGGGCCTCGACAGTCCAATCAACACTTCGGCGACTTGCGCTTCTTGCCGATCGCGCTGCGTGCCTGGAATTTCTTGATATGGTCAGGTGCGAAGGGAATCTTGCAGGACCCGACCAGGTCGACGGCGACCTTGCCGATGTCCTTGGCCGTTTCGAGCGCGAGCTTGTGGAGCGGTTTGACGTAGCAGGCGACGGCGATGACGAAACTGTTCATCACGTATTTGACGCGATTGGGCTGCTGGTGGATCGACTTCGACACGCCCTGCAGGAGCGACTTGATCTCGGCAAGGTCGAGGTCCGCGTCCTCCTTGATGGCGACCATGCTGCTGTAAGTCTGCCAGCCGGCCGAGGCGACGGCCTCGTCCTTGGATTCGATCCACTTCAAGGCAAGTTCTCGACCGTGCGGGCTTCCGGACGCCACCCACGCGACCGTGTATTCGGCGATCATGCCCCAGCTGGCATCTTTGATCCACTTCTGCAGATCCTTCTTGGTCATCTTCGCGTCGTCGGCGATCAGTCCGGCGAGGTACATCGCGTCGGCGATGCCGGTGTCGTAAAGATCCAATGCGAGCTGGTAGTCCATCTTGACGCGTTTCTGGATCTTCTTCATGTCCTCGACCTTGACGCCGAGGCACGGCTCTTTGGCGCCGTGGGTCATCCACGTCTTCTTGGTTTGTGCATTGGCGAACTTCTTGAGCTCGGCGACGATGTCTTTGGCGGTCATTTGCTTTCTCCCTCAAGTTGCATGTAACGCTACCGCCCCGCCGCCGTCGCCCCCGATGCCCCGATGGGCACCTGCCGCCCCCGGCCGTCCTCGCAGATGAATTCCATCTGATCGCTGGTAAACGATTCGTCGCCGCGAATGACCACGGTCTTGCCCGTTTCACTTTCGATCTGGCCGAGTACGACACGTTTACTGTTGAGCAGTTGGTACGCGATGTCGTCGGCCACGGTCACGATGACCTTCTGCACGTGCTCGTGGTGCATGGCGAGCTGCACGATGCGCATCACGTCGAGGATGACTGATTCGGGCATCTTGACGTGCCCGCTGCCCTTGCAGTGCGGGCAGTCGGAGTACAGACTTCGGAGGATCGATGGCCCCTGCCGCTGCCGGGTCATTTCGATGAGGCCGAAGGCGCTCATCTTCGAAATCCGCGCCCGCTCCTTGTGCTTCTTGAGCGCCTCACGCAGCGACTGCTCTACCTTGCGCTTGTTGCGATCGTGCCGCAAGTCAATGAAATCGCAGACGATGAGGCCGCCCAGATCGCGCAGTCGAAGCTGCCGGGCGATCTCCTCGGCCGCTTCCATGTTGATCCGCAGGGCGGTCTCCTCGGCATCGTCGGGGCTGCGGAAGCGACCGCTGTTCACGTCGATGGCCACCAAGGCCTCGGTGCTATCGATCACCAGCGATCCGCCGGACCGCAGCGGCACGTGCCGCATGTTGATCCGCTCGATCTCCGCCTCGATGCCCATGCGGTGAAACAACGGTTCGCGTTCTGAGTATAGTTCGACGGCGGTCTTGGTCCGCGGCATGGCGATTTGCAGGAACTCCCGCACCTGCTTGGCCGTCGCCGCGTCGTCCACGATCAGCCGGTCGAAGTCGGTGCTGTACACGTCCCGGATCGTCCGCGTCACCAGATCGGACTCGCGGTAAAGCTCCGCCGGTGCGGCCTGAGATTTGATCCGCTCCACCACTGTCTTCCACAGCCGCAGCAGATAGTTAAGGTCGCGTTGCAGCTCACGCTTGGAGCGATCCAAACCCGCGGTGCGGAGAATAAAGCCCATGCCCGGAGGCAGCTTCAACTCATTCATCGCGTCGCGCATTTGCTTCCGCGCCGCTTCGTCTTCGATTTTTCTCGACACGCCGTGCCGGCTCATCCCCGGCATCATCACCAGGAACCGCCCGGGGATGGACAGATACGACGACAGCGTCGGGCCCTTCGTTCCTACGCCCTCTTTGGTGATCTGCACGATTACTTCCTGCCCGCGGCGGAAACATTTCTGAATCGGCGGGCGATGATGACGCGGGATTTTTCGACCGACTTCTTCCGTCGCCCCGGCGTGGTTCGGGAAATATTGCGGTTGAACGTCGGAGATGTGCAGGAAGCCGTTCTTGGGCAGTCCGAAGTCCACAAACACCGCTTGGATGCTCGACTCGACGTTGGTCACTCGCCCCTTGTAGATGTTGCCGACGTGCGACTGCGTGGATTCGCGCTCGATGAAAAGTTCTTCGAGTCGCCCTTCGTGCAGGATGGCGATGCGGCATTCGTGGCCCGCGGAAACGTTGATGACCATCTCCCGCCGGCCCTGTGGCTGCGCGCGGCCTGTTGATTCAACGGGCGTAACTTCGTCGATCTCTTCGTCCGCCTCGACGGTTTGTTCGTTATCGCCTTCGACGACATCGACGTCAGCGTCCTTTCCCTCGACCTCCTCTACGTGGTCGAAACGATCCACTGCTTCGTCGAGTCGATCAGCCACGGTTTCGTCCGCAGCGGGCGTCGCGGGGCGATCTTCCTGCTCCCTACCATAACGCCCACGCCGGCCTCGGCGACCGCGCCGCGATCGACGATGCCCTGCCTCCTGCCCGGCTTTTTCACCGGATGCGCCGGCGGCGTACCCGCGCGAGGTGTCATGCGCCGTGGCGACATTCTCCGCCGCTGCGGTGTGTACGGTTTGCGAGGACGGGGCAGAGGGAAGAGCTTGCGATACTCCCGCCGGCGCGGCCACTCTCACCGCGGTCTTGGCGGTTTCCGGCGAAGCCCCCGCGGCGCGCGGTTTTCCGGATCGACCGCCGCCCCTGCGCGATCGTCTCCCGCGGGGCTTTGCCCCTGAAGGAGCGCCCGCAATGGGAGGCGTTCGCGCCGCCGCCACTTCTGCGACATCGACCTGGGATGGGACCGGCGCGCTTGCTTGTTCCAGTCCGGACAGTCTGTCAGCGGTGACAAATCTCCGTGGCGCCCTCTTGCGTCGCGGTGGCGGCGAGTTTTCAGCGGGTACGGGGCCTGATTCATTCATCATGGTACCTATCGCCATTGCACTTCCAGGCGGCGGATCCGATGGTTAACCGTCGCCGCATCATAACCCAAAAGCCCCGCGACCTCGGCCGGCTTCGCGGTGCCATCCTGAGACACTCGCAGGGTAAGCTCAACCCCGCCGTCGTCCGCCTTCAGGTCCGCGATGAACGGTCGAAGGTCAAAAGGGCGGCCCTTGGGGTTCTTCGGGCTTTTGCGTTGGATGACAGCAGACTTGGAATCCAGCACGCTTTTCACGCGAAGGCTCATCTCTTCCCGTGAGACATCCGAGGCGTCGAGATGATAGCGAACGAGGGCCGGTTGAAGTCGCTCGCCGACCGCGAGCCGTTTGCCGCGGAGCATTTGAATTCCCGCGGGAGTCTGACTATCGAGCCGTCGTGCGGCGTCGTCGGGGTCGATGAGCCGGTCGGTCTCCACGACCACGACTTCCACGCACGACGTCACGCCCACCGGGCGGGGAAGCGGAATCATGATTTTCGGATGAGGGTTGAACCCCTCCGAAAAACGCACGGGCACGTCCGCTCTCGCCAGCGCCCGCCGAAACAACCGCAACGTGTCGTGGTGCGAAATGAATCGCAGATCGCCTTCGATGCTGTAGGCGAACATCCAGCGCAGGCGTTCGCCGCTCGAGGGTGAAAGGTCCTTTTGAACGACTTCCATTAATGACCGTGTGCCACAGCGGTGTCAGCCGTGGCTTTCACATCCCATTCCGTGGCGGCCCGTCCGCTCAATGCTACTTTGGCAGAGCGGCGGCACACCGGTTATCTCATGCCGAGGATCGCGACCGTTGCCGTCTAGATCGGATCGTCGGGCAGAACCTTTCTCGTTTCATCCCGCAGGTAGTTGGTTACCTGCCGGTCGGTTTCAAAGCTGAGCGCCCGCTTGGCGACCCGCCGTGCATGGGCCAGGGTCGCGAGGCGCACCAGCTTCTTCACTTCGGGGATATTGGCCGGGGCCATTGAAAACGTCTGCAATCCCAGACCCAACAGGAACAGCGTATACAACGGCTGCCCGGCCATTTCTCCACATACGCTACAGTCAACCTTACCCAGTGTACACGCCCGCACTACATCCCGTAAAACGTGCAATACCGCGGGGTGCGAGGGGCTGTAAAATTGCGATACCCGTTCGTTTCCCCTATCGACCGCCAGAATGTACTGAATCAGGTCGTTGGTCCCCACGCTGATAAAACCGACCTCCCGGCAGAATTCTTTCACCTGAATGGCCGCGGCGGGCGTCTCCAGCATCATTCCGATGGGGATGTCCTTCCGCACATGGATCCCGGCCTCCTCCAAGTCCTCCACGGCGTCATGGACGGTCATCTTGGCCTGCCGGAACTCCATGAGGCTGTTGATGAGCGGGAACATCAGGCGAACTTCCCCGTGCGAGGCCGCCCGAAGGATCGCCCGCAACTGCACTTTGAACATGTCCAGGTTTTGCAGGCTGTATCGAATCGAGCGCAGACCGAGCATGGGGTTGCGCTCCTGCTCATAGCTGCGCTGCTGAGTGTATTTGTCCGCTCCCAGATCAAAAGTGCGAATCGTGACGGGTTTGCCCTGCGACCCGCGAATGGCCTCCGCGTACGCCGCATACTGCTCTTCTTCCGACGGCGCTCCTTCCGGCCGCAGAAAAAGAAACTCCGTCCGGTAGAGTCCGACTCCATCCGATCCCCGGGCGATTCCCGCTTCCGCTTCACGCGGGAATTCGATGTTGCTGCACAGGTAAACGCGATGACCGTCACGGGTCGTCGCGGGGAGGTCCTTCAACTGGACGAGCTCGTCCGACAGCCGGATGAACGCCGCCTCGCGATTGCGATACTCCTCCAGGGTCGCTTCGTTGGGGTTGGTGATGACGAGCTGGTTCGTTCCGTCAATGATGACCAGATCGCCGCCGCTCAAACGCGACGAAACGTCATTGAGCCCGATGACGCCGGGTCGTCCCAGGGAACGCAGCAGGATGGCGGTGTGCGACGTGGCCGCTCCGGCATCCAGCGCAATTCCGGAGACCTTCGTTTCCGCCAATTGTGCTGTCTGGGTAGGCGTCAGATCGTGCGCGACCAGAATGACCGGCTTCGTCAGGTGTGCCAGGTCCTCCCGGCATTCGCCGAGGATATTGCGGAGCAGACGCCGCTCGATGTCCTGCACGTCGCGGATCCGCTCTACCAGCAGGGGATCGCTCATCTGCATGAATCGCTGCTGATACTTACGCATGACCGTACTGGCGGCGTAGGCCGCCGCGGCGTGTTCCTTCCGGATCATGTTTTCGATGCTGCTGCGGAGCCCCTCATCCTTGAGGACGCCGATGTGCCACTCAAAAACGTTGGCCGCGTCCCGCCCGAGATTGGTGCTGAGCCAGGTGGATTGAGTATTTAGTTCTTCGATGGATTTTTCAAAGGCCGACGCCAGGCAGGAAAGCTCATGATCCTCCTCCGAAGCGGGGATCGTCCGACGCGGGATTCGGTAGTCCTCCGCTTCGAGGACCACCGCCTCGCCGATCGCCACGCCGGGCGCTACCGAAATGCCGCGAAGGATTTCCATGTTCACCCGGTTGCATCAACGTTTCGCGGCCAGGGCGCCGCAGCCCTAAGCCGCTCGAATCCGATCCCGCCGCGCCGTGATCGCGCCTCATTCCCCAATCAACCCTTCATCAGACGCGACGATGAACTCAGCCGTGCTGATGAAATCCGCTTTCGACCAGTGCGCTCAGCGCCGCCACCGCCGCCGCCGCATCCGCCCCCATCGCTTCGATCCGCAATACGCACCCCTGGGTCGCTTCCAGGAGCATCATCTGCATGGCGCTCTTGCCGTCTACTTTCTCGCCGCGACGGGTAACGTTCATGACCGTGATCTTCGATTGATACCGGGAGGCGACATCAATAAACCGCATGACCGGCCGGGCGTGCAGGCCTTCCGTGTTCCCGATCGTCACCTCCCGAACTTGGGCTCCCGCGTCAGACAATCCTGATGCCTCTCTTGCTCGACGGAGTGGTGAGCCGCGGGCTTCAGCCCGCGAGGACGGTTTCCAAGATTTCCATCAAGCCCGGCGCGCGGGCAGCAATACCACGATGCCTAGGGTCGTCTATTCGTTCTGCGAATCATCCGCCTCATGGAGAAGTTCGATGATCGCTTCCTTGGAATCGGCCTGCCGCAGGAAGCGGCGGAAATTCTCGCGCTGCAAATAACGAAAAATCCGTTCCATCGCCGCGAGGTGGCCTTCCGGAGCGTTCGCCGGGCTCATGAGCAGGACCACCGTGTAAACCGGGGCTCGATCCAGCGCCGCGAAGTCCACTCCATGGCTCGATCGGCCGATGGTGGCCGCCATCTTCGTCAAACAGGCGTGCTTGACGTGGGGCACGGCCACTCCCTTGCCGAACCCTGTGCTCCCTTGATTTTCCCGGGCAATTGCAGATTTCGTCACCGTCTCCACGGCATCGGCCGGGATGGCCCCGTGGTCGGCCAGCGACTGCACCATTTCCCGAATCACCCCGTTCCGGTCCGTCGCCTGCAGCTCCGGCACGATCGACGGCCCGTGAATGAGCTCTGAAAGTCTCATTACCGCTTCCCTTGGCTCGTAGTCGCTTGTCCTCTTTCAGGAAAAGTCCGGGGTGACGCCGATTCGTGCCCAATACCCGCTGCCTATTGGCTCATTGCCTGTTGCCTGTTGTTCTATCCTTCCGAGGCGTTGCCGTCAGCGGCCATGCCGCCCTTGCGATTGCGGTTTTTTTCTTTGTGCTTGTTCAGTTGTCGCTCGAGCTTCAGCACGATTTCATCGATCAACGCAAACGTATCCGGTCCCGTCGCCTTCGCGACGAACGTATGCTTCTGGTCGGCCCGGACGATCATCTCCGCTGAGAATTGTTCCTTTTCGTGATCCAGGATCACTTCGATTTCGTGAATCCGGTTGTAATACTTCGTTAGCCTGTTGGCTTTGGTGGTGACGTAATCTCGAACCTCATCCGTGACTTCGACATGACGCCCGCTGACCAGTATTTGCACTTGCCCGCCTCCGAAATCAGGATGCCAACATCCGCCGGGAGGCGCTTGACCTCTGGGCCGACGCTCGTCAATTCCGTTTTTTCCCTTGGCATGCCCAAGCTGCCCGCTGGACTCTATGGAATCCAGGTTGACCCGTCAACGGTTGCCGCCGCCCCGCCGCGGCCTAACATAACATCCGTGGCTCTCGAGGTTTACAGCGCGACGCGACCGGCCGTTCCGATGCGGGCCTGGTTTTCGTCCTTGTTCCTGCTCGTCTTGGCGTCAGGGCTTGCGGGGTGGATGTCCTGGACCCGTTCCGGCGAGGCGCTCGCCACACGTTTCGCGCCTCCGGGCTGGGACATCTCCTTTCGCCCGCCGATGCGTTTCGAGCTCCTTCCGTTGGCCAAGGTTCCCTCTGCTCATGCGGTCGTTTTTCAAGCGCCCACTCCCTCCGGCGGTTCCGCGGAATTGGTCTTTCGCCGCTTCGAGCCTCGCCCTGACCTTGACGCGGATGAGGTTTGTAACCAGGTTTTGCGTCCCCACAGCTCCATTTGGCTCGCGGTCTTCGGCTCGCCTCCCACTCGAACGATCGAGAAGCTCGGCGACCTGGACGCCGTGCAGATTCACTATCCCGATCTATCTCTCGTGGTTCGCGCCGTCGTGAGGCCGGGCGGCCCCGGATACGCCGTTTCCCTCCGGCTCGAGAACGATCCTCTCGAAGAACCGATGTATCGCGCCTTCGACCTCACCTGCCGCAGCGTGGAGTTCAAACCGCATCCGTAGACAATCGCCCAACCTTCGTCATTCCCGCGCAGTCGCCGTCATCCCCGCGAATGCGGGAATCCAGCTCGGTCCGCCGTCCGTCCGGAGGACGCACGATCGTTGCCAGGGAGTTCACTCCCTGGAACGCTTCTTTGAGCTTAGCAACGGAAGCCAGGTTTCGTCTGATGTGATGTCAGAATCTTTCGTGACCCAATTGATGCCGGGGAAACAACAGGGCCGGCGCTTTCCCGATGCAAGCATGTCGCAAGCGTTCTCGATCCGCCGTGCCCGCGTTTCCTCTTGCTTGGCTGAGGTGACCCACCGAATCCAGTCCCGCCGTGCCATGGGTGTGATGTCCGCCCACAACGCCTGCATCCCCGGGGCCGCGGCCAGGGCTTGAAGCAGATCCATGGGCGCCCTGATCTCAGGTTCTTCATCGACCCGCGTGATTTCCACCGTCACCGTCTCTCCCGCCTCTGCGCCTGCCGCATCGTGCAGGGCCTGGCTAACCCGTAGGTCGTGACTTCCTTTGCCGTTGAGATCGATAGCGGCTCGAAAAGGGAAGCCATTGATCGTTCCCTCAACCATCGTCATATCCTGAGACGGAAGCTTCGCACTCGCATTTTTAGGCAGCGGTAGAAGGGTCCACTTTTCAGTTGCCTTGGGCCGCAACAACTTGGCACTGAAGCGAATCGTCAATTCGCAGCGAGGTCGAATCGTTGACTTGGTTTCTTTTAGTTTTGCCGGTTTCATTTCTTGCCATCTTACCAAATGAATTGAATCAAGAAAAACTCAAAAATGCCTGCTGGCCTGGCTTTTTTCTTTCGGGCATAAGATGCCGCGTCATCCGCAATGTCCACCGAGACCGGCACAAGGTAGCGGCAAATAAACTGCCTGGCCCTTGGGCTGGTGGGTGAGTAGCATGGCTGCCTCACGGTCGGAGACGGCAATGCGTCATAACGAGCGATTCCTGGGTGGTTTACAACCCCGCACCCGGCGCGGCGTGTCCCTGTCGGAAGTGCTCGTGGTCTGCGCCATTATCCTCTTCCTTCTGGCGTTGCTCGTCCCCGGCCTGCAACACGCCAAGGAACAGGCCCGCCGAGTCCAATGCGCCAACAACCTGCGGCAGTGGGGCGTGGCCTTGCAATGCTACCGCGATGACCACGGCGACTACTTGCCGACGGAGGGCACCTATCTCCAACCCGAAAAGCCCTACACCTGGTTCAACGTTCTTCCGCCATATCTGAACGCGCCCGCTTACCACGAAGTGGAAAGGACCGGCAAGGCTATTAAGGATTTTTCAGCACTTCACGTATGGATCTGTCCTTCCAAGAACCTGAGCCGGTTGTACAAGAGCGACAGCGGCAAGAACCAGTTCCACTACGGCATGAACGCGGTCCTGGACGGCATGAACAGCTCGCTCACGCCGGACTTCGGCGACCAAGGCGAGCTGCCCATACGCGGAACCTTGTTTGCGAAGAAGCCGAATACCGTCTTCATGTTCGATATTCACGCGAATCAGTCGCTGGCCCATCCTCTTGGGGTGGCCACAGAATTCCATAGGGACCTCGCCAATGTTCTTTATCTCAATGGCATGGTGGCGAATTTCCATTCGAATGATTTCGTAACCAATGGGGATTATCGCAACGGCGAGGTCATCTGGGACCACCCGCACTTGTACTGGGGCTATCCGCCGCCGGGCCGCTCTTTTGCATCGAAGGGGCAGTAAACTTGCTGGTGGGCATCCTGTCCGACAGTCATGGCCGGCACCTGGCGGTACGACAGGCCGTGGCGATTTTCGACAAGCTCGGCGTCGCTCATGTCATCCACTGCGGCGATGTCGGCACGCCCGAAGTGTTCGATGAAATCGTGGGCCGCCCGTGTACCTTCGTGTGGGGCAACACGGATTCTCCTGAGGATGGACTGCTGACCTATGCACGATCATTGGGGTTGCTCATTCCACACGAGGTTCCCGTGCAGATTGAGCTTGGAGGAAAGACCTTTGCCGTTTTCCATGGTCACGAATCGAGTTTCGATGCGGCTATGCGGCTGAACGTCAACTATGTCCTTCACGGCCACACCCACGTCGCCCGTGATGAACGGATTGGCGGTAAGCGGATCATCAACCCCGGCGCCCTGCACCGCGCGGCGAGGAAGACCGTGGCCACGCTGGACACGAAAACCGATCAACTTACTTTTCACGAAGTGCGCGGGGCCTGATTGCGAGCTTTCGATCAGGGATTTTGCTTGGTCGAGGCCTTGTCGTCGTGAACCAGCTTTTTCAATTCGCGGACGAGCACCTGGTCGAAGATGCGCTTCTCCAAGCGTTCGTAGTGTTCGATCTTGCGCTGGTCGTTTTTCTCTTTGGCTTCCTTTAGGGCGGCGCGGTTCTTGCGGCGGTAGGCGTCGCGGAGCTTCTTGGCCTGGTCGCGGATTTCATGGGCCCGCTTCACGCCCGGCGGGGGGAGCTTGTGCTCAGCCAGGAACTTTTCCACGTACACGTCCCATTCGTCTTTTTCCTTGCCCGGCTTCTGATCCAGCCACGGCTCTTCGCCGTACTTCTTGCGGTACTCCTCTCGTCGCTGAGTAATCCCGCGCTGAACTATTTCCAGATACTCATCCACTGTCTTATTGATCATCCTCGCCTTCAACTCGACAATTTTTGGATCGGGCAGCACGCCGTAGAGTTCGACAAGATCGAAGTATTCCTTGAGAGGGATTAGCTCCGCGCCGGTCCACATCTTCGCTCCATCAGAAGCGGCGAAATGTGTACCGTAAAGAGCCCCGATCTCCGTCGGAGTGATTTCCTGCATGTGCCAGGGTTCGTCGAATGTGGCCCGCTGTACGTCGATCATTTTATAGGGGGTTGTCGAATCGCTCTGGTAAAACCGCGCGGACTTGGGAAACCATCGCTCTCCGATTTTCTCATACTCCGTCTCGGAGGAGTACACCGGCACGCCATCGCGCTCAAAGGCAGACCACACCGGCTGCCCCCCATAGCGCTCATCGAATCGCCACGTTAATCGAAACCTGCCAGCCCCGTAGATAGCGCTGACTGTCGGCGCCCCATTTTCCATCCCCTGCGCGAAGGTTGCGGAGTCGAAGCCCTCTAAAGCCCATTCAGGAAGCTGAAACGGCTTGGCCTCGAGACCGCTCATCCGCCCACAGGGCGCCAGTCCAATCGACGGCAGATCGACGGGCAACCATGCTCGGGCCGTTTCTATAGGCTGTACGTCGCCCGTAAGGGGGCGCTCCGCATAATGCAGGTGCCACACTCGCCCATCATGGATCAAACTGTTGCGTGTACCGGCCGTCTCCTCTTTCGGGATTTCATGTGTACGAAGCCATTCTTCGTCCATGACGGGCGGGCCTTCTTTGGAGATTTGATGTGGCCGAAGATCGTCTTCGGAGTTTGCATCTGAAGCCCTGTATACTACTTCATGAAACCCACGCTCGTCTCCGAGGTTGCTTTCCCAAATGGCGTCGCCCGCCTTGCGGGTAACGTAGCGCTCCACTAAACCATCGTCACGCCCTCCGATCCACGTCGCGGTCCACTCGATCTGACTTGTCGTCGGCATTTTGGAATCGAGAATGTTGCGAAGTCGCGGCGGAAAATGATCGCTAGGTCCCGTTGGGCCTAGAATTGCTCCCAAAAACACCCAGGCTGCTTTCATCGTGGCTCCTCTAATAATACGGCAGGCACGAGGCCTCCAGCGGGACGGCCTTGTCACGCCCCGTAGTACCACCAGTCCCCGCTGGCTTGCACAACGGCGAGCATATCGATGGACCGCCGTCGCACCAGTCTATCTCGCACCACGGCGCCATAGAGCCGTCGTACTTCCAGCAAGTGCCTAGCGATCCGGGCGGCGGTGACCCAAGTTCCTGAAAGAGATAGGTAATCCGGTGGGAGGCCTGCCAGCAATAAGTTTGCCCTGGCGGGCAACACGGTCTAGCAGCGCAGCCGCCGCTTGTGCCTAGCCATTCAGCACAGAAGCCCCCGGAGAGGTGGCAGTCGTTGTCTGGTGGAGGCGCCGCAGTTGCCGGGGTGACCCCGAGTTTCTCGACGTCGGTAAAAAACAAGACCGTCGTTCCCGACAGGATCACCATGAGCATCACCAAGCCAATGAGAATTTTCTTGCCGTTCATATTCTTCTACCTCCAATCTAACAACCAATCGTTGTGCAATTCTCCCCATTCCTTAATGGGAAAAAGCACCGGTCCATGTACGCCGTTTTTCCGCATTTCCATAAAATATGCCCCCCTCTCTCCCATTTCTGTCAAGTAAATAGTCAGGTTCAGCAGCACTTGATCGAATTAGAGCCAGGCGCGGCAGAATAACGATGCACGGCTAAGCGGCGCTCAACCGTGTCACCTGTCGGTGAATCAGACCTCAGAATGACAGGTCGCGACACTCTTGCTATTCGGGGGTCTTGCTCAGGGCGAAACGGCGGCGAGTTCAGGGCGCACGCTGTATTCGTATACATAGGTCGCGGCCGTCGGTGGCGTCTCGACATAAGGTAGGAGGCGAAAGGTTTGGACAACGTCGTCGGGCTTAGCGACCCAGTAGTCCCGCCACCTGTTGCTGGGGTCGAGTACAAAGAGGATGCGCGGTCCAGTCATGCCACGGGCGGAGCAGATGCGTTCGATCCACTGGTTTAGCGCGGTCTCGTCCGGCGGGATCGGCAACGTAGGAATCTTCGTTTCCAGCGTGATGTATTCGTGGAAGTTGCTGATCACGATCAGGTTGGGCGCGTTTTGTTTGCGCAGCCAGGAGTAGAGCTGCGTCGCGCCGGGCTCAAAGCACCGCGACCATTGGCCATAAGGGGTTAAGACCCGATTCGCCGCGAGCTGCCGATGATAATCCCTTGACCATTCCTGCTGAACAGTCCAAGAGCCGGCGACAACGAGGGCCAGGCACAAACCAGCGCGTACCACTCGCCGGGGAATCAACATCAACGGTGTGACAAAGAGCAAGAAGTAAAACGGCTTGATCGGCAGGTAGTACCGGTCCAGGCCTACGTAATCGAACTTCCCGCCAAACACAGTTGTAGCGGCGATGAGCATGGCAAGGAGCATGACAACCAACATCACGGAGAGCGTTAGCTCTTTGGTGGCCAGAAAACTCAGCATCTTCTTGCGAAGCCGGGGGATACAGGTCGCGCACAAGACGACGCCTATCGGCCAACAGGCAGAGACCCAGCGGCTGATGGCGTGGTAATCATAGAAGCCCAAATCCGTGAATACCCACCACGCGCGAGCGAAATGGTTAAACGAAGGCTCAAACCCAGCTGTGGTTCCAAGGTTTAGTTGCGCCTGCGCCGAGTCCGACGAACCGTAGACGCCGTTGATGACAAGAAGGGTCGCGATCGGGAATGCCGATGTTACGGCGAATCCGACCACGCCGCGCACTGCGACCCGGCGTCGAAGGGCCTCAATGAGCAAATACGAACCGACCGCGACCGGTACGAACACGCTTGCATAACGAATCCAAAACAGGCTCCCCGCGATTAAGCCGGCCATCGCCAGCCGTGGGAGCGTGCGGCGGTCGTCCGTGATGAGCAACAGGAGGAACGGAAGGGCGGCCACTACGAGGGCATCCGTGGAGGGATTGGTCAAAGAGGCGACGGGCACGGCCGAGGCAGCGGCGACGGCGGCGAGCAGTACGCCAGCGATCCCCGGCGGCACGGAACGTCTGATGAACACGAACCATCCCACGAGTGCCGCTGCGCAGGCGACTATGCTGATCCAACGACAGGCTTCAATCGCCGTCTGATGAAAGACGGAGCGAATCGCACAGACGATGATCGAATATCCAACAGGCCAGTTGGTGAGAAACCCCCATTCATATTGCCAGCTCCAAGATTGGAGGGGCGCGACCGGCTGGGTGGTCGTAAGACCGAAGCCGTCGTGCAAGCGGTCGGCGGCCGTCAGCAGATAACAGTAGTCCGACTCGATCAGCGGCGGAATACTTGTCCGGTCCGGCAAGAACGCCAAAGCCACTCCCAAGGCTGCTGTGGACACGAAGACGCGCGACCAACGAACTGGCGAACGGGCGCTGCAAGCCGTCTCCATGTGGTGATGGGGATGAACCGAATCGCGCGAGTTGCGCAGTGCAGGGCGAGTATCACCCCAACCGCCGACCACGATGCCCCCGCGACAGATCAAGGTTCTCGTTCCCGCGAATCCGCGCGGGCTAAAGCCCGCGGCTCAGTAAACCGGTTATCGGTCGCATCGACGGAAATGGGGGGTTGGTTGAGGCGACGTAGAAGGAGCTGGCGAAAACTATTTCAACCCTATGGCGGGCGTCACCGACAACATTATAGGAACTGCGATGAAGCTGACTGTGGTCATACCGGCCTACAACGAGGAGCAGGCTATTGCCTCGATCATCGAACGGACGCTCGCCGCCAGTGAGACGATCGTCCGCACGTCGCCAGTCAGTGAAGTAGAGATCATTGTGGTCAGCGACGGCTCCACCGACCGAACCGCCGAAATCGCAACCGGTTACCATGACATTCACGTCATCGTATTTGAAAAGAACCGCGGCTATGGGGCGGCGATCAAGAAGGGCTTTGAGGAAGGCACGGGCGAGCTTGTAGGATTTCTGGACGCCGACGGCACATGTGATCCGGCGTTTTTTGCGACGCTGAGCACGGCGTTGATCGAAGAGAATGCCTCCGTGGCTATCGGATCGCGGCTAAACCGGCAAAGCCGAATGCCCCGCGTTCGCAGGATCGGCAATCAGATTTACGCCTTCATTCTGTCCGCGCTGAGCAACAAGATCGTAACTGACACGGCCAGCGGAATGCGCGTGATAAGGCGTGACGCATTACCGCAACTCTATCCCCTGCCCGACGGATTGCACTTTACTCCCGCGATGAGCGCACGGGTACTGATGGACGACCGAATGACGATCGTCGAGCGACCGATGCCGTATGAGGAACGCATCGGCGAATCCAAGCTCCACGTACTCCGTGATGGAATGAGATTTTTCCGTACGATCTTCGAAATGTCCCTGATGTGGCGGCCGGCAAAGCTGTTTACCGCAGCGGCTGTTTCCTGTCTCGCCGTGATGACGCTTCTGGCCGCGTACCCGATCGAGATGTGGCTGAGCACGGGCAGATTGCAAGAGGACATGATCTACCGCCTGCTGTTCTGCTCGCTGCTGGGGACGTTCGGGATGACGCTACTTTCCGCGAGTGTGCTGTGCGAACAGTTGTACCGGTTGTGGGACGGGCGACCCCGTCGTTCGACTTTCGTTTTGGGACTTCTGGACCGCTTCTATTCCTACAGTGGGCTTTGTGTTGTAGCGCTGTTGACCATCCCCGTACTCACGTGGCTGGTCGGCCCGGGAATCTGGACACGCCTGACCGCCGGTTATGTAGCATTGCACTGGTCAAGAGTAGTCCTGGCCGGGCTGCTCTGTTTCGCCCTTGGACAGATGTTGGTTACCGCGGTCGTCGCAAACCTCATTCGATTCCACGTCGCCAGAAAGACTTCTCCGTCCATTGCCCGGCACGCAGAAATCATAAGCCTGCCTGCCCGGTCGAGGGACGCCGCCTCCACCCCCTACGCCTTAGGGGTTTAGCCGTTTTTCTTTCACCACAGCAAATTAGAAAGCCTTCATTGTCACTTGATTCGGGGTATCCCCCCGGCCAATGATATAATGTGGACCAGCGGCGCGCCGGTCCAAGGCGGGTGCGTCGAAAAAACGGAACTGGAAATGGCGTCTCGGATCGTCAGCTTCATCACCCGGCCCCTCATCGGAATGGTATTTATTTGCTGCGCGCGGGAGGTGGTCGCCCAACCTTCCGGCGGTGATCGGGAGACCGCCATCCGCATGGGATCGGGGCTTTCGATCGTGCGCGTACACCATCGGCCGACTGCCGAAGGCGCGACGGCGGGTAGTGTCGCCGGTTATCCATTCCCGCGGCCTCGTCTAGCGGGCTTCTCACCGTTAGTCGCCATCACCACATCGAGCAAAAAAAGCCCGGATGATATCGACTACGAGCACGATCTTGAAGGCTTCTATGATTGTAATCCGTTCGCCGGGCCGTCCGGTGGATTCTGCGGGGCGTTGAACCCGCCGGCGGACCAGAACTTCGTGGTGGGCATCCTGGATAGCGGGTCGGTCGCCGATCTGGCGGCGGGCAGCGGCACTGAAATACTCGGTCTTGAGGGGGCTTACCTTACGCCGAACGTACAGCCGATCGGGGGAGTCGGCGGGACGGTGGATGCGCGGGTTACCCAACCGCTGGGCATCTACGCCGCGGGTCTTTCGGCGATCGATTCCGGTGGGACGCTGGACATGGACGCGCTGGTGGGTCATTCGAATGTCGCGGCGCTGGCGGCACCGCCGATCATCTGCGAAGGGCAGGAATTGGTGACCGCGTTCGTTGGGACCCCGTTTCTTGCGTTTTATACGTCGTTCATTCGTGTTGACCTGCCGCGGACGGTGACTGTTGCGGGTCGATCGTTTAGCGGTCCCGACATCCAGATTCGAAACCTGGGTTATCCGATTCCTCAATTCGCACACGCGATTTCGATGGCGACCGGCGGGGAGCTGCCATTGCTTACCGCCGCCTATTACCCTGACACCGACCTTGATCCAGAAGATCCGGGATACCTGATCACGCCGGCGGTGCCGACGGCCTTGTCCGTGTTTCCGCTTATTCCGCCGACCGGCGGGCTATTCTTTGCGGAGGTTCAAGCGATCGAGGGGGAGCCGGGTCCGACCAATCTGGGGGTCACAAGGCGACTCATGGTGGACCTGGGAGCGCAGACGTCGATCATCAGCGAGGCGATGGCCGCGGACCTGAACCTGCCTTTCGAGCCTGATTTTACGGTCGATGCGTGCGGAGTCGGAGGGATTATCGAAGACATTCAGGGGTTCTACATCGACTATGTGAAGATCAACGCACGCGGCGGCGCGCTGGAGTTTTCGCGGGCGCCGTTCGTCGTGGTGGACCTGCCGCCGTCGTCCGTCGGGACGCTGCACGGCGTGCTGGGCATGAACTTTTTCTGGAACCGAAACGTCATCTTTGAACCGACGTTCGGAGACGCCTTCTTCCATGTTTCCGCCCCGATTCCCGTGGCCTTCGGCGACACCGACGTTGACTTCCACGTTGACGGCGAAGACGCGTCTTTTTTCGTCGCCTGCGTCACCGGACCAGGATCGATGAGCATCAGCCCCGAATGTGATCACCTCGACGAGGAATTCGACGGCTCAGTCGACCTTCGCGACTTCGCCAAGTTCCAAAACTGCTATTCCGGTTCTTCGCAATCGGCGGACCCCACCTGCGCTGATTGACGGGGCACAAGACGACAATACCACTTCGCTTCTTTTTGACTTTCAGAGGGGATTGGGCGATGATAACAACGCTTCCGTTACGCGCTTGATGTAAAGAAGGCGGAAGTTTGGGCGTTAAAACCATGTTAACGCCGCATTAAGATTGAATCGCGGCACGTTTGCACCTTGAAGGTCTGTGCGCCTCACGGTTACGATTCGCGGTTCCCACGGTCGAGGTCCGGGTCTCAACAGGAATGCTTATGGACGGTGAAGGAACAAGCGTCGGCGCGCTCAAAGAGCGCGAGATCAGGCCGTTGCCGGTTGAAGCGCTCGCCCGGCCGACCGGGGTGGGCCCCGTCAACATATCCATCTACCCCGGTTACCTGATCGCCCTGGAGGGAACGGACGGCGTGGGGCGCTCGACGCAGATCGCGCTGCTGCGCGAATGGCTGGAAACGCAGGGCTTCGGCGTCCTCCACACCGGCCTGACCCGCAGCCGGCTCGCGGGTGAAGGGCTCCGCAAGGCGAAGCAAGGCACGATCCTCGGGCAGCGAACGCTCGATCTGTTCTACGCCACTGATTTCGCGGATCGTCTGGAGACGGACATCCTCCCCGCGCTACGGGCCGGGTTTGTCGTTCTGACCGATCGGTATGTGTATTCCATCATCGCGCGTTCGACGGTTCGCGGCATTGATCCCGAGTGGCTTCGCGATCTGTACCGGTTTGCGCCGCTGGCACACGGGGTCTTTTATTTGAAAGTAGACATTCCGCACCTGGTGCCGCGGGTCCTTGCGGGGGGAGGGTTTGACTTCTGGGAATCGGGGATGGACTTCCGCGGCGAACCGGATTTGTACACATCGTTCGTTCCGTACCAGCGGGCGCTGTTGGGAGTATTTGACGACCTCGCCCAAACGCACGGGTTCAAGGTGCTCGACGCGAACCGCGGGATCGGAGAGATCTTCGCCGATCTGCGGGAAGGGGTATCGCAAATCCTCGCGGGACCGAAGGGAAGTAGACCGTGACGGACTCAGTGCGAACGGGAAAGTGGATCGGCGGGCTGCACGGCGACACGCCCTGCGTCATCGCCGCGCGGCGAACATTGCGCCGTCGTCTGCGAGCCGTGGACCAGCTCGTGGAACTTGCCGGGCGCCGGGCGGACGAAGACGCGGAGTACGTTCACCAGCTTCGAGTGGCCGCGCTGCGGACGCTGGGCGCGCTACGCGTCTTTCGAATGTTCTGCGATTCAACCATGAGAAAACGCATACGGCGAGCTTTGCGCCGCATCCGGGAGGCAGCGGCAGCGGCCCGCCAACACGACGTGCATCGCGCTTTGTTTGCCGAGGAAATTCCGCATTGCCCGGACGCGTCCAAGGCGGAGGTCGAACACTTCGTAGCACAATTGACCACCGATCGCTGGATGGTCCAAAAGGCGATCGTGGATGTCGCTGATAGACACAAGGCGCTGGGCAAGCGGCGTCGTATCGAGCGGCTCCTGAAAACCAAACGGAACAAGCGTCGTCTGAGCGATGCAGCATCGAATGGTTCGGAGAGGAAAGAAACGCCGTATACGCTGGCCGGGCTTGCGGCGGTGGAGCTGCCGAGGTTACTGAAAGAAGTCCAGGAGAATCGCGGGCGCGATTTAAGCGATCCCATCGCGTTGCACGGACTTCGTATTTCCGGGAAGAAGCTGCGGTATGCGCTGGAGATCTTCGCCGGCTGCTTCCCAGCCCGGCTCAAGGACGAACTATACCCGCGCCTGGAAGCCATGCTCGAGCACCTCGGAGAGCTTAACGACTGGTTTGAAGCGGCCGCTTGTGCCGAACGCTTCGCGGCCGCCAGGGTCGGCGTAGGGAAGACTTCGGAAAACAACGGCAATGGTCGGGGCTCCGATCCTCAGCGCGTCGAAGTGGCAACGATCTTTTGCGAGCGATATAAGCGCCGTCATCGGGAGTTCCTGGATTGGTGGGAGTCGCGAACGTCGCACGAACTTTTCGAGGCCCTCGAAGAATTGATCCACGGGCACGCGCGGGACGGACGCACCGATCGGCCCGACGTTCTTGACCAGCCCGCTGACGAAGAGTCCGTTTCCGACATTCGCCCGGCGCTGCAGATCATCCGTCCCGCGGTGGATACCGCCTTGTCACATCGTCGCGTGGCCGCGATCGACGTGGGTACCAACAGCATCCGTTTGGTCGTCGGTGAAACCGATCCGTTGACCAAATTCCGGGTCATCGAAGACATGAAGGAGACGACGCGGCTGGGAAGCGGCGTGTACGAGAACGGTCGAATCGGGGAAGAGGCCACGGAGGCTTCGGTGCGCGCGATTGAGCGAATGAAGGAAGTCGCCCTGGGATGCCGCGTGGACCGGATCCGGGCCGTCGCCACTTCGGCCATTCGCGAGGCGGATAACCGCGGCGAATTTCTCAACTTTGTGGAGCGTCGAACCGGCATTCGTCTGGAAGTCATCGACCCCGAGCACGAAGCGAGGCTGGCGTTCTCCAGCGTCGCCAACACCTTCGAGTTGGACGATCGACGGGTGGCCGTGGTGGACATCGGCGGGGGGAGCACGGAACTGGTGCTGTCCTCGGGCGGAGTTATCGACCAGATTCACCCGCTGCCACTGGGGGCGGTGCGTTTGACGGAGCGGTTCGGAGGTCGAGACGGACGAGAGCCGTTCGAGGAGATGCGGCGGGTCATTGACAAGGTGATTCACGAGCGTCTGGGCGGAACGTCCTATCAGCCGTATCTCATCATCGGAACCGGGGGGACGTTCACCAGCCTGGCGAGGGTCGCCATCCGGCACGGTTCATCGGCGGGCGGGAGCGGATGGTTTCCCTTCGCCGTCCGCGGATACGAGCTTCGACACGGCGAAGTCGCTTATCTTCTGGAATTCCTGCGGCGGATGGCGCCGGAGGATCGCCGGAAGGTTCCGGGTCTAAGCAGTCAGCGGGCCGAGATCATCGTTGCGGGCGTGTGCATCGTCGAACGGCTGATGCAACACTTCGGCGCGGATCGCGTGCGTGTTCACGATGGAGGGATCCGCGACGGACTCATCGCGGAGATGATTGACGACCTCGGCTTCCGAACCGAGTCGCACCGCTGCCTTCCGCCCACCTCGCTGGACGCGGTCCGCCGCTTCGCGGAACGGTGTCGATACGACAAGCCCCACTCCGAGCACGTCGCCCACCTGTCGCTGCGGATTTTTGACCAGCTTGCGGCGCATAACCCGGACGTCGCGGGCGCGTGGGGACACGATGAGGGCCGGCACCTGCTCGAGGCGTCGGCCGTGCTGCATGACGTGGGCATCGCCGTGGAGTATCGCAGGCATCACAAACACAGTTACGACATGGTGATGCACGCGGACCTGCCCGGCTACACTCGCCGCGAAATTGAAATCATGGCCAACATCTGTCGGTATCACCGTCGTGGCAAGCCAAAGTCGCGACACTCCACCTTCCGCCGTCTGGGCGACGACGATCAGAGACTAGTGACCCATATGGTGGGAATCCTGCGTATCGCCGACGGCTTGGATCGGCTTCATCGCCAGAACGTCGTCGATGTCATAGTGACACCGGGCCCTGATCGTACGGTCATCGACGTAGCGGCTGAGGCGGATCCCGCCGAGAACATCAAGTTCGCCCGTCGCAAGGCGGACGTATTTGAGGAGACTTTTCAGTCTCGCGTACGATTCGTGTGGACGGCGGCTAGCGACGTTTCAGCCCCTCCGCTGGCGGTCGAGGCGACGGCATGAAGACCGCGGGTTCGTATACCGATTATGGCGACCTGCCCGGCAAGCTCGTGGTCGTCGAGGGCATCGACGGCTCCGGGAAGAGCACCCAGCTCGATCTGCTCCACAAGTGGATCGTCGCGCAGGGCTACTGCGCGTATTTGAGCGAATGGAACTCCTCACCACTGGTCAGGGCGACGACGAAATACGGCAAGGACCATCGTCTGCTCAGTCCGCTCACTTTTTCGTTGATTCACGCGTGCGACTTCGCGGACCGCGTGGAGCGGTCGATCCTGCCGCCGTTGCGCGCCGGGGCCGTCGTATTGACCGACCGGTACATCTTCACCGCCTTCGCCCGCGACGCCGCTCGCGGCGTCGATCCCGATTTCGTGCGGCGCATTTATCGGTTCGCGCCAAAGCCCTCGGCCGCCTTCTATTTCCGCGTTCCTTTGGATGAAGCCGTGCGGCGCATCATCGCCGGCCGTCCTGAGCTTAAGTATTACGAGGCCGGAATGGACCTGCGGCTCAGCGACGACCCGGTCGAGTCTTTTAAGCTGTTTCAGGCGCGCATTCTGGAGGAGTACGAGCGGATCATCCACGAGTTCGACGTAGGGCTGATCGACGCCACGCGCCCCATCACCGATCAGCAGCGGCAGGTCCGCGAATTCGTCCGTCCGCTCCTGGACGGGTGTCTGCGTCTTCCCATAGAACCGCAATCCGGGATGCTGCGGGACATGGGTGTGGCGGGTCGTTACCTGAAGGAACTCCGCCCGCGACTCGAAGCGTCCTGATGCTACGGAGCGGGAATCAACCCTGTTGTTGACGTATCCAATATTCGCGGAATGCGCGTAACCTGGGGAGCGATTCGCGGTCCTTCACTCGTTTGGCTGCTTCCTTGCTGGCAATGATGTCGTCAATGTGGCACACAGGCAATCCTTGAACTTCGACATGCCGCTTCCATGCGTCGCCGAAGCATTCTATCCCATCCGGTGCAAAAACCAGGTCAAGGTCGAACGGTCCGCTTTTTAGTTGCACAAAGTCCTTCCCGCGTTCGATATCGGAGGCTTGACTGTCGGTGAATGTAAAGCCCAGTTCACGGAGGAACGCGGCGATGCGGCGACAATGCCGCCGCCGCTAATACAACGGGGTTGAGCGTTCGCCGAGGCGATGATGCAAACGGGGCATGACATCGTGATGGTGATGGTGCGTCCCAACGCCGCCGTTGGCCGCCTCCGCTAAAGCGCCGCTTGATCGTGCCGCCCGTAGACGCCGCAGAATTCTGAAAGAAATCGGCGTGAGCCTTGGGAAAAACGTTGTGTCCGATGCTCAGCCACAGTACGATTTCCTGTTGGCTCACGAACTTCGGTTAAGCATGGGGTAAGAGCCTATGCCAATAATGGGTGTGGAACGGGCTTCCAACCTGTATTCTCATCGGCAAGATGCGGGTGCCACAAGATTCTGGGATAGGCGCTAAATGGGAAATGTCGGTTGGTTCGCCGATGTTCTGTCCACGCCGTCAAATGATGGGAATGGTGCACCAATGTCCGGGCGTTATTCAGGACATCGATTCCGTGGGGTGAAGATTGCCCGTACTTCGACGGTCGTACTACTGCTTGGGATTCCTCTCGCATACGCCCAGCCCTTACCTGACCTTAACCACAGCGGCGCAGTAGATTTGATAGATTTCGCCCTGTTTCAAAGCGAGTTCGGTCTCGTAGGCGTCGCGGGGGGCTCCCCGGCAGACTTGAATCTTGATGGATTCGTAGACCTTCACGACTTCAGCATACTCTACGTCGAAATCGTGGGACCCGGGTGTGACCAATGCGCTGATCCGCAGGGCTGCGAAGATTTCAACCCGTGTACAGTGAATGCCTGCCTCAACGGTTGCTGTCAATATTTGGACGTAGCGGATTGCTGCACCAATGACTTCGACTGCCACGATTTCGATCCTTGTACAATCGCGTGCATAGGTTTCATGTGCGTCGAACCTGCGCCGAATTTGTGCTGTGACACGGACGCGGATTGCGACGACGGCAATCCCTGCAACGGGGTCGAGACTTGCGAGGATGCCTTCGGGTGCCGCGCCGGTACCTTGCTGGACTGCGACGACAATATCCCGTGCACGCGCGACGCCTGCGACCCGTCGGTCGGCTGCACTCACACCCCTGACGACTCACTCTGTCCCAATCAAGATTTGTGCGATGCCGACTGCATCGCATATTATTGTTTACCAAGCATTGGATGCTATCTATCACTCGAAGGTTATGGTAACAGTTGCTCCCGCGACTGTCCCCCCGTGTCGTGGGTGTTTTGTACGGGCCGGAATTTAGAGTGCGCCTGCGGCGCGATGGGCTACGGTCACGACCCTCCCCCGTGGGTTTGTCCCTAATGAAACGGTTTCTAGCCGGGTAGTGGGCGGGTCGCACTGACGGTGTCCCACTGCTCTTGAGCAGTGGGGGGCCGGTTAGTTTCTGCGTTGCCGCATCCAGTACTCGCGAAACGCTCTCAGCCGCGGAAGTGATTCGCGGTCCTTTTCTCGCTTTGCGGCCTCTTTACTTGCGATAATGTCGTCAATGTGGCAAACGGGAAAACCTTCGACGTTGATATGCCGTTGCCAAGCGTCCTCAAATCGCTCGATTCCACCTGGCGCGAATACGAGATCGAGGTCGAATGGTCCGCTCTTGAGTTGCACAAAATCCTTTCCGCGTTCAATATCGGCGGCCTGATTCTCAGTCAGGGGGAAACCCAATTCTCGGAGGGCGGAGACCACCCTTCGACCATTCTCAGGGGTGCGATCGATGAACAAGTCGGCGTCCTGGGTGGTGTCGGGAAAGCCGAGCAGGACGGCGCCGGACTTGCCTAGAAATAGGTATTTGCAGTGATGGCGCGAGAGAGCTTCGTGGATTTCGGTGGCCTGCCGGTACTCAAACGCGCCCATAGCCTAACCAACTCGGAAGATTCTCCTCGCACCAACGGCGGTAATCCTCCATCGTATCAAAAGCACGATAGGGGGCGTCATCGAGGACGGGCTTGTAGGTTTTTATGAATGCGTAGCGCATTCGCACGTCAAGGGGACGGCGCGCCGCGGCTTCGAATTCTTCGAGCCACTCGCTGGGGATCGACTCGTCTCCGGGACTATTCGACGGCTCGCGCTTGCCCATTTGCTAGGTCATCTTCTTCACCGCGTCGAGATAGCGGTTGATTTGATCGATGTGTGACAGGTCGTGGCCGCCTTCCATTTTCAACATTTGTCCTAGCGTTTCGGGGCCCCTTTCATTGTGCCGACCGACGCGGGCCAGTTCCCTGGGCCCCATTTGCTTCCATACGACCAGGTTGTACTGTCGCATGGCTCGAAACATCTCCACCAGTTCCTTCGGATCGCGTTCGTTGTGCCGCTGTCCTTCAACCCAGAGGTCCTGATCCATCCCCAGAATGGTCGGCTCGTCCTCGCACAGAATCAGCCGTATGCGGTACCCATAAACCCACTCGGAATCGGTGAGATGGCCAATGATTTCGTTCGGGGTCCATTTACCGGGAAAAGGCCGAGTTCGCATGATCTTGGGTGTGTTCTGCTGAACAATTTTGGCCAGCACATCCACCGTCTGCGACATTACGGTGATGGGGTCGCGGTCGCCGAGCAATCCCAGGAGTTTTTTTCGATAGGCGTCAGGGTCTGAAATCCACGCTCCGGCTTGAGTTTGCGTCATGACGAGATCTCCGGTTCGGGTGTAGTTCGCCCCACGGCGATCGTCGCCGCTGATGGAGCATGTTTGAGAATATAACGCCGATAGTAGGCAATCCCCAAACAGGTCAGGGGGATGGACAACAGGATACCCATGAATCCCAGCAATTTCCCCCAGATGAAAACGCCCAGGAGGATGGCGATAGGCCGCAGGCCGGTCGCCTTACCCATGACGCGCGGGGTAATCAATGTGTCCTGGATCAGTTGAACCACGACGAACACAAGAAGGGTGAGCAGCACCGAGCCTGCGAAGCTCGCGTCTCCCTCGATAGCACGAAGCCCGGCGAAGAAGATCGCGGGAATCAGCGCGACGACAGCGAGATAGGGCACCATGCTGAGCAATCCGATGAACAGACCGAAGGGAACGGCCATGGGGAGTCCGATGATGGTAAATCCCAACGCGAACAACGCCCCGGTGAACAGGGCGACCACTGACTGCCCGCGAAAATACCGCCGCATGGCGGCGTCGAACTGTGAAAGGAAATCGACCGTGGCCTCGCGATACTGGGGCGGCAGGAACGTCGGCCAGGTGCGGGAGTATTCCGGGAAGTCGGCCAGCAAAAAGACCAAATAAACAAGAACGATGAGCAAACCCGCTAATCCAAGGATCAGGTTCAGAGCGAAGGCGACCACGGTCCATCCCCCGACGGCCAGCTTCTTCGCCAAATCCAAAAGCAACGCGCGGAATTCGTCGGATCGCGTATATCGGATGGCCTCGTCGAGGCTCTTTCCCAGGTACGTTCCGGACAGTCTCTTGCGGAAGTCGGAGAGCCGCTCGGACCGCGAGCGCTTTCCTGCCTCCTGGCGATACTCCGTCCAACCGTCCTTGAGTTCAGTCCAGCCGATCGTGGACTTGGACAGACCTTGACTCGGCGGCGCTACAAGTTCTACTTCCGAATGAGTCGGTTGGGACGAGGCCATTTCGTCGCGCAGCTTGGCCAGGTCCTCGCGAAAGCGATCGACCTGACTGACGGTGAGGGGAATGAGGAGAAGCAGCAGGCCCGTACCGACAATTCCGAGTCCGAAAAGCGTGATCGCAATCGCCAACCCCCGGCGTTTCGTCCTGCGCTCCAGTGCGGTAACGAGTGGATTCAAGAGGTAGGCGAGGATCACCGCGGCGGCGAAGGGCAGCAGCACATCCGACAGGTAGCGCAGCAACATCAGGACGATGACGAATCCTGTGATGCCCAGCACCATCCGCACGACGCGATCGAAGGTGTAGCGTGTCTCGTGTGTGCTCATGCGCTCTTGAATGCGGATTGGAACGACTATCGATCGCTTTGGCAATTCCACGTGAACATTCGACAATCGACGTGCAGTCATCGACAATAGCTCTCGATGCCTTTGACGCTCAACAGCCGGCTCGGTCCCTATGAGATCGTCTCACCGCTCGGCGCGGGGGGGATGGGAGAGGTCTATCGCGCGCGGGATACCCGCCTGGATCGCGAGGTGGCGGTCAAGGTCCTGCCGGCACATCTGACGCGCAGCCCGGAGTTCAAACAACGTTTCGAACGTGAGGCCAGGTCCATCTCCCAACTGACACATCCGAACATCTGCACGCTTCACGATGTCGGCCAGCACGACGGCACGGATTTCCTGGTGATGGAGCTGCTGGAAGGCGAGACGCTGGCCCAGCGGCTCACCAAAGGGCCTTTACCTTTGGATCAGGTGCTGCGTCACGGGGTCGAGATCGCCTCGGCGTTGGACGCCGCCCATCGAAAAGGCGTGATTCACCGCGACCTCAAGCCGGGCAACGTCATGCTCACTAAGACAGGAGCCAAGCTGCTGGACTTCGGCCTGGCCAAATCTTCGGGCATCATCGAAAGCGATCCCAGCGCCGTGACGGTCAGTCAACCCCTCACCACCAAGGGAACGCTCCTGGGCACGTTCCAATATATGGCTCCGGAGCAACTGGAAGGAATCGAGGCCGATGCCCGGACGGACATCTTCGCCTTCGGGGCGGTGCTCTACGAAATGGCCACCGGCAAACGGGCGTTTGAGGGCCACAGCCGCGCCAGTCTGATCGCTTCGATCATGTCCGTGGATCCCCAACCGATCTCCAACGTGCAGCCCATGACTCCCCCGGCGCTGGATCGCCTCATTCGCAAGTGCCTGGCCAAGGACCCGGATGCCCGCTGGCAAAGCGCGGCGGATATCGCCGATGAGCTGCGCTGGATTACTGAGGGCGGTTCTCAGGTTGGGGTGCCTACGGCTTTACGATCGGCGCGTCGGTCGCGCGAGAGATTCTGGATCGGGGGTTCGCTAATTGTCACAGCGGCGAGCCTCGCGTTTGCTCTCCTATCTCATCGCAGCACCGAGAATCATGCGCGGAAAGTCTGGTCGATCGTGTCCACGCCGGACGAGACCTCCCTCATGGCCGCCGGCGACCTCGCCGGACCAGTGGTCATTTCGCCCGATGGAAACGCACTCGCGTTTGTCGCCTTGGAAAAGGGTGCTCAAAGACTATGGGTTCGGCCGCTAGACAGCCCTAGCGCCCGGCCCCTGCCCGGTACCGAGGGCGCTACGTTTCCGTTTTGGTCGGGTGACAACCGAACGATTGGGTACTTCGCCAAGGAAAAATTGTATACGGTGAGCGCCGCGGGTGGGCCGCCTATTTCGATCTGTAATGCGCCAGGCGGACGCGGCGGCACCTGGAATGAGGATGGTGTCATCCTGTTCTCGCCTGAGTATCGATCAGGGCTCTTCCGAGTATCCGCAATGGGTGGCAAGTCGATACCGGTCACCACGTTGGACGAGACCAAGCACACGTCACACCGCTGGCCGGCATTTTGCCCGGATGGGAAACACTTCCTTTATCTGGCGGTGGCCCACGGCGCCGCGCAGACCGAAAGCAACGCCGTGTATCTTGGGTCATTGGACGGAGGTGAGCCCAAGTTGATCATGCACGGGAGCGCTAATGCCGCGGTAGTGTCGGATTATCTACTGTTCCCGCGGGAAAACACGCTTCAAGCGGCTCTGTTTGACGTTAAGGCGGCGCGGTTAGCGGGCGATCCCATCGTGGTGGCCAGTGAGGTCATGTACGACGTCAGCGTCTGGCGGGCGGGCTTCTCCGTCTCGAATCAGGGGATACTGGCATTCCATTCCGGCGCGGCCGGCGGCGAGATTCAGATGATCCGCCGCGACCGCTCAGGCAAGGAGTTGGGAAAGATCGGCGACCCCAGCAGCTTCGGTTCGCTCAGCCTTTCACCGGACGGGAAGAAAGTCGCCACGGACGTTCAGGTGGGACCGGATTGGGATGTTTGGATTTATGACGTCGCCCGCGGGGCCGGATCCCGCTTCACCTTTGGAAATAGGGCGAACGTCAGTCCCGTCTGGTCTCCGGACGGCCAGTTCGTGATCTACGCGAGTCTATACCTGGCACGCAAAGACATGGCCCAATGTATCAGTCGGCGGCCCGCGATCGGCGGTGACGAGGAGGTCCTCTACTCCTCAAAGGAGGAGAACTGGGTGAGCGACTGGTCGCCCGACGGAAACTACCTCCTGCTCAACAGAGGGAAATACATCGGCGGGAATCCGTGCGACCTCTGGGTTCTTCCGCTGCAAGGCGAACGGGTTCCTTTTCCGCTGGCGACGACGACGTTTCTGGAGTCCGACGCCAAGTTTTCGCCGGACGGGAAGTGGATTGTGTATGTATCCGACGAAACCGGACAAAATGAGGTCTATGTCGTACCGTTCAACCCTCCCTCGCAAGACCCCACGGCCGCGAAAACGCCGCGCGGCGGCAGGTGGCAGGTTTCCACCCGCGGCGGCTTCAAGCCGAAATGGCGCGGGGATGGAAAAGAGCTGTTTTTTGTGGCGAAGGATACCAACCTTACGGTCGTTGCCATTTCCTTTACCGACGGCGGGCCGGAAATCGGGACGGCCACTCCGCTCTTTCAAGTCAACCAACCGGCGGGACTCGATCCATTCACTGTCTCGTCGGATGGGCAGTGGTTCGTGGAGAACGCCTCCAACATCCAGGGTTCCTCGCCCATCAATCTGATCGTGAATTGGGACGCGGAGTTGAAGAAACGGTGAGCTTGCCGCTTGGGGCGAAACTAGGACCTTATGAAGTGCTCGTTCCTCTCGGCGCGGGAGGAATGGGCGAAGTCTATCGGGCGCGGGACACGCGGCTGGATCGGGACGTGGCCGTCAAGGTCCTGCCGGCGCATCTGACGCGAAGCCCAGAGTTCAAACAACGTTTCGAGCGCGAGGCCAGGTCGATTTCGCAATTGACCCACCCGAATATCTGCACGCTTCACGACATCGGGCAGCACGATGGTACTGATTTCCTGGTGATGGAGCTGTTGGAAGGCGAGACGCTGGCCCAGCGGCTCACCAAAGGACCTTTACCTTTGGATCAGGTGCTGCGTCACGGGGTCGAGATCGCCTCGGCGTTGGACGCGGCCCATCGAAAAGGCGTAGTCCATCGCGATCTCAAGCCGGGCAACGTCATGCTGACCAAGACCGGGGCGAAGCTGCTGGACTTCGGCCTGGCCAAATCTTCGGGCATCATCGAAAGCGATCCCAGCGCCGTGACGGTCAGTCAACCCCTCACCACCAAGGGAACGCTCCTGGGTACGTTTCAATACATGGCTCCGGAGCAACTGGAAGGAATCGAGGCCGATGCCCGGACGGACATTTTCGCCTTCGGGGCGGTGCTCTACGAAATGGCGACGGGGAAGCGAGCCTTTGAGGGTCACAGCCGGGCAAGCCTCATCGCCTCGATCATGTCCGCGCAGCCGCGACCGATCAGCGAGCTTCAACCGCTGACCCCTCCGGCGCTCGACCGGCTCATTCGCAAGTGCATGGCCAAGGACCCGGACGCACGCTGGCAAAGCGCGGCGGACATCGCCGACGAGCTGCGCTGGATCAGCGAGGGCGGTTCGTCGGCGAGTGGAACCGCGACCGGCGCGGTGCAGGGAGCTAGACGCCAATACCGCCGCGGTGTCCTGAGTGGCGCGTTGCTTGTCGCGGTCCTAGGCGCGGCGCTGGTGTGGTCGATGCGAGAACCGCCAAAGGCCGTGCCGCCATTGCACCTGAGCGTATCTTTGCCGGGCCCCGATGTCGTCGACGCCGGACTTGAGAATTTGGCCATCGCACTTTCCCCCGACGGGCAATCGCTGGCCTATTGCGCTCGAGGAGGCGGCATCAACCTGTACCTGCGCCGATTGGACCAACGCGACTCAACGAAACTGCCGGGGACCGAAGGGGCCTACGATCCGTTCTTCTCCCCGAACGGCGAATGGATCGGGTTCTTCGCAGGAACGAAGCTGCGAAAAGTATCGGTCCGCGGGGGCGTTTCGATCCCCCTGGCCGACTCCATTGAGAGTCGATCGGGAACCTGGGTGAACAATGAGACAATCGTGTTCGCGCCGACCTTCGGAACGCCTTTGATGCGCCTGCCCGCATCGGGCGTCACGCCTCAGCCGTTCACGACGCTTAATGCCGAGAAACGCGAACGAAGTCATCGCTGGCCGGAGATTCTCCCTGGCGGTGAATGGGTGCTGTTTACCGTCGGCACGGTTGACAGTCCCGGCGGATATGACGACGCCACGATCGAGGCTGCCTCCCTCAAGACCGGCGAACGACGGGTCTTGGTCCATGGCGCGCGCATGGCCCGATACGCGCCGCCGGGATATCTTCTCTTTGCCCGCAACGAAGTCTTGTTCGCTGTCCCCATGAACACGGCGGACCCGAAAATCATCGGGACGCCTGTCCCGGTGCTGGACGGCGTGGGTGGAGAGGAGACCAGCGGAGCGTCGCACTTCAGCGTATCGCTTGATGGGACCCTGGCCTACGTTCCCGGCGTTTCCGCTTCGCTCGACGAACTGGTCTGGGTGGATCGGAACGGGAAGATCGAGCCCGTCGGCGCGCCGCTTCGCTTGTACGACCATGTCCGCATCTCGCCCGACGGATCACAGATGCTCCTTTCGCTTGGCCCGTCCCGAGGCGCCGGGGACATCTGGCGATACGACGCCATTCGTGGGACGCTCACTCGCCTCTCGTTCGATCAAAAAAGCGCGTGCCCCTGCTGGACGCCGGATCAGAGTCAGGTGGTCTACCGCACGGAGGCAGGATCTTACCAAATCTTGGCGCAGCCCTTGGATGGGAGTTCGCCGCCGCGGGTTATTCACAAGGACACCGAACCCATTATGGTCAGCGGGATCACGCCCGACGGCTCGACGGTGTTGTTCCAGAAATACGGCAGCGGCAGCTCCGACGTTCTGGTTGTTCCGTTGGACGGAAGCAAACCGGCGGCTCCGTTGTGGGAGGAACCCAACGCCCAATACGCCGGAACGGTGTCCCCCAATGGCCGATGGCTTGCCTACGTGTCGGGGGAATCCGGAGTTGACGAGGTCTACATTCGCCCTGCGTCGGGCCACGGGGGGAAGTGGCATGTTTCTTTGGAAGGCGGGATCGTGCCCGTTTGGTCTCCGGATGGGAAGGAACTCTTTTTTGTGCGCGGGGATTCGATGATGGCCGTGGCGATCGAGGCGAGCGAAACACAAATCACGTCGGGAGCGCCCAAGAAGCTGTTCGATTTCCCACCCGGTCGTCGAAGCGAACGCGATACGCGTAGCTTTGACATCGCGCCCGACGGCATGCGATTTGTGCTTATACGATCAGCCACGCCGGGCCTGGGCCGGCGACACATTAACGTCGTTTTGAACTGGTCGGAAGAACTGAAATCCAAAGTGCCGATCGGGAAATAATCGGCCTTCCTTGCCTGCGAATCGACATTCCGGAAACGGCAATCCACAATAGCTCCCATGTTGCTGACACCGAACACCAAGCTTGGTCCTTACGAAGTCCTTTCGTCGCTCGGTGCGGGCGGCATGGGTGAGGTCTATCGCGCGCGCGACTCGCGGTTGGATCGTGACGTGGCGATTAAGTTGCTGCCCGAAACTTTCGCTCGTGACACGGAGCGCATGGCGCGATTCCAGCGCGAGGCCAAGGTCTTGGCGTCGCTCAGCCACACCAACATCGCCGCCGTATACGGATTTGAAGAGTTCGAGGGTAAGCGCTTTCTAGTGATGGAGTTGGCGGAAGGGGAGACGCTGGCCGAGCGGCTTCAGCGCGGGCCGCTCCCGATTCGTGATTCGTTGGAGATCGCAAGTCTGGTTGCCCAGGGTGTGGAGGCCGCGCATGAGAAAGGGATCATCCATCGTGACCTGAAGCCAGCCAATGTGAAAGTGACGGCGGAGGGCGTCCTCAAGGTGCTCGACTTCGGACTGGCCAAGGCGCTCACCGGAGACACGTCGGCCACGGATATTGCCAATTCGCCGACGATCACAGTAGAGCATACTCGACCGGGTGTCGTCTTGGGCACTGCGGCCTATATGAGCCCGGAACAGGCGCGAGGACGAGTCCTCGACAAGCGCACGGACATTTGGTCCTTCGGCGTGATCCTGTACGAGTGTTTGACAGCGCAACGGCCTTTCATCGGAGAAACAACATCCGACCTCGTCGCACGGATTCTCGAACGCGATCCGGACTGGACGGCGCTGCCCAAGGAAACGCCGCCGCTGGTACAACTCCTGCTGCGACGCTGCCTGGCCAAGGATCGCAACAAGCGGCTACGCGATATCGGAGACGCTCGTGTGGACTTGGAAGCGGCAATCCATGATCCCACAACGAGCGGCTGGCTGCTCGGCGACGCCGCCCTGCGAACTACGTCGTCCAAGCGAGAGCGATCCGGTGCATGGATGGCGGTGTCGGCCGTTTTCGTCGCAATACTTGGGGTAGCGAGCGGATGGGCACTGCGCGATTGGCGAGCATCGACGGCGCCACGGGCGGTGATTCGCTTCGTCCTTGATTTTCCCGCATCGTATTCGCTGACCGGTGAAGGCGATGGGGCGTCACTGGCCCTCGATCCCACGGGCGGCACGCTTGCTTTCGCAGCGGAAGCGAAGGGGATAAGCCGCATTTTCGTACGAGAATTATCCGCCGACGAGGCCCGTCCGATGCCCGGGACCGAAGGAGGTAAAGCTCCGTTCTTTTCGCCCGACGGTCGCTGGCTGGGCTTCTCCGCCGGCGGCAAATTGATGAAAGTGCCGGTGGCCGGCGGGCCGTCTTTGTCCCTTTGCGACAAGTCTAGTGAAGACGCCGCTTGGCTGGATGACGGAACGATCGTCTTTGGAGGCGAGAGAAGCCTCGTCCGGGTTAGCGAAAACGGCGGAACGCCTCAGGAGCTGGCCGTCGCCGGCCCGACGAAGCGTGCCGTTGACGGCCAACAGCTTCTCCTCGGGTTCCAAACTGTATGCGCGGTCCCCGGCGCATCATATGTGCTGGCAGGAGTCTGGGATGGCGTGAGCATCCAAGACTATGACGTGGTTTCGGTTTCGTTGAGCGATGGGGCCGTCCGCTCGGTCATGCAGAACGCAGTTGATCCCCATTATGTCGCACCAGGCTATCTCGTCTTCCTCCGCGGGACATCGGTCCTGGCCGTGCCCTTCGACGAGCGTCGCGGCGTCGTCCAGGGCGAACCATTCCAAGTGATCGAAGGCGTGGTGGCGAGCAAGTGGGCGGATCAGGCGAAGTTTGCGACCTCGACGAATGGGACGCTCGCCTTCGTGCCGGGCGGACGCCCCGGGCCGGGTCGCCGACTCATTCGTGTCGATTCCAACGGAAAAGCCGAGCCGCTCATGGACGGCGTCGACGCCATGGTCGGTGGTATCCTCGTTTCGCCAAGCGGGCGCGACGTGGCCGTCGTGACCCTCAGGCGACAGATCGAACTGTGGTCCTTCAGCATGAGCCGCCAATCGTTTACGCTGGTGAACAACACCGGCGAAACCTGGGGCCCGGTCTGGACTTCGGATGGCGAGTCTCTTGTTTTTCAGCGGACAGTTCCGGAACAGGAGCCTAAGATCGTTCAACAGCGCGCCGACGGCAGCGGTCCGGCGGAGCCGATTTCAATTGAGAAACTCGGCGACGCGAATCCTTCCTCCTTCTCTCCGGACGGAAGCATGTTGTTCATGACCCGCAATGACGATGTCATCCTACACCGCTGGGGCCAAACCGGTCCGCCTGAACTCATCTTGGGGACCAGCGCCGATGAAGGAGACGCCATGTTCGCCCCGGATGGGAAGCACTTTGCATATGTGTCCAATGAGTCCAGCCGCGACGAGGTGTTCGTGCGAACCATTCCCGATTCGGGGCGCAAATGGCAAGTCTCCACGACGGGGGGGTACGCTCCGCGATGGTCGCGCGACGGCAAGACGCTCTTTTTCTTGGACGACAAGGGTGTATTGCATGCCTCGTCGATCGAGACGGATTCGGTGTTTCACTCCTCGTCGCCGCAGCGATTATTTGACACCAATGGAATCGCCACGACCGACCTGTGGGGAGCGTATGACGTGCTACCCGACGGGAGCTTCGTCATGGTCGAGCCCGCGGACTGGGAAAAACAGCCCTCTCGAATCCATATCGTCGTCAACTGGGTCGCCGAGCTGCCGAAGTGAAAAACACCGCGCCGGCGATAATCGACAATCGACAATCGGCAATCGACAATAGCCTCTGATGCCGTTGACCCCGAACGCGAAACTCGGCCCCTATGAAATCGTCTCTCCCCTCGGCGCGGGGGGGATGGGCGAGGTCTATCGCGCGCGGGATACGCGCCTGGATCGTGACGTGGCCATCAAGGTCTTGCCCGATGCCATGGCTCGCGATCCCCAGGCGCTCGCGCGGTTCGAGCGCGAAGCCAAATCGGTGGCGGCCCTGTCGCATCCCCACATCCTGGCCGTCTATGACGTGGGGCGGCACGAGGATATTTCGTATGTGGTCATGGAGCTGCTGGAAGGCGAGACGCTCCGCTCGCGGATCAGCCGATCAGCTCTGCCGTCGCGAAAGGCCACCGAAATTGGTATCGAGATCGCCGAGGGCCTTTCCGCCGCTCATGCCAAGGGCGTCATTCACCGCGACCTCAAGCCGGAAAACATTTTCCTGACCGCCGGACACGTGAAAATCCTCGACTTCGGTCTGGCGCGGTCCACGGGGCCGGTCCAGGGAACGACGCACGACCTGGCCAACTCACCGACCATGACCCTGGAGACACGGCCCGGAGCGATCATCGGCACGCTCTGCTACATGGCCCCGGAGCAAATCCGGGCCCTGGCCACCGATGCCCGAACGGACATTTTCGCCTTCGGCTGCGTGATGTACGAAATGCTTACCGGAAAGCGGGCATTTCTCGGCGAAACCGCCGCCGACACCATGACCGCCATCCTCAAGGAAGAGCCGACGAGCGTACGATCCGTCTCCTCCGGCGTCGGCCTGGAACTCGAACGCCTTATCGACCGCTGCCTGGAAAAGCGGCCGGAACAGCGGTTCCAGTCGTCCGCCGACCTCGCCTACTCGCTTCGTTCACTGCTCTCACATAGCGGCATTGCTGCGAGCGATGACGCTCCCCCGCCCTGGTTCACCCGAACCGCTATCGCGCTGGTGGTCATCGCCGCTCTCGTTGTAGGCGTTTGGGTGGTTCGACGAGAGCTACGTCAAGCTCATCTCGCGGGCCGTGAGACCATCGATTCGATCGCCGTGCTACCGTTGGAAAACGTCTCGCGCGATCCCGAACAGGAGTACTTCGTCGACGGGATGACAGAGGCGTTGATTTCAGACCTGGCCAAGATCGGGGGCTTGAAGGTGATATCCCGGACTTCGGTGATGCGCTACAAGGCCACGCCCAAGTCGCTTCCGGAAATCGCCAAAGAGCTGAACGTCGATGCGGTGGTGGAAGGCTCGGTTCTGCGGGTGGGCGACCGGGTGCGGATCAACGCCCAGCTCATCCGAGCAGCCACGGACCAACACTTGTGGGCTGAAAGCTATGAGCACGACCTGCGGGACGTGCTGAGCCTGCAGGGCAAAGTAGCTCGAGCTATTGCTGAGGAGATCAAGGTTACACTCACACCGCAGGAGCGGGCGCGGCTGGCCGCCGCGCGCCCCGTGAACCCCGCTGCACACGAAGCTTACCTCAAAGGGCGCTTCCATTGGCATAATCGTACGCGGACGGGGATGGAAACTGCCATCGAGTACTTTCGTCGGGCGATCGACCTCGATCCCCAATACGCACCTGCCTATGCCGGGATGGCCGATGCCCGCACGCATTTGGCTCGCCATGGACACGTGTCGCCGAAGGAGGCGTTCCCCCTGGCTAAGCAGGCGGCGCTCAAAGCCGTTGAACTCGACGATGCGCTGGCCGAGGCTCACGGTGCGCTGGCCGTTATTGCCCTTTACTTCGATTGGAATTGGACCGCCGCCGAGCATGAACTCCGTCGGGCATTAAATTTCAACGAAAGCTACGAGGAAGCGCATCATCAGTACTCGCACCTGCTCCTCACGGTGGGTAGACCGGACGAATCCTTGACCGAGAGCAGGCGCGCCCTGGAACTCGACCCGCTCGACCTAACTTTGAACGTGCATCTGGGGTGGCATTACATGCTGACTCGTCAGTACGAACAAGCGATCACGCAACTCATGTCCGTGCTGGAGATGGAGCCCAACCGCTACCAAGCCCTGCGTCACATCGGGTGGGTTTACATCTACAAATCGCTACACGTTGAGGCGATCGCCGCGCTCGAAGCCGCCGACAAGTCGGAGCCAGACAACGCCCAAGCGATGACCGCTCTCGCGGCGGCCTATGCCGCTGGCGGCCGAGGTTCCGACGCCCGAGCGCTCCTTCAGCAGTTGGAAGGTTGGTTGCCACAACGATATGTCTCCGCTTGCGATATTGCCGCAGTCTACTCTGCGTTAAACGAGGTCGAAGTCGCCCTCGCTTGGCTAGAAAAAGCCTATGAGGAGCGCTCCCCCCGAATGATAGAGCTCGGACTCGACCCGGTGTTCGACTCCTTGCGCTCCGACCCGCGTTTCGTCGACCTCGTCCGCCGCGTCGGTATCCCGTTACCCACCACCAGACTCGGGAGCGACTCCGCTTCCCCTCTTAAAAAGGGGGGACAAAGGGGGGTGACCGACGGCAAGATCATGCTGGCCGTCCTGCCCTTCACCAACGACTCCGGCGACAAGGAACTGGACTATCTGAGTGACGGCATTGCCGAGACGCTCATCAACGGCTTCTCCCGCGTTGAGGCCATGAACATGGTCCCGCGAAGCCTCACATTCAAACACAAGGGGGAAGCCGACCCCGTTCGCGCGGGCCGAGAGCTGTCCGCCACGGCCGTCCTCAGCGGGCGAATTCTGAAGCGCGGCGACAGCCTCACCGTCCAGGCTGATCTCGTGGACGTGGCTCAAGGCCGTCAGCTTTGGGGCGAGCGTTACCAGCGCAAATTCGAGGACCTGGTTCAGATCGAGCGTGACATCGCCGCGGATATCACCGACGCACTGCGCCTTCGGCTCACCGGCGAGGAGAAGCGTAAGCTCTCTCGCGGCTACAGCGAGAATGCCGAGGCCTATCGACTCTATCTTCAGGGGCGATACTGGTGGACCAAGCGCACCAAAGAGGGCCTGGAAAGCGCCTTGCGGCTTCTGGGTCAGGCCATCGAGCTTGATCCCGAATTTGCTCTCGCCCACAGCGGCATCGCCGACACCTACTCGCTGATGCCCATGTACGGTTTCATCACCCCTCGCGAGGGAGTGGAGAAGGCCCAGACCGCCGCCGAGAGGGCCCTTCGCCTTGATGACCAATTGGCTGAGGCGCACACCTCAATGGGTATGGTTCGCATGTACGGGCGATGGGATTTCGAAGCCAGCGAGAGGGACTTCAAGCACGCCCTGGAACTCAATCCGCGTTACCCCACGGGACATCAGTGGTACGCCCTCTGCGTGGCCATACGGGGTCGTCTCGCGGAGGCAAAGACGGAGCTTCGCCGGGCGATCGAGTTGGACCCGCTGGCGCCGATCTTCACTCACAACTTCGCTTGGATTTACTCATGGGAGCGCGATTGGGCCGAGGCACTCTCCATAGCGAAGACCGGACTGGAGTTCGCCCCGGAGTTTCCTTGGCTTCACCAGATAGCCGGGCAGTCGCTCCTGGAGCTGGGCAAGGCCGACGAAGCCTTGGTCCACTTCCGCAAGGCCGTGGAACTTGCCCCGCTGGCCTCCTATACGCACGGCTACCTTGGACATGCCTTGGGACGAAGCGGTCATGCGCAAGAAGCGAGGGCACTGCTCACCGAGCGCCTCGAAAATGCGAAGACCAACTATGCGCCACCTACCGACATCGCCGCGATCTACGTGGGATTGGGCGAAAACAATGAGGCGTTTTCCTGGCTGGAAAAGGGGTATCAAGTTCGCGACACGTGGATGGTGTTTTTGGGAATGCTCCCTCAATTCGAGTCGCTGCGAGGCGATCCGCGGTTTGACGATCTCCTCCGTCGCGTTGGTTTGCCTCTTCCGACACTGCGCAGCAGCGACCCCCCATTGTCCCCCGGCAGGGGGGGAGGCAGGGGGGTTATAGCCGGCAAGATCATGCTGGCCGTCCTGCCCTTCGAAAACATAAGCGGCGACCCGGAGCAGGAATACTTCAGCGACGGACTGACGGAGGAGATGATCACCCAACTGGGTCGCCTGAATCCGCAGAAGCTTGCGGTGATCGCCCGGTCGTCGGCGATGCACTACAAAAACATGGATCGGGCGATCGGGCGCATCAAACAGGAACTGGGCGTGGATTACGTCGTGGAAGGCAGCGTGCGACGCGCCGACAACCGCGTGCGCATAACAGCAAAACTAATTCAGTGCACCGACCAGTCGCAGGTTTGGGCGAACAGCTTCGAGCGTGAATTGAAAGACATCCTTGCCCTGCAAAGCGACGTATCCAAAGCCATCGCCCAGGAGATCCAGGTCACGCTTAGCCCGCAGGAACAGGCCCGGATGGTCGCGGCTCGAACCATCAACCCCGCGGCTCACGAGGCCTATCTGAAGGGCCGGTTCCATTGGAACAAGCGCACGCGTGGGAGCCTTCAAGAAGCCGTTAGGTACTTCGAGCAAGCTATCTCGCTGGATCCAGATTGGCCGCTCGGATATGCCGGCCTCGGCGATGCCTACCTGTTACTGCCGTGGTATAGCCCTGTGCGCCCTGGTGAAGCGATTCCCAAGGCCAGGGCGGCTGCCGCGAAAGCGTTGGAAATCGACGAGTCTCTGGCCGAGGCACACGCCACCATGGCGGTCATCGCGGGCGACTACGACAGGGATTGGCCCACCGCGGAACGGGAATTCCAGCGTGCAATGGCGCTAAGCCCCAATTACCCGACGGCGCATCAATGGTACGCATTGGAGCTTCGGCTCAGGGGCCGTCACGACGAAGCGCTCAGGGAGGCCACCAAAGCTCAGGAGCTCGATCCTCTTTCACTCATCATCAGCCTCAACGTCGGCGAGATGCACTATAATGTGGGTGATTGGGTGCGGGCGGAGACCCAGTTCCGCAAGACGCTCGAATTCGGTACCGATTTCCTCGAAGCCCGCATTTGGTTGGTCCACACATTGTTCCTGCAAGGAAGGATTGCGGAGGCGATCACGGAAGCCCGGGAAGCGGTCCGCTTATCGAACAACGATCCCAGGTGCGCAAGCACGCTCGGCTACGTCTATGCGAAGTCCGGTCAGACCGAAGAGGCCCGGAGGATTCTCGATGAAATCACCGCCCGGTCCAAAGAAGCGTACGTCGCACCGACCTATTTTGCTCTTGTCCACGCGGGGCTTGATGAGAGGGATCGGGTGTTCGAATGGCTGGAAAGGGCTTACCAGGAGCACGCTGTAAGACTGCGCGACACGCTGATCGACCCGCTTCTGGCGGAAATGCGCAGCGATCCTCGTTTCTCCGACCTCGTCCGCCGCGCCGGACTGCCGCCACTTGCGACATCGCGCGGTAGCGACCCCCCCTTGTCCCCCACCAAGGGGGTTACCGCCGGGAACAAGCACACTCTGGCCGTGCTTCCCTTTGTCAATCAAAGCGGGAATGCTGAGGACGAGTACTTCTCAGACGGCATCACCGACGAGTTGGCCAGCACCCTCGCAAAAGTGCCCGGCCTGCGGGTCGCGGCTCGTAGTTCGGCTTTTACCTTCAAAGGCAAAAACGTCGAAGCTAGAGAAGTCGGGGAGAAATTGGGCGTAGCCGCTCTGTTGGAAGGCACGGTGCGTCGATCGGGCTTGAGACTTCGGGTGACTGCACAACTCGTGAACGCCACCGACGGCATGGTTCGCTGGTCGGAGAAGTATGAGCGCGAAGCAAAGGACGTGTTTGCCGTTCAGGACGACATCACCGGCGAAATTGTGTCGGCGCTGCAGCTGAATATGGGGATGGGGTCGCAGGCGAAGCTTCGTGCGGGGCACACAGACAATGCCGAGGCCCACGATCTGTATCTTCGCGGCCGGTTCTTCGCGTTCAAACGCACGGAAGATGGGCTGCGAAAAGGATTGGAGTACTTTCAGCAGGCGATCGAAAAAGACCCGAACTACGCTCCGGCCTACGCCGGCATAGCCTTTGCCTACAATTGGCTTGCCGATGCCTTCGCCCCTCCCCATGAGGCATACCCAAAGGCGAAGACGGCTGTTATGAAAGCCTTGGAGCTGGACCCCGAAAATGCCGAAGCCCACAGCTACCTGGCCTTGAGCCAGTGGTTCTACGATTGGAACTTCGCAACGTTTGATGTGGAATTCCGTCGGGCGTTGCAGTTGAATCCAAACTCGGCGGAGGCTCACCATTCTTACGCACTAACGCTCTGTGGAATGGGGCGGACGGACGAGGGGCTTGCCGAGGCGGACCAAGGTGTCAGTCTGGATCCGCTTTCTCCAGCGACCAGTTGGACGCGTGAGTTTTGCCTGTTCATGGCCGGGCGGTTTGATGACACCTTGGTCCAGTACCAGAAGACCCTAGAGCTGGACCCGAACTTCTTCTACCTTGAATCCCATGCCGCGCTTGTTTACCGAGCCAAAGGGATGTTGGCGGAGTCCGTCGCAGAGTACCAGCGTCAACAACTTGTCATGGACGGTCCCGCCCCGTATGGGCTCGCCGTCACCTACGCTCGAATGGGAAGGACGACTGAAGCCCGGGCGATTCTGACGGAATTGATGGCGCTTGCGCAACGGAGATACGTCCCACCCGACCAGTTGGCGTTGATTCACGCGGGTCTTGGGGAACTGGACCAAGCCTTTGTGTGGCTGGACCGCGCGTATGAAGCCCGCTCAGCCCCCATGGTCGCTTGGATCTTGCGGTCACCTGACTACGACCCCCTCCGGTCCGACCCCCGATTTGACGTCTTGCTTCGCAAAATCGGGTTCAAGAGGTAATGGGTTGATCGATGAGCATGGTTGGACGAGTCGAAAGCATCTGGCGTTACCCCGTGAAGAGCATGCGGGGCGAAGAGCTACGGGAGGTTTTCGTAGGATTCCCAGGTGTGTACGGTGACCGAGCGTATGCCTTCCGCAGTTCCACGGCGCGTAAGGGACTTCCGTACCTCACCGCCCGCGATCAGGAGCAGATGCTGCTGTATCACCCAACCTATCGTCACGCAGAACGAATGGCGATGCCGCCCAATCTAGCAGATGCGGAGGCGCTCGGAGTGGGGACCACGCCGTTATACGCGGATCTCGCCGATCGGACCGTCGATGTGAAGACGCCGTCGGGCGAGGTGCTGTCCATCGGCGATCCGCGACTGTTGGATATTCTTCGCGAAGGTGTACGGCAATCACCCGATCTGACGCTACTGCGGTCCGAACGAGCGATGACTGATTGTCGGCCGGTCTCCCTGATCTCCATGCAGACCGTGCGGCAGTTGAGCCGGGAAGTCGGGATTGAGCTGGATAAGCGGCGTTTTCGCGCCAACTTCTATGTCGATTTGGAAAGAGATGCACCGTTTTCCGAAGACACCTGGGTGGGATGCAGGCTGCAGATTGGCGCCAGGGCGCAGATCGCGGTCATGCACCGGGATTCCCGTTGCAAGATCATCACGCTCGATCCGGACACCGGGCAGTCTAATCCGGAAGTCCTGCGTCGCGTCGCCAAGGGACATGACGGCAAAGCCGGAGTCTATGCGGCCGTGCTGGTGGAGGGGGTGATCCGTGTTGGTGACTCGCTCGCGCTTATTTAAGGCCAATCGGTTAACGGCACACCACATCGCCAATCGTCAATGCCCATCGTCAAACGACAATTCCCCTTCGCCGCCGTTGGGCGGGATGTTAGAATTATTACGGAAGCCGAGTAGCTGAAGGAGTACTGGTGCAGAAGGAAAGCGTCCAAACCATCCTGCAAGCTTTGAATGCTGCATCCGTTCGTTATTTAGTCGCGGGGGGATTGGCGGTGGTTGCGCATGGTTATCTTCGATTCACCGCGGATGTGGATTTGATCCTGGATCTCGAGGAAAACAATGTACGGCGAGCATTGGCGGCATTCACAGGGTTGGGTTACCGACCGCGGCCGCCTGTACCGATAGAGAGTTTTGCCGATCCCCGGGCACGCGAGAAATGGCAACAGGAAAAAGGCCTGGTCGCCTTTTCATTGTACAGCCCTGCTCACCTCGGCACCGAGGTGGATCTCTTCGTGAAGTGTCCTTTGGACTTTGAGCGCGCCTTCGCTTCCGCGCTCCGGCTGGACATAGCCCCGGGTGTTTCGGCAGCCTTCGTGAATTATCAAGACTTGATCGCGTTGAAGCGGCAGGCCAATCGCCCTCAGGACCTGCTGGATCTTGAGCAACTCCGGCTTATTCACGAACGGAAGGAAGAATGAACTCTCAGAACGATAATCAAGACCGTGCGTGGGATCGTGGGTGGCATGAGCACAAGACTAGACAGCTCATGCGACTTGCCCGTCTGTCTTTCGCTGAAAAGTTAGCTTGGTTGGAGAACGCACAAGCGCTTGCTGACGCGATTGCGTCGGCCAAGAACAAACACGCTAACGCCGCACGCCGTCATTGACCTGGAGCTGTTGCTGGCACTCTCCCAATGCCTTGAGGGGTCAATCGGATCGGGCCTGCGGATACTCCATTCGACAATCGACAATCAGCAATCGACAATACCCCGCGTGAGCTTTCTTACTCCGTGGACAATCGCACTGGCCGCGGCTTTGACCATTCCGCCGCTCATCGCCCTCTATTTCCTCAAGCTCCGCCGCGAGGTCCGACTGGTGCCCTCGACGTTTCTCTGGAAGCGCGCCGTCGAGGACCTCCACGTCAACGCTCCGTTCCAGCGCCTCCGCAAGAGCCTGCTTTTGCTCCTTCAGTTGCTCATTCTGATCCTCGCCGCCCTCGCCCTCGGCAAACCGATGTTCGAGAAGGCCCAGACCTCTGAAAGCACGATCATCCTGTTGATCGATCAGTCCGCCTCCATGGCCGTCGTCGAGGAAGGCGGACGCACGCGGCTCGACCTGGCGAAGGAGCAGGCCCGGCGGGTGGTGGACAACATGAGCGATGACGCACGGGCCATGGTCATCGCCTTCTGCGACCGCGCTCCCGTCATCTCCTCCTTTGATACTGACAAAGCGGCGCTCCGTCGCAAGATTGATTCCATCGAACAAACGCAGAGTACGTCCCTGCTCACCGAGGCCGTCGGATTGGCCGAGGCCTACGCCCAGAACCTCATCATCGGCGGCGACCAGCCGGGCACGGACATCGCTCCGGAGTCCGCAGCTCCGGACGCCTCGGTCTTTCTGTTCACCGACGGGCGTATCGAAGACGCCGGGCGCGTCGCACCCCAGAAGCTGGACGTGAGCAAAGTGCAGGTGACGCTCGTCGGCGCTCGCGGCGATAATGCGGGCATCACCAGCATGGACGCCCGACGCGACTACGAGCGGCCGGAGGTGCTCGAAGTCACTGCCGCCGTCCAAAACTTCGGCACCAATGCCATCGAAGTCGATGCCGCGTTGTACGTCGACGGGCGTAATGTGGACGTTCAATCTCTTCAACTAGACTCCGTTGATCCGACATCCGACGCGGAGGAGGCGCCGCCCGGAAGCATCAAGCTCGCGGTCTTCGATGAAATTGAATTTGAGGGCAGCGGCGTGGTTGAAGTGGTGCTCAAGCTCGACGACGCCCTATCCGCTGACGACCGGGCCTGGACCATCCTCGACCCGCCACGCCGTACCAAGGTCCTCTATGTTACCGACGAAGATTTTTTTCTGGGAGACATCCTTCGTTCCCTCCCATTGGAACTCTCTACGATGACCCCCGGGCAATACGAACGCGCCGCCGACGAAGCCGTTCGTGATGGGGACCGCAGCCTCTTTGATGTAGTTGTTTTCGATCGCCATTCCACCGCCCGTTTGCCCCAAGGCAATTACCTGTTCTGGGGCGCCGTACCCAAAATCGACGGAGTGAGCGCCGGGCCCCTTATTACCGATCAGGTGATCTTCAACTGGGACGAGACCCACCCCATACTGCGTTATGTCGCCGTCGAAACCGTGGAGGTTGGTCAGTGGTTGCAGCTCACCCTACCGCGCGAAGCCGTTTCCATCATCGACGGTCAGACTTCGCCTGTGCTCGCCTATCTCTCTCGCGACGCCAGTCAGTATCTCATTAGCGCCTTCAGCCTTTTCGTCAGGGACGATCGCGGAAATGTGCTGATGAACACGGACTGGACGGTCAGTGTCGATTTCGTCGCCTTCATGCTGAACACCATCCAGTTCCTCGCCGCCAACCTCGCCGCCACGGGCGAACGAGGCGTAGCGCCCGGAGAACCGGTTACCCTTCCCAGCCCGCCGCGCGTCACCGAAGTAAAGATCATCCGCCCTGACGGCGTCGAAGATGCGATCCCCACGGGGCAATACCAAACCATCTACTACAACCAAACCCGCAGCGTGGGCGTTTATCGTGTCGAGCCGGGCGTACCCGGCGAAAACGTTTTTGCCGTCAACCTCTTCAACCCCACGGAAAGCAACGTCGCTCCCGCGGCGAAGGTCACGATCGGCGCCGACGGAGGCACGCCGCAAATAGCCGGCATCAAAGTGAGCAAGCCCGCCTGGCCCTACGTACTTCTTGCCCTTCTCGCGTTGCTCATCCTCGAATGGGTCATCTACAATCAACGCGTCTTTGTATGAGCGAACCCATTGTCCTACCCGTCTCTCGCGCTCGCGCCGCAAGTCGTGCCCTGTTGTGCAGCGTCCCCGCGGTGCTCCTTACCCTTACGACGATCCTTATCTACAGTCGCCTCCACTTGGTCCCCACAGGGATCTCCAACCGCCTGGTCGAGTACAGCATCGCCGCCATCTCCCTTCCCGCTCCGTTGCTTGCACTATGGACAGCCCTGAAGGCCCTTCGCTGGCTCTTGCTCGCCCTTTGGCCGGCGCGCGTCGCTATTGTTGCGGATGCTTGTACTCTGACCTTTCATCTCGGACCTTTCGGGAACCGATCGTACGATGCCTCGCGACTAGACGTGCGTTATCCCTTCGAGTTGTCACAGGATGACGATGGTGGAGGATTTGAGGCCTTTCTGCCGGAGGACGAGCAACGAGCCAAGCTCCTTCCACGGATTCTCCACCCTCAGGCCCGCGGGCCGCTCAACCGGCTGATCCTCAGATTCGCAAAAGGGTCTGAGCAGGAGATCGTAAGGGCTATGCTCCCTGCGATTGACCGATGGCGCCCTTCCCACGAATCCCATTCATAGCTTGCCAGTCGTGCCGCCGGTAACGACACTACGGACGATGTTGCCGCTTAACGCGGCAACCAACGCAAGGCTTGGAAAACGTGCGAGGATCCGGTGCCTACCTCACGACGCGACTTGGTTTACTTCATCCTCGGCGGGTTTTTCCTCACCAATGCTATCCTGGGTGAATTGACCGGCGGGAAGCTTTTCACCATGCCCGCCGTCGGTTTAGGTTGGCTTGGACTGACGGAGGTCGTGCTTTCGATCGGCGTCATTCCCTGGCCGGTGGTCTTCATCACCACCGACCTTGTGAACGAATACTACGGCAAGCCCGGCGTCCGCCGCCTTACTTTCCTGGCCGTGGGCATGATTTCCTATTCCTTTGTCATTCTGTATCTGATGATGCCGGTTCCGGCGTGGCAGAGGTCTCCGGTTTCATCGGCAGACTTTCAAGCCGTTTTCGGCCAGTCCATGTGGATCATCGTCGGGTCGATCGTCGCGTTTCTGGTTGCCCAACTCGTTGATGTGATGGTGTTCTGGTTTGTTCGCAACCGCACAGGTCATCGTTTTCTCTGGCTGCGAGCAACCGGCAGCACCGCCGTCAGCCAACTTGTGGACACCTTTGTGATTCTCTTTATTGCCTTTGTCATTCCCGGGAAGCTCAACGCGGAGGAGTTTATGCGTCTGGCCTGCGGGAACTATGCCTACAAACTCCTTGTGGCAATCCTGATCACGCCGATTATTTATTTTGTTCATGGGATCATCGACCGCTACCTCGAACGCGATGGCGGCGATTTCGCGGTAACACAGCGGGCAATCTCACGTTGAGCGCAAGCAATGGAACTCATTAACTACCTCATTGACTTGATCCTTCATCTCGATCGGCATCTGGCTTCGCTGATCGAAACCTACGGCATGTGGACTTACCTCATCCTCTTTCTCATCATCTTCGCGGAGACGGGGTTGGTGGTTACGCCCATCCTTCCAGGCGATTCCTTGCTGTTCGCGGCCGGGACATTCGCGGGACGAGGCTCGCTCGATCCTTGGGTGCTCTTTGTGCTGTTGTCCGTGGCCGCGATTCTTGGCGACACCGTCAACTACTGGGTGGGCAAATACCTCGGTCAACACTTTGTCACGGGTCGTCGCAGGCGGTGGATCAAACAAGACCATCTCGACCGCACCCACGCCTTCTTTGAAAAGTACGGGGGCAAGACCATCATCCTGGCCCGATTTGTGCCCATCGTGCGTACTTTTGCTCCATTCGTCGCGGGCGTAGGCACCATGACGTATGGGAAGTTCCTGGCTTATAACGTGTTCGGCGGTCTTCTGTGGGTCGGCGTGTGTATAGCGGCCGGCTACTTTTTCGGGGGACTACCCATCGTCCAGAACAATTTCTCCCTGGTCGTTCTGGCCATTGTGGTTGTCTCCCTGATCCCGGTCGTAGTCGAATACCTGCGGAGTCGCCGCTCCCGCGCACTATCGCCGCATTAAAGGCGAAAAAGGTTTGGAACGCTGAAATTATCGGACTAGATGGGTTTGATCTTCCCTAACCGATCTCCCACTAGAATGTCATAGCTGTTAGAGAAAGGGCTCAACACGCAAAGATGGTGATGAGTAATAAGGAGAAATGATCATGACAACGACTACCAAGGGTTTGATGACTGTGGTCGCGACGATTGTTTTGGCGGTTGGTGCATCGACGGCCCAAGCTGGCCATAATTACCGATCCCGCGGACCTCGCTATGGCTATGCCGGCTATGCCTCGCCTTATTATGCGTCTGCGTGCTACGCACCCGGATACTACGCACCAGCTCCGGTGTATGCGGCACCGGCTTACAGCTACCATCGGCCCGTAACCTATGCTAAACCCGTCTATTACTCCGCTCCTCGCTATTACGCTCCGGCACCGGTCTATCGTTCGTATTATGCCCCGGCGCGGTGGGGTTTGGGGTTCGGTTATGGCCACGGCGGACATCACGGTCACGGACACCACGGCGGAGGATTTTCATTCTACATAGGCGGGTAATACGACTTTCGTCTGCAAGCTCCAACGGTAAGGGGCGGCTTGTTGAAGCCGCCCCTTCTTGTTTTTCGCGCTCTCGTTTGCCGCGCAAGGGTAACCTCGTACACTTCCGCAGTCAGATTTCATTGGATGTCCAAGAAGTGGGATTATGAAGACCCGAACTCCGCTCATTGCCGGCAATTGGAAGATGCACAAGACGCTTGCGGAGGCCCGGGAGCTGGTCACAGGAATCCGGGAGGGTCTGGCAAACGTCAGCGGCGTCGAGGTGTTGATCTGCCCGCCGTTTCATTTGTTGTTTCCGATGGCCAAAGCGGTCGCCGGAACGAAGATCATGCTCGGAGCTCAGAATGCTCACGAGGCGACCCACGGAGCGTTCACTGGCGAGGTTTCCGTGCCGATGCTCAAGGACACCGGTTGCACATACGTCCTCATCGGCCACAGCGAGCGACGGCAGATTTATCGCGAGGACGGACCGTTGCTTGCCAAAAAAATCCGCGCGGTGATAGGGGACGGATTACACGCAATCTACTGCGTGGGTGAAAGCTTGGCTGAGAGAGAATCCGGCCGGACTCAGGCCGTGGTCGAGCGGCAGTTGACCGAGGTAGTCGGACCGGACCTGCAGGCCGATCGCCTGACTATCGCGTACGAACCGGTGTGGGCTATAGGGACGGGCCGGACGGCAAGCCCCGGTCAGGCACAGGAAGCTCATCATTTCATTCGTGACCGTCTAGCCAGCCTCTATAGCCGAGCCACTGCGGCGTCGATTCGTATTCTGTACGGCGGAAGCGTAAAACCGGACAATGCGGCGGGTCTGCTTTCCCAACAGGATATTGACGGTGCGCTGGTAGGGGGGGCGTGTTTGGCTCCCTTGGACTTTTTAGCTATCATATCTGCCGCCCAGACCACCAGAATGTAGGGGGTGGGCTCGTGCGGGGCACGGTTGGTTTTCGAGAAAGTACGGTAACGACGAGATCTTGCTATGGCCATCTTGGCTCAATCTGGAATGTCTTGGGGGCAATGGGCTTTAGGCAGCTTCCTGGTGTTTGTTTGTTTCCTCCTGATGCTGGTGATCCTGCTTCAAAAGGGTCGTGGCGGCGGATTTACCGGTGCGTTCGGCGGCGCAGGAGGGGCCAGCGCTTTTGGGGCCAAGACCGGCGATGTGTTCACTTGGATCACAGTAGTGGTGGCCGGGGTCTTCGTTGTTCTGACCATTTGGGGGAATTTCGTATTCGACGAGTCCGCGATAGCCAAAGCCCCAGCCGAAGCCGTCGCAGAGCCGACCAAATTCACAGTTCCATTGGAAGGTCTGGAAGGTCAACCCGGACTGCCGGGGACGATGGAGCTCGGCATCACCGATCCAAAGACGGGTGAAAAGAGCACCATCATAGTTCCCACCAGTCCTGTCCCGCCGGATGGCGCATCCAAGCCCGCAGAAGGCGGTGACGCAGCGGCTCCGAAGCCGACGTCGGGCGAGCCGCTTCCGCAGCCTGCGGAGGGCGAGCCGACTGCACCGAGCAAGCAGCCTCCGCCGGAGGGCGAGAAGAAAGACGAAAGCGAAAACCGTCCCAATCCATGATCGTATCGATGACCGGCTATGGGGCGGCGCAGCACGCTGAGAACGGCGTGTGCCATGCCCTTGAAGTTCGAAGCGTCAACAGCAGGTACCTCAAGCTGTCGATCAAGCTGCCCGAGTATTTGCAGTTCGCGGAAAATGAGATCGACAAGCTCTTAAGACAGCGGCTGGCACGTGGGACCGTCACATATTCGGTCCGCGTTCGTGGAGACGCATCGGCGAGCAGGCCGTTGGACATGGCGGCGCTGCAGCGTTACGTGGATTCGTTATCGCACGTGCAATTACCGCCCGGCGTACAGCCGGTGATTGATCTGGCGACGGTGGCCTTGTTGCCTGGCATCAGCGAGCCGGCGGACCTGGATGACGACGCCAAGCAACGCTGCGTGGAGATGTTGACGAACCTGACCAACCAAGGTTTGGACGCCCTGCTGGCCATGCGTCGGGAAGAGGGGCGGACCCTACGTGAGGATCTTCAGAAAGGCTGCGAGGCCATACGAGGGCACCTGGCGTCGATTTCCGCAAGGGCCCCCGGAGTGATCAACGAGTATCGAGAGCGATTACGTTCCCGCGTGGCGACTCTGATGCAGGGGGGAGGCTTCCAGCTTGAAGCCGAAGGTCTGCTTCGGGAAGTGGCCGTGTTCGCGGAGCGCTGCGATATCAGCGAGGAGATCAGCCGCCTGAACTCTCATCTGGATCAGTTTGCTGAGGTGTGCGACCGCGGCGAACAGGTGGGCAGGACGCTGGATTTTCTGGCCCAGGAATTGCTTCGAGAGGCCAACACGATTGGATCGAAGAGCAATGACGCCGTTATCGCCCGCAGTGTCGTGGAGATCAAGGGCCTGATCGACCGCCTGAAAGAACAAGTACAGAATGTTGAATGAATGTCACCGTGCGCGCAGCGCAGGGCAAAGGTGATTACGAGTGTCTCAGCGAGGTTGTCTTATCGTTATCAGCGGGCCGTCGGGGGCGGGAAAGACCTCCATCTGCAAAGCCCTGTTGAAGGGGCTTCGCGACACGGCTTGGAGTGTTTCAGTCACCACGCGGCCCAAGCGACCCGGCGAATTGGACGGAGAAAGCTACCAGTTTATCAGCCGCAAGGAATTCGAGGCGAAAGAGGCGGCGGGAGAGTTGCTGGAAAGCGCCGAATACATAGGGAACCGCTACGGTACGCCGCGACAACCGGTCGAAAAGGCGCTGGCCGCGGGCCGCAACATCGTGCTGGAGATTGACGTTCAGGGCGGGATGCAGGTAGCCAAAAAAATGCCCGAATCGGTGCGCATCTTCGTGCTGCCGCCCAACATGGATTCCTTGCGGGCCAGGCTGGAAGGTCGAGGGACCGAGGCGGAGGCACAATTGGCCAAGCGTTTGGGCGAAGCCGACGGCGAAATTGCCATCGCCCGCGACAGCGGCTGCTATACTCATTTTGTGGTCAACGACGTGTTGGAATCGACGGTGGAACAGGTAAAGCAAATCATCGAACAGGAGCGTAGGCGAGCATGATCGAAGCATTGCGGCACGATGATCTGATGGACAAGGTCGGCGGACGATTCAAGTTGACGGCCCTCATCCAACGACGCTGGCTGCAGCTCTTGCAGGGCGCCAGGCCGATGATCGACCCCAAGGGGCTTACCGAGATGGAAGTGGTCATCCGGGAGATCCTCGAAGGCAAGATCGACTTTGAGTTGGTCGCCGAAGCTGACGAGGATGACGAATAAGCCTGACGTATCCTCTAATCCCGACCTGACGGGCTATGAAGTTCTGGCCTGTGTCTGCGGCGGGATTGCCGCCTACAAAGTCTGCGAGGTCGTGTCCAAGCTGGTCCAGCGCGGCTGCGGCGTGACCGTGGCCATGACCCGCTCGTCCAAGAAGTTCGTCGGCCCTACGACCTTTCAAGCCCTTACCGGCCGACGTGTGCTTACGGGGCTCTGGTCCGCCGAGGACCCCCAGGACGTGCAGCATATCGCGCTCACCGGCGACGCGGACTTATTGCTCGTCGCCCCGGCTACGGCCAACATCATCGGCAAGATCGCCGCGGGGATCGCCGACGACGTGGTGACAACTCTTGTGATTAGCGCGGCTTCGCCCGTGCTTCTCGCCCCGGCCATGAACGATCGCATGTGGGCCAATGCCATTGTGCAGGAGAATGTGTCGAAGCTGAAACGAAGCGGTTTCGCTGCGATCGGCCCCGGCGAGGGCTGGCTCGCGTGCCGCTCCATCGGCCCTGGCCGAATGGCCGACGCCGGCGAAATTCTCGAAGCCGTCGTCGCCAGGCTGAAATCACAGCCACCGCGGAAAAAGTAGGTCGAAACCCATCAGGACATCATCGCGAGGACTAGCGGCTGACGGACTGCCATCCGCACCTACCCTCTCGCAGCCGTGATCCACCGTTGTTATTATTGTCGTCATGCTCGAACGACTGTACGTAAGCAACTATCGTTGCATGGTCAATTTTGAGTGTCGATTGGCGGCCAAGCAGCTAATCCTTGGTTCCAATGGGGCAGGGAAATCTACGCTTTTCGACACACTAGCCTTGCTACGGGATTTTTGCGTTCGTGGCGAACAGATGGACGACCGCCTCGGCGGGTCAACGCGGACGCGCTGGCAGGACGTAGCTGAGCAATCGTTTGAACTCGATGTTTCCGGAGATGGTGGCAAATACGAGTTTAAGCTTGTTGTGGATTCTTGGGGCAACCCCGCGAAACCGCGTGTCGTAAAAGAAGAGCTTTACTTTTCCGGAACGCCTATCTTTCGTTTCGCAAAGGGGGAGACGCACCTTTTCAACGATAAACTCGACGGAAAGACGTATGTGACGTATCCGTTTGACTGGCATCGCTCAGCACTCGCGACGATCGCCGAACGTAAGGACAACAAAAAGCTCTCGTGGTTCAAAAAGTGGCTCGGCGGCCTCTTGTGCGTCAGTCCAGATCCACGGCGAATGTCCGCGCTGGCGCAAAAAGAAGCACCCTTCCCGCTGGTTGACCTTAGTAACTTTGCCGACTGGTATCGTCACCTGCGGTTGGAAAGCGATGACCGGGAGCTGCTCGATGATCTCCGCGAGGCGGTAGAAGGTTTCGAGAGCATGGACCTCAAGGATGCGGGTCTTGGCAACCGTGTACTCACCGTCTCACTTTCGTCTCATGAAGAAAGTAGCTCAGAGAAGCGAAAAGACCCTTACGCCTTTAGCGAGATATCTGATGGTCAAAGAGTTATCATTGGACTTTACGCTGTTCTACACTATGCATTTAAGCCGGGGGCAACGCTTTGTTTTGACGAGCCTGACAACTTTATTGCCCTTCGTGAGGTGCAGCCTTGGCTGAACAAGATACTGGACCGGATCGAAACCGAAAAGTCGCGTCCGCAGGTTTTGATCGCCTCTCACCACCCCGAGCTTCTTAACCGGATGGCGTTTCAGAATGGATTAGTGTTCGACCGCCCGGGCGGTCGTCATACTCGTATTCGTGAGTTTGACGATCCTTCACAAACCGGCCTTTCCCCGGCAGAGTTGATGGCACGGGGGTGGGAACGTGAGTGAACGCGTCTCAAGGATCATTTTGCTATGCGAAGACGAGGAACATCGTCGACTCGCCGTTGAGTACATGAAACGTTGTCGGATTGACGCCCATCGCGCAGTCGACGCGCAGGTCGCCAGTGAAAAACAAGGGGGAAGTGCCAGTCAATGGGTATTGCAAGAGTTTCCGCGACAGCTGCATGCTTGTCGCCAAAGAGCGAAGCGCACGCGCACCTTGCTTGTGGTGCTGATAGATGCCGACAAATGGGAAATCCAAAGGCGGCGTCGACACCTCGAAGATAAGCTGAAGGAGTCGGGTTTTGAGAAGTTGGACGAGGCTGACCCTTTAGCTTTGCTCATTCCACGCTGGCACGTCGAGACATGGATCTGTGCGCTGCTCGGAGAAACGGTGAGCGAGGACGAGGACTGTAAGGATTGGGAAAAGCCCACGAAAACGGAAATCCAGGAAGCTGCCCGCGTAGCATATGATTGGGCCCGAGAAAAAGCTGTTCTAGGCGCTACATGTGTCCCTTCACTCAAAGTCGCGATACCTGAGTGGCGGAAGATTGGGTGAATTTCTACGGTCGCGGTGTCAGCAATTTGCGACGGCGCTGAAATCCTCGGATAAGCCTGGAGATTATGATATGAATCACACACGACGGGAGACAATGACTTCAGTCGGATTGTTGCTGCTGCGCGTTTTCGTGGGGTTTGGCTTGGCGGCCCACGGATACACCAAGTTTTTCGGAGAAAAGGGGATCGCCGGGTTCGCCGGGTTTCTTGCATCGCTGGGCGTGCCCAAGCCTGAAACAGCGGCCTACGTGAGTGCAACGACGGAGCTCGTCGGCGGCATCCTCGTGGGAATCGGCTTGCTCACCCGCCTGGCCGCAGCACCATTGGCGTTCAACATGTTCGTCGCCGCCTTCACGGCGCACCGTGCGTCCTATTTTATCACCAACAATCCGCCGGGGATGGAATACGCGCTCAACCTGGGTGTCGTGTTCCTGGCGATTGTGTTGACCGGACCGGGAAGATTCTCTGTGGATTACCGTCTTTTCTCGCGGCGCAAGCCGTTGCCGCCTTTGCCCGGTTCGCCTTCGACGTAAATGGAATGCCAGGCGGCTGCGTAGACGGTGAATGGGTGCGCGACGACCTGTCGCGCTAGTCGCCGGTTTGCGTCCGCACGTGACCCTGACCGTAGCGTTTGAAGCCGTCCAGTACGTGCTGCGCCAGCGGCGCATTATCCGTACTGTAGACCAGGGTAGTGTCGCCGAGGGTGATTACGTCGCGGTCGCTGAGCGGCGTTGCGGCGGTGATTTTTTTCTCGTTGACCAGCACGCCGTTCTTGCTGTTGAAGTCGATCGCCTCATGGCGGTTTTCTTCCTTGACGTACTTGATCTGCAGGTGATTGCGAGAAAGCTGCGGATCGACGATCTGGATCGTGCAACCGGCGTCACGTCCGATCATGACCAACTGATGGCCTTCCAGTGAAAACTTCGCGCCGGCGGCTGGTCCTTTTACGACATACAAAGTGGCCATCTTCAGGTTTCCTGCCCCTATAGGCTCCCCTTACGGCGAAAAGCACATCTTACCGACGCTGAGAGCATACGCAACTCAGCCCCGCTCCGCGCCACCTTGGTCCCATTGATATCGTAGAGTGAAAAGATCATGCGAATGCCAAGGCTTCATTTCGGGCGTCGACGCCGCAACCCCGCTTCCGCGGCGTTGGTGATCGTCTTCTGCCTTGGCTACGTAGGATACGATCATCTCTGCCAGGAATGGCAGAAACGCCAGGCTTGGTCCGGCAGCGTTACCCGCGTCTATCAGGAAAAGGGATTCCTTGGCGGTAGCAAGGCTCCAAGCCATGGTTATTGGGAAGTTCGCACAACAGATGGCGAAGAACGCTCCGTCCGCATTTGGACACGCTCGCTATGGAATGAAGCCCTTCCTGGCGACGTTGTCGTCAAGCGCGAAGGCGAGCTGCATCCCCTCGTGATCAGCAATCGTTGAGGGGCGGTATCTAGCCCCGAATCCTTCCACAATCGACAATCGACAATTAACAATCGACAATAGCCCCCATGCGCATTCTCGTGACAGCCGGGCCCACCCGCGAGTTCTTTGACTCCGTCCGTTTCATCTCGAATCTTTCCAGCGGGAAGATGGGTTACGCCATCGCCGCCGAGGCCGCGAGGCGCGGCTGGAAGGTAGACCTCATCTCCGGCCCCGTCGATCTTCCGGCGCCGAAGGGCGTCAAGGTGACACGCGTTGTCACCGCTCAGGAGATGTTCGACGCGTCCGTTGCGCGGTTTTCACGCTGCCAGGCGGCGGTCCTGACGGCGGCGGTTTGCGACTATCGCCCCGCCAAGAGGCTTCCTCGCAAGCTCAAGAAAAGTGAACGCCCGCGTTCGCTGTGCCTGGTGGCCACGCCGGATATCGCCGCGCATCTTGGAAAGACCAAGGGTGAGCGAATCGTCATCGGGTTTGCGTTGGAAGATCATGACGCTCATCGCCATGCGGAGGCCAAACTGCGCCGAAAGCATCTCGACGCGATCCTCCTCAATGGAACGGAAAACCTAGGCGTAAATCACGCCTCCGTGGAGACCTTTCAGGTGTCTTCGGGATGGACGGCTCCTGTAAAGGGAAGCAAAGTTCAGATCGCCAAGCGCGTGCAAGATCTCGTCGAACAGCTGGCTTCGTCGCCTGCCTGTTAGTTTAGGATGTTTGCATGTGCGGAAGATACTCGACAGGAATTGATAACTATCGTTTGAATATGAGGTTATCATTCAATCCATAATGCAGTGCATATTTTAAACTTCACCAATCTAGCCCAAAACTTCATTGGGTTCAGCGCTTTTGGTGCAAAACTAGGGCAAATGCTCAAGCTGTGACGAAGCGGGGACCGATCTAGCAGTGGATGGTCGGAGCTTGGCTTTAGGCTCGGCACGAGCATTACCTCGCTCTGGACCGAGACATGGGTGGGCAGAATCTTTTTGAAATTGGTGATTGACTTGCTTAGGCCAATTTCTACAATTCGCCCACGGTAGCCGTTGCAGGCTCCCTTCTATGTGGTTAGAAGGGGGTTGTGGGACGGCCCACACGGAGGCTGTCGTTCCGGTGTTGGCGCGTTTCCGGGGCGAGCGGAGCTGCCAAATCAGGTTGGTGTGGTTGAAATCGCGAAAGCGGCCTGTGGCGCGGGGCGCTTTGCAGTTGAGACGCGGGCAATACGGTATTGTCTCCGAAGGTCGAACGAGTTTTGCCGCTTGTATCTCGCTTCGTGGCGCGGGAGCGAACGGGCTTCGATCGTCGGTGTTTTCGTGAGTGGAATGTTAGTTTGACGACCAATCGCGTGTGACACGGTTCACGCCAAAGTCTATTTCTTGGAGGTCTATGGTAATGCAAAGTTCAAATGAGTTAGGTAAGACGACGTGCCGCACGCCATTGCGCGGAGCGTCCCGGTGGGGCCGGTGGGGCACGCTAGGCGGCGTGTTCTGTACATTTATCTGTTGTTTGGGGCTCTCACAGACTGGGCCCTGCTTTGGAGTCTGTGCCAACTTCGATGCAAGTGATGGTGACCCCTGCACGGTGGATACGTGCGAGGACGTTGACGGCACGGCGACTGCGGTCCATACACCCGAGGATTGCGGCGATCAGGTTTGCAATCCGGATGACGGCGAATGCGTGGATTGCGTCGTGGATGCCGATTGCGCTGAGGGCTTCTGTTCGGAGCTTGGCGGCAACATCTGCGTCGAATGCTTGAACGATACGCATTGCGACGACGACAATGACTGCACGGATGATGCCTGCGATACCGCTCAGTGCACGCACACCAACGTCGCCAACGGCACGGCCTGTGCGGATGAGAACAACGAATGCACCGATGACGCTTGCGATGACGGTGTTTGCGAGCACAGCAACGTTGCCGATGGGGCGGCGTGCGATGACGGCAGCGACTGCACGGAGAATGACGCCTGCACCGCGGGTGTGTGCGGCGGGTCAGACATCGCCGATTGCTGCGAAAGCAACGATGACTGCGACACGGCGGCGGGCGAGACGTGCAACACCACGACTAACGAGTGTGAGACGCCCACACCGGATTGCACGGCGGCCAACGCCTCTACGGTCTGCGACGACGACGACGTGTGTACGGACGACACGTGCGTCGATGGCTCGTGTGTCAATACGAACAATACGGCCGGGTGCGACGACAGCAACTTCTGCACTTCCGGCGACGTGTGCGCCAACGGCGCCTGTGCGGGTACCGCGGTGACTTGCCCGGCGGGGCAAGCCTGCAACCCATTGAACGGTAACTGCGCCGCCATCACCTGCACGACCAACGCCAACTGCTCGGACGGGTTCTCGTGTACAGCGGACACGTGCAACCTGGGCACGGGGTTGTGCGAATTCACGGCGATCGATTCGGCTTGCAACGACGGCTTGTTCTGCAACGGTACGGAAGGTGCCGGCTCTTGCGATACTGCTGATCCTGATACCGAAGCCGGCACGGGCTGCGTCCGCCCGGGCAACCCGTGCGTGAACCCCACGCCGGTTTGTAATGAGGCCACGAATGCCTGTGCGGCGTGTACGACCAACGCGCAGTGCGACGACGACGTTCCCTGCACGTCAGATACGTGTAATACGGGAACGGGCGCCTGTGCCAACGTAGCCGTCAACGCCAGCTGTCCGGACCCGCTCAAGTGCGACGGCGACGATCAGTGCGTGCCGGCCGATCCAGACGCGGATTCCAACGGCTGTATCCAGCCAGGCAACCCGTGCGATGCCATCGGCAAGGTGTGTAGCGAGTCGACCTTCGTGGTCGGCGACCTGAACACATGCACGACCTGCGTGTCCAACGCCGATTGCAGCGACGGCATTACTTGCACGCAAGACGTCTGCGCGGGTGCTCCGGCACTTTGTTCGCACGTGGACACGGACAGCTTGTGTCCGGATGCGTCGTTCTGCGACGGCGACGACGTTTGTGATCCGGCCGATGACGATGCCGATGCCACCACCGGTTGCACCAACGGGCTTGAAGTCGCTTATCCTTGTGCAGCGGCGCCAAGCGGAGCTTGCAATGAGAACACCAACACCTGCTTCGCATGCACGTCGAACGCCGACTGCAACGACGGGGTCACCTGCACCACGGATACGTGCAACGGGGCCACGGGCGCTTGCTCTCGCATCGACAATTGCGCGGGTCTCCTGAACTGCAACCTGCACAACGGGCAGTGCGAGTAGGTTAGCTCGGGTCATCGACCCGACGAGTCGGAGTTAGTTTCAGGGGCCCGGTGGGCAGTGCTCACCGGGCCCTTTTCTTGCGCCTTGGCGGGATGCAGCGCCTCGTCGCCGACCATCCGGCGTCGCGAAAAACCGTCTAAGCAGCTCGAAAGGCGGCGGCACTTTTGCTCTGAGCCTGGTCCGGGTATGAAGCTCGAATGCTCGCCCTGGCAAGTGTGTGGATCGGGCTGTTCTCGCTCGCTCTGTCCGTGGCGATGGTGGTCTATCGGCCGGCGTTTACGGACTGGACCGTTACCCTGGTGCTCTATTTCGGCGCTCCGGGGGCGCTTTGTTTTGCGGGGCTGGTCCTTTGGGCCTATCGGAAGGAAGACCAATCCGATCCGGGCGTTGAGGCGCAGCGCAAACAGGCGCGGCTGGCCATCTTGTTTGCGCTTGTAGCCGCCGCGAGCGTATACCTGCTGGTGATCTTTTCGCACAGGGTGAAGCGATTTGATGAAACTCCCTCCAGCCTGTATCATCTACGGCGGAATGGAGCGATTTTCTCCATGACCGCTTCGGTGGATTATGCGAATCAGCCTGAACGGCAAAACAGAGACTCTGGACTCGGCGATGACCCTTGGGCGGTTGCTGACGCAGCTCAAGCTGGAGCCGGTCCGCGTGGCCGTGGAGATCAATGAGGATTTGGTCCCGCGAAAGGCATTCGCCAAGACCGTTCTACACGAGGGGGACCGGGTCGAAGTCGTCACCCTTGTCGGGGGCGGGTAATGGGCGAGGACCGGTATCGCGTCGGCTCCTTTGAGTTCACTTCGCGGCTCTTCGTGGGAACAGGCAAGTACAAGAATCCCGATGTGATGCAGGCCGCCCTTGCGGCTTCGGGGTGCGAGGTCGTGACCGTGGCCGTCCGCCGCGACGTGCTGGGGCAGGACGGCGGGAAGAAACCGGATTCCATACTCGACTATCTGGACCTGTCGCGCTACACCATACTTCCCAACACTGCCGGTTGCTTTTCGGCCAAGGACGCCGTTCGATCGGCCAGGCTGAGCCGCGAATTGCTGGAAGGGCTTGGAAACCGGGGCGCCAAGTGGGTCAAGGTGGAAGTCCTGGCGGACACGAAAACGCTGCTGCCCGATCCGATCGGGACGCTGGAGGCGACCCGGGAGCTGGTGGCGGACGGGTTCGAGGTGCTGGCGTATTCCAACGATGATCCGATCCTGGCCAAGCGATTGAAGGACGCAGGCGCAACCAGCGTCATGCCCCTCGGCTCGCCGATCGGCAGCGGGCAGGGCATCCTTAATCCGGCCAGCATCAGTCTTTGCATCGAGTATCTCAAGGAAGGGGCCAGCGACTATCCGATCATCGTTGACGCCGGAGTGGGGACGGCCTCCGACGTGACGATCGCCATGGAATTGGGGGCGGACGGCGTGCTGCTGAACACGGGCATCGCCGGGGCGCAGGATCCGGTGCGGATGGCGGCGGCCATGTCCCACGGCGTGAAAGCTGGGCGGCTGGCTTTCCTGGCGGGGCGCATTCCCAAAAAGCGCTATGCATCGGCATCCTCTCCGCAAGTCGGTGCGATCGGGGCCTCCTTGCAACGATCGTAACACCGCGAGCATGCTCTCCGCGACGGTAGTGTTTGACCGATAAGTGTTGTTGAAGCTAGTATTTCAGCGTTTAGCGGACGTCCCGGACTAATATGACATGATCCGGCACCCATGATCATCGACTGTTACACCCACACGTGGGAGACTCCATCGCAATTGGGGCGCTTTGCGTCCCGTGAGGGTCGTCTGACGCGGACGGCGGACCGATCGGTCGCCACAGCGGCGGCCGGGGCGGCGCGGCACCTGGCGGCGGCGGAGCCGGTCGATCGCACCATTGTCCTGGGTTTCAAGAGCCATTATCTCGGAGCAGAGATTTCCAACGATCAGGTGGCGGCCTACGTCAAGAGCCACCCGCGCCGACTCATCGGATTCGCGGGAATCGATCCGAGCAAACCGAGAGAAGCCATCGCCGAGCTGCGCCGGGCGCGCGAGGTGCTGGCCATGCCCGGCCTGGCGGTCGCGCCCGCGGCCCAGGACTTTCATCCGTGCGACAGCCGGGCCATGTCGGTTTACGCCGAGGCCGCAAGATGCGGAATGCCCATCCTGTTTCATACCGGCGTCCAGGTTTCGCCTGCCACCAAACTGCAATATGCGCAGCCGGTGTTGCTCGACGAAATTGCCCGCGAGCTTCCGGACTTGCGAATCGTGATTGCCCATATGGGTTATCCCTGGATTCACGAAACGATTGTGTTGTTGAGCAAGCACGCCAACGTTTATGCGGAGATCAGCGGGTTGCTGAACCAGCCCTGGCAGGGGTATCAGGCGCTGCTCAGCGCCTATCAGTGCGAAGTGATGGACAAACTGTTGTTCGGGAGCGGCTTTCCGTCCACACCGGCGTCGGCTTGTATTGAGAGCCTGTACGGCATCAATTATTTCTGTCAGGGGACGGGCCTGCCGACGATTCCGCGGGAGCAGCTTCGCGGGATCGTAGAGCGAGACGCGCTCACTTTGCTGGGCATTGCCGAGGCGTCCCCAACGTCGTCTTCGGGCGCTCCGGAAACGGACGATGACCATGGTGAGGCTTAGGATGGATTCCCGCTTGCGCGGGAATGACGATATGCCGAGGCAACCGGCGGTTTACATCCTCTCGAGCAAACGAAATGGAACCCTGTACGTCGGCGTCACATCCAATCTGAGCAAGCGTGTTGGGCAGCACAAGGAAGGCGCCGGTTCCGGTTTTACGCAGAAATATCGACTTCACGATCTCGTATACTTCGAGCCGCACGGTAGCATGATCGAAGCCATTCAACGTGAGAAGCAGCTCAAGAAATGGAATCGGGCATGGAAAATCGCTTTGATCGAGAAGGAGAATCCAACATGGCGGGATTTGTACATGGACGTTGTGTGAGGCCTTCCCGCTTTCGCGGGAATGACAGTCGGGTCTGGATTCCCGCTTTCGCGGGAATGACGACGGGGGTCTTTCGCGGGAATGACCTTCAGGTAGAAGCATTTTCGGTCGCTACAATCAACAAGTCATGGTGCGAACGTGCTTTTCGGGCTGGTCAAGGTATCGGGAACGCAACATTGCTCGAAGCTCGTTGACTCGCCTTTCGCCGGTTGATAGGAATGTCCTTGTGGGCAGAGGATTTATCGTTTTCGGACTGGTTTCCTGCGCGAGTGTCGCGTTTTCACCTGCTTTTTGCATCGGCGGGCTGCTCACGCATCCGTGCGAGCCGCACGAAGATTCCCCCTGCGACCACGAAGCGGACTGCTCCAGCGATCCTTGCAATGCAGTCTATGTCCGATCAGAACAGGTGAGTCGCGGACTGGTGGAGTGTGAACGCGCGCCGGACCTGCGATGTCTTTCAGAGCCCTTTGATCCGGCTTCCTCCGTACTCCAAGGATTTCACCCGGAGTCGCCCCCCAATCCCACGAGGAGCGCACTGACTTCCATCGTTCTTGTAGTCTGATCCCGTCCTTTCCTTTTGCAAACGACTGACTACGATCGCCCGGCCGGGCGTGAACTCGAACTCGTGATCGGGCGGTTTTCCCAGGATTGAAGGAGCGCTACGCATGCGCAAAAACGCAGCGGGTATTTCCATTCTTCTTTTGGCGTGTATCACGCACGGGTGCGCTACGGTGAATCCGAAGGCGGATTACGCGCACACCGCGGGGAAGGTTGCGGAGGTCATTGGAAGAGAAGTGCCCGAACCGACAGCGGGTTCCGTGGAATCGGCCAGGGAGGTTGAAGTCCTGCTCGCCGATGGTCTGAGCGCGGATGAGGCGGTTCAGATCGCGTTGCTGAACAACCCTCGAGTGCGCAGCAGCTTCGCGAGCATCGGGATGGCCAGGGCTGACGTGATCCAGTCGAGCCTGTTCAGCAATCCGAACCTTTCTCTGGCCGTGCGATTTCCGGATGGCGGGGGCCTGGCCGGGATCGACGCAGGACTAGGCCAAAACATCGCAGATTTATGGCTCATCCCCGTGCGTCGCCGAGCGGCTGAAGCGGAACTGGACCGGCTTATTTTAAGCGTGGCCCAGGAAGTCAGCGCCCTGGCGTTCGCCACGCGCACGGCCTATTTCCAAGCGGTCAGCGCGGAACGGGAGCGACAGATTGCCGCGGAGAATCGCGACGTAGCCGCACAATTGGTGGAAATCGCCGACGCCCGCCAACGGGCCGGCGTGGGCAACATCATCGACATCAACCTTTCCCATGCGAGTCGACTCAACGCGGAACTTGAGCTCCGGACCGCGGCGTTAGCCGCTTCGCAGGCCAGACGAAACCTCGCCGCCCTTCTGGGGCTGGATTCGACGCTCGAAGCCGCCCTGATCGATCCGCTCCGGGATCCTCCGACATGGTCGGTGGAGGAGAGCCGATTGGTGAGCCTGGCACAGGCGAGTCGGCTGGACCTTCAATCCGCGGAGCGCGGGGTGCGCGCCGCCGCCGCGAAGGTCGAAGAAGAGAAAAGGAGCGTGTTCTCGGATGTCGAGGTCGGGATTTCCATTGAACGAGATGAACGACGCGCCGGAGGCAATCAAAACCTCCTTGCGCAGACGGTTCGTGAATCCGCGAGAGCCGGCGCCCTGACCATCCCCGATTTCTCTCGAGAAGCGGACGAGAGTGAGGACGTGATGACCGGGCCGATGTTGAGCATGAAATTGCCGATTTTCGATCAGAACCAGGCCCAGATCGCGCGAGCGGAGTACGCCTTGCAGCAGGCCGTCCATAACCGGGACGCCTTGGCCATCGAGATCGCCCAGGAGCTGCGCTCGGCACATGATCGCGCCCGAACGGCCTGGGGGGTAGCAGCACTGTACCGTGACGAGCTCCAGCCGCTCCTGGAAAGGAACCTGGAGCTCTCTCGTGAAGCGTACCGATCCGGGAAAACCCCGTTCCTTTCAGTTTTGGCGACACAGCAGCAGCTCTTGCAGAGCCGAGCCAAGTTTGTTCAGGCCCTTCGCGAGTCCGTGACCGCGGTGATCGACCTGGAAAAAGCCGCCGGACGTCCGTTGCGCGTCATCCTGGAAAATGGAACCGCCGCGCCCGAGCAACCCGCGGTCGGGACGGAACGAGGGCCTTCAAGATGAGGCGTCTTCTTTGGGTCATGTTGTCGCTGGTCACGGCGTTTCTGGGTGGTTGTCCCACTCGACCAGCGGAAATTCCACCGGACGGCGTATCCCTGAAACCGGGGGAAATCGAATCGGCGCCGACGAACTACATCGACGTTCCCGATTCCGTGCGGCGGAGTCTGGGAATCACGTTCGCGAAGGTCGAGTCGCGGCCCGTGGCGCAAACCATTCGCGTTCCGGGTCAGTTCGAGCTTCAACCCGAGGCTCGACGAGAATACCGCACGATGCTCGACGGGCGAGTTGAGTTGCTGGTCAAGCAGTTCGACGCCGTCCAGCCGGGGCAGCCACTGTATCGCCTCTCCTCGCCTCAGTGGCGCGACCTTCAGGAAAAACTCAGTGAAGCGGAGTCCACGATCCGGCAAACCGAGGCCCGTGTCGGTTCTATTCCGTCGCTGATTGCCGCGCATCAACGCCATGAAGAAATTCTGGAGCAGAGCATCGCGGTGTGGGAGAAGCGGGTGGAGCAGCTCGAACAATCCGAGAGTTCCGGCGTCGTCAGCGTCCATGAGGTTACGGACGTAAAAAGCAGGCTGGCGCAACAGCGGGCGGAGCTGGCCGAGATCCTGGAGAAAGAAGCCGACCTACAGGGGCAAATCGTATCGGCCCAGGCGGAGCACGACGCGGCGCATGCTCGATTCCGTCTTCTCATCGCGACCGCTTCGATGCTGCTTGGGGTTGGTGAGAAGGAATTGGCCGATCCCTACAACCTCGATGAACACGTGCACACCGATCTCCACCGGCATGAGGAACCGCCAACGCGGGTAGCGGCGGCATGGCGCAAAATTGATGAGGTCGAAATTCGAGCTTCCCTTGTCGGGGTGATCGAATCGGCGCCCCTCACCAACGGCGCCTGGGCGTCGACGGGTACGCTGGTGCTGACATGCGTTGACCCCAACCGCCTGCGTTTTCGTGCGATGGGCATGCAAAGCGATCTTGGTCGCTTGAAAAGCGGATTACCGGCGAGAATTGTCCCACCCAAGGGCGGCTCCATCCATCTTCAGGACACGATGGAGGCGACGCTTACCCTCGGCCTAAGCGCGAACGCGCAGGAGCGGACCGTCGAGTTAATCGCGGTACCGACGAGTTTGGCTTCCTGGGCCAGACCCGGGGTTTCGGCGCATCTGGAAATCATCACCGCGGGCGGGGAGAACGAACTTGCCATCCCGTTGTCGAGCGTGATTCAGGATGGATTGTCGAAGGTGATTTTCCGCCGCGATCCCAAAAACCCCGACAGAGTTATTCGCATCGAGAGCGATCTTGGCGTGAATGACGGACGATGGGTGGAAGTGCGAAGCGGAGTGCGTGAGGGCGACGAGGTCGTGCTGGACGGCGTCTATCAACTCATGATCGCCTCATCGGGCACGGTGCAGAAGGGCGGGCATTTTCATCCTGACGGCACGTTCCACGCGGGGGAGAACAAGTGATGCTCCAAAGGCTGATTGGATTCTCCCTCAAATACTCCGGCTTTATCCTCATGCTGGCGGTGCTGCTTCTGGCATTTTCCGCATTCCAGGTTCCCAAGATGCCGGTCGACGTCTTTCCGGAGTTAAACGCGCCGACGGTAGTGCTCTTGACGGAGGCGGGCGGGTTCGCCGCTGATGAAGTCGAGCAATACGTAACTTTTCCGATCGAAACGTCGGTTAACGGGTTGCCGGGGGTGCGCCGTGTGCGAAGCTCCAGCGCCATCGGGCTTTCGATTGTCTGGGTGGAGTTCGATTGGGGGCAGGACATCTATCGAGCGCGTCAGCTCGTTTCCGAGCGATTGTCCGCCGTCCTGGAGGCGCTGCCTCCGAACGCCCATGCCGAAATCACGCCGGTTACGTCGATCACCGGCGAAATCATGCTCATCGCCCTCTCGTCGCCGGATGGTCGGGTCAGCCCGCTCGATTTGCGTTCGTTCGCGGAGTACGACCTGCGCAATCGCCTCCTCGCCGTTCCGGGCATCGCCCAGGTCGTGGCCATCGGCGGTGAGCTGCCGGAATACCAAGTGAACGTCCATCAGGATCGTTTGGCGCTGTACGGCCTCACGATTCGAGACGTCGTCGAGGCCGCGCGGGCCGCTCACAGCACGGCCAGCGCCGGGTATCTGCCCAGCGTCGATCGTCTCGAATTACCGCTCCGTCAGACGGCCCGCGTGCAGAGCATCGACGACATCAAGAATACGCTGATTAAGTACCACAACGGCGCGCCGGTGCTGATCGGACAGGCGGCCGATGTCTCCCTGGGCCCCGCGCCCAAACGCGGAACGGCCGCCGATCGCGCTACACCCGCCGTGGTCATCAGCGTCCAAAAGTCGCCGGGCACGAACACGCTGACGCTCACGAGCGGGGTGGACAAGGTCCTTGACGACGTGGAAAAGACCCTTCCAACCGGAGTAATCCTCAATCGCAAGGTCTTTCGCCAAGCGAACTTCATTCAGCGATCGGTGGACAACGTCGTCGGGGTGCTCGGGGAAGCGACGGTGATCGTCGCGGTGATTCTGATTCTGTTTCTCCTGAATGTGCGGACGACCCTCATCACCCTGACGGCGCTTCCCGTGTCGCTGGCGGTTGCGTTGCTTGCCCTATGGTGGTTCGGGCTCACGATCAACGTGATGACGCTGGGCGGGCTGGCCGTGGCCATTGGTGTACTCGTTGATGACGCCATCATCGACGTGGAAAACGTCTTCCGCCGTTTGCGAGAAAACGGCGCAAAACCGAAAGTCGATCGCCGCCCATTCGTGGACGTGATCTTCGACGCCAGCAACGAAATCCGACCGGCGATGGTTTTGGCCACCGTCATCATCGTCGTTGTGTTCATACCGTTGCTGTTTCTGCAGGGACTGGAAGGCCGGTTCTTTCAGCCGCTGGGGATCACCTACATCGTTTCAATCCTGGCGTCGTTAGTGGTCGCCCTGACGCTTACGCCGGCGCTATGCAAGCTCCTGCTTCGAGGGAAGCTCGGCAGCCTGGAACACCAGGACGGGTTTTTCGTTCGCTGGCTCAAACGCCGGTACGAGCCCTCACTCCGCTGGTCGATCGGACATCGTGGAACCGTACTGGGTTCCGCCGTTGCCGCCACGGTGTTGGCACTGTGGTTGGGCAGCACGTTCGGAACGAGCTTTCTGCCGTCGTTCAATGAAGGAACGTTTACGGTGTTTCTCTTCGCGCCGCCCGGTACCTCACTGGGGGAAAGCAATCGCGCTGCCCGGGGAATCGAAGGACGTCTCGCTGAAATTGAGGGCGTCGAGAGCGTCACGCGGCGCACCGGACGAGCGGAGAGAGACGAACATGCCGAGCCGCCCAGCAGTTCGGAAATCGAGGTGACGGTAATTCCAGGGGCTTCAAAGGAACGCGTTCGCTCGCAAATCGATACGATACTGGGCAATGTCCCCGGCATCACGACCATGATCGGACAGCCGATCGAGCACCGTCTTTCTCACATTCTCTCGGGCACGCCCGCGGCCATCGCCATCGACATCTATGGCGGCGACCTGAACAAGCTGCGTCATATCTCGAAAGAAATCGAAGGGGCGCTGAAGGGAATTCCCGGTGCGCGTGACGTGGCCGCCAACCGGGAAGTCACGGTTACGTCGCTTCCCATTCGTTACCGGCATCAGGACCTTGCCGCCGCCGGAATTACACCGGCGTCGGCGGCCGAGCAGGTACAGGAAGCAATCTATGGAGAAACCGTAGCGGAGATCAACCAGGGAGTGCGCCGTTACGACCTTGTGGTTCGCCTTGCTCCCGAGGAGCGAGAAAGTGTCGAGCAGATTCGTGACTTGAGAGTTCGCGGCGTGGGAGGGGCCACCGTCCGGCTGGAGGAAGTCGCGGATATCGGCCCGGAGCGGACGCCGAACCTGATCGCCCGCGAGAACGCCCAGCGCAAGGCGGTGATCTCCTGCAACGTCGCCGAGGGGTACAACCTGGGCGACTTGGTCGCGCAAGTGCAGGCCCGTGTCGATCCCATCGTGCAGCGCGCCGGATACACCGTCCATTACGGCGGACAATTCGAGGCCCAGCAGTCGGCTTCGCGCACGATACTCATTACCGGAATCGGCGTGGCAGTGGTTATGCTGATGCTACTGCACCTTTCCACGGGTTCAATGCGCGCGGCACTGCTGGTCATGGCGAACCTGCCGCTGGCGATCATTGGGGGCATCGTGGCTGTTTATCTTACAGAAGCGGCCAATCCATTGACCAACACACTGTCCTTGTTCGGTCTACGAAGCGCCCTGTATCAAGCGCCGGTGATATCCATCGCCAGTCTGGTCGGCTTCATCACCCTTTTCGGCATCGCCGTCCGAAACGGTTTGCTCCTGGTCAACCACTATCAACACGTTATGCAAGTCGAAGGCAAACCGCTTGCGGAGGCCATTGTATACGGTTCGATGGAGCGGCTGGTCCCCATCCTCATGACTGCCCTGTGCGCCGCGCTGGGGCTGATCCCGCTTGCTCTTGCCGCGGGGGAACCGGGCAGCGAACTGCTTTCCCCGCTGGCAGTCGTGGTGTTGGGAGGTCTGATTACGTCCACCTTCTTGAACGTGATTGTTGTACCCGCCGGCTATTCACTGGTTTTTGGTTATCGCGGCGCCAAAGAGATCGCCGCGCCGCTTGGAGCCTTGGCGAGGCCCAACGGTTGAATGTAAAACGCTGAGAGTATCGAAACTCGAACAGGAGATATAAACAATGAACCGTCTATCGGCCTATTTGATCGTCTTCGTTGCGGTCGTCCTCGGATGCGAAAAGAAGCCCGAAGCGCCGCCAAGTTCCGCAACGACCGACTCCGCCAAAGCCCCGTCCAAACCCGCAACGTCGAAGTCTGACGCGCCGCCCCCCGGCGGACATCATGGGGCGGCGATTGAACTCGGAAACACGACGATCGGTGGATTCAGTGTCCGCGCGTCCCGCGACGAGGGCGAGATCAAGCCGGGCGGAGATTCGCCGATCGACATCTGGGTCGACGGCGGACTTGGCAACGCAGCGGCCGTCCGCTTTTGGATCGGCACCCAAGACGCGAAAGGCTCCATCAAGGCCAAGGCCGATGTGGAGGACGGACACTGGCACACCCACGCCGAGGTTCCCAATCCGCTTCCGCCGGACAGTATGCTCTGGGTTGAAATCGAGGGTAAAGACGGAAAGACCACGGTGGTATCCTTCGATCTGAAGAAATAAATGTGGTACCTAGTTGTGGGAGCGGTTTTTCTCCTTATCTTCGGAGGCGTCGCTTCGAAAGTGTTGACTTTGTCGATCCGAAAGTTACAGTAGGAAAGTGATGACCGAGAAGCTCGCATGTTTCGTTGCCATTTGGGCGCTGGTCGCCGCTCCCGCGTTGTGCCGTGCGGGTGTATTGAAGGCGTGCTGCGCGCCAGGTCAACCTGCCCAGAAAACGAAGGTCGTTGAGGACGATTGCTGCAAGAAGAATTCTTCAGGTTCTCCGGCGGAAGAGTCTGAGCCTCGTGAATGCGATACGTGCGTTCACGTTTGCGACGCAACGGCCAGTGCGCCACAGTTGGATGGTAAACTCCCGTGTTGCGAATTCTTGCCCGTGGATCACGTGGCTTCGTCCCTTTCGAATATGGCACTTCCCATCCAGCCATTCTTACTTGAAATCACAACGAGGTTCGGCGGCAACCTTCCCATCCCCCTAAGCGCCCTTCCACTTTTGATCTGATTCCCACTCCTTGTCACGATCGCATCGGGCATTCCGGTGTGAAACATTGTGAATTCGCGCGACGATTGCGCAATTGTTGAAAAATCGGGATATGGAAGGAATTTGAATGCGCGCGGCGACTGCCGCCGCGAATCAGACCAGGGAGAATGAAATGAACTCATCGCAGACAAGACGCGTCATGGTGGCTTTTCTTGGCGTTGCGGCCCTCGGACTGGCCGGTTGCGAAAAGTCGTCCGACAAACCGAGCGGTTCGGCGGGTTCAACCGCCGAGGGCCGGTGTCCGCACGACATCAAGCCCGAAAAGTGTCCCTTTTGCACGCCACAGTTGATTGAATCCGATGGTTTCTGCGGTGAGCATGGAGTCACGGAGGCGCTTTGTTATCAGTGCCGGCCGTATCTGAAGGCCGCATTTCGTGCAAAAAAAGACTGGTGTGCGAAGCACTCCGCGCCGGATTCCCAGTGTCTTGCGTGTCATCCTGAGTTGAAGAGCAAGATGCAACCCGGGGCCGGTCACGGAGTGGCCGCCAAGCCGTCCACTGCCGCCCCCAAACAGCCCGGAGAGTGTGAGCATGGCATTGATAAGGCCAAGTGCCCCTTCTGCACGCCGTCGCTGATTGATAGCGACGGGTTCTGCAAGGAGCACGACGTGGCCGAGGCGCTGTGCGTGAAGTGCAGGCCTTATCTGGAAAAGGCGTTCAGAGCCAGGAACGATTGGTGCGCCGAACACGCTACGCCGGAATCGCAGTGCGCGCTCTGCAATCCTGATCTCAAGAACAAGAAGCCCAGGGGCGGCTGATGGAGAACTTGCGGTGCGAATAACACTGAATCTTTTGCGAACGACCATGGCCGTATTGATCGCCGTCACGATGACATGGGCGTTCGAAGTGAATGCAGCGGGACAAGCCGACCTCGGTCCACGCTGGCAACGGCCGCCGGCCCCCCATTGCACCACGGCGAAGAACGTGGTCCGGCTGGCGAGCGCGGATATCGCGGAGGCCGCGGGGCTTGTGCTGGCCGAGGTCAAAGCAGCCGCGCTGGAGCGGGTGGTACATCGCAACGTCGAGCTCGCGTACAACGCGAACCGGTATGTCCGTCTTTCGTCGCGAGTTCCCGGTGTGATATCGGAGGTGCTCAAGGACTTGGGCCAGCCTGTTCGGAAGGGTGATCCTCTGGTCGTTGTAGACTCCGGCGAATTGGGATCGGCCAAGGCGAGCCTTCTCCAGGCGCTGGAGACGGCCAAGCTGTGGCAGACCAATGCCGGACGGGAACGATCCCTGGTTGAAAAGGGCATTGGAGTGGAACGAGAAGCCCTGGAAGCCGAGACCAAGGCGGCGGAGAGCCAGATCGAGGTCAACCGGACGCGACAGCAGCTTCGCAATCTCGGCCTGTCGGCCGACCAGTTGAAGACCGTTGAGGAAGACGGCGATACCTCCTCTCTTCTGCAAATCCGCGCTCCGTTGGACGGGATTATTGTGGAACGAAACGCGGTCCTTGGCGAATTTACCGATCCCGCGCGGGCGCTTCTGGCCATCGCCGATACCGCGGTCATGTGGGCGAGGGTTGACCTGCTGGAGGGCGATGTCGCCTCCGTTCATATCGGAAGCAGGGCATCCGTTCGTCTGGACGGCCTGCCGGGAAAGACGTTCTCCGGGACCCTGACCTGGATCAGCACGCAGGTTGATGAAAAGACCCGCACGGTGGCCGCGCGGATCGAGCTGGAAAACCCCGACGGACAACTGCGTGCCCACATGTTCGGTAAAGCGGAGATCGCCACGGGCGGCGCCGGCAAGGCGATCGCCATTCCCAAGGAGGCCGTGCAATGGGAGGGCTGCTGCAACGTCGCGTTCGTCAAGGCCGATGACAAGGGTCTGGTTTTCCGGCCCGTGCGTCTGACGCTGGGTTTCGATGCCGGAGACCATTATGAGGTCGTGGAGGGCGTGAAAGACGGGGAGACGATCGTTACCAAGGGCAGCTTCATCCTGAAAAACGAGATTCTGAGGGATGCCATCGGCGCGGGATGTTGCGAGGTCGAGCATTTGAAGAAGTAAAAGGCGGCGTGTGCCGGTTCAAAGCCCGGTCGGGAGCGCTCCATGCTCAGTTGGATCATCGGCTGGTCGCTGCGTAATCGCTTTCTTGTCCTGCTCGGCACCCTGGCTTTCGTGATATGGGGCGTACACTCGCTGCTGCGCCTGCCCATTGATGCGTTTCCCGACACGACGCCCGTACAAGTGCAAATCAATACCGTGGCGGCGGCCCTGTCGCCGGCGGAGATGGAACAGCAAGTCACCGCGCCGATCGAGGCGGCAATCTCCGGGCTGCCTCGGCTCCTTGACGTGCGATCCTTATCGAAGTTCGGTTTGTCGCAGCTTACGGTTACCTTCGAGGATGGAACGGACGTGTACTTCGCTCGGCAACTCGTCGGCGAGCGATTGGGGACGGTGGAACTCCCCACGGGAATCGAAAAGCCGGAAATGGGCCCGGTCGCTACCGGTCTCGGTGAGGTCTTCCATTACCTCGTCGTCGGCAAGGGAGAAAACCCCGCTTCACTCACCGAGCTGACCACTGTCCAAAACTGGATCATCGCGCCGCAATTGCGACAGGTCGGGGGCGTCGCCGAAATCAACACCTGGGGCGGACTGGTGAAGCAGTACGAGGTCGTCTTTGATCCGAATAGGCTGATCAAGTACGACCTGACCATCGACGACGTTTCCGAGGCGCTGTCCAGGAACAACGCCAGCGTGGGCGGGGGCCAAGTAACGAGGGGCGGCGAGTCGCAACTTGTTCGGGGCATCGCCCTGACCACGACGACCGATCAGATCGCCAATGCGGTGATCGACGCCAAAGACGGTACGCCGATTCGCATCCACGATGTGGCCGAGGTTCGGGAAGGCCACGAGATCCGCCGCGGGGCCGTAACCGCCCACGGACGCGGCGAGGTGGTGCTGGGCCTGGGCTTCATGCTCATGGGCGAAAACAGCCATGATGTAACCACCCGACTTGATGCGCGCCTTGATGAAGTTCGGCGCTCGTTACCGGACAATGTCGATGTTCAGGTGGTTTACCGTCGCACCGACCTGGTTCATCACGTCATCCACACGGTTCAGGAGAACTTGCTTCTCGGCGCGCTCTTTGTCATCGGGGTGCTGTTTGCCTTTCTGGGCAACCTCCGCGCCGGCCTCATCGTCACGTTGGCGATTCCGCTGGCCATGTTGTTTTCGTTCAGTCTTATGACGCAGTTTGGCATCGCGGCGAGCCTGCTGAGTCTGGGGGCCATCGATTTCGGACTGGTGGTCGACAGCTCCGTCATCATCGTGGAGAACAGCGTCCGCCGTATCGGTCATGACAACGAGCACGGTGCGCGTACGCCCATCGCCGATATCATTCGAGAAGCAGCCATTGAAGTTCGAAAGCCCACCCTGTTCGGCGAACTCATCATCACCGTGGTGTTCCTGCCCATCCTTCTCCTGGAGGGCGTGGAAGGCAAGCTCTTTCGTCCCATGGCGTTGACCGTCATCTTCGCCTTGATGAGCTCCCTGATCTTCTCCGTTACTCTGACTCCCGTGCTATGCAGTTTTGTTTTGAATCACCGCGTGCATGAAAGAGACAACCGGCTGGTCCGTTTTGCCCACTGGCTCCACCGGCCCGTCGTGTATGCCGCGTTGAAGTTCCGATGGACGATCGTGTTTCTGGGCCTGTTTCTCGTGGCCGGAGGCGTTGTTCTGGCGTCACGGTTGGGGACTGCGTTTATTCCGCGCCTCTACGAAGAAGCCATTGCGATCAACATCGTCCGCCTGGCCGGCGTCTCTGTAGATCAGTCCGTTGAATACAACACGCGCATCGAACAATACCTGCTCAAGAACTATCCGGACGAGATTCAATACGTCTGGACGCGCTTGGGCACTCCGGCCGTGGCGACGGACCCCATGGGCCTCGAACAGAACGATGTGTTCATTACGTTGAACCCAAGGTCGCAATGGGCCAAAGCCGAAACCCAGGCGGAACTGACCGAGCACATGTCCGTCATGGTGGGCATGTTGCCGGGCGTAAAGGCCATTTTCATGCAGCCCATTGAAATGCGCGTCAATGAGATGATTGCCGGGGTTCGCGCGGATTTGGGCATCAAGTTCTTCGGCGACGACCTCGACGTCCTTCGCAGCCTGGCCAGTCAGGCGCAAGGCATCGTCGAATCCATTCCGGGCGCGGCGGACGTTTCGTCGGAACAAGTGACCGGGGCGCCGGTCTTGGAAATCCGCGTGGACCAGGATGCCGTCGCCCGATACGGAATCCCCGCGGATCACGTTCTCGAAATGGTCGCGGCCATCGGTGAAATCAAAGTCGGTGAAATCCGCGAGGATCAGCGTCGCTTTGACCTGACGCTGGAATTGGCGGATCGCTATCGCAACGACCCCGACGCTGTAGCCGGGCTGCTCGTTCCCACGCCGACCGGCGGGCGCATCCCGCTCTTTCGCCTGGCGCGGATCTCGGATACCGAAGGGCCATCGGTGATCCATCGGGAATGGGGGAAGAGGCGAATCGTCGTTCAGACGAGTGTTCGAGGCCGTGACCTGGGCGGCTTCGTGGCCGAGGCCCGTCAACGCATCGCCGAGGACGCTCCCGTGCCACCGGGGTATTACGTCACGTTCGGGGGTCAGTTCGAACATCTGGAACGTGCGACGCGGCGCTTGTACGTGATCGTTCCGATCGTCATCGCAACCATCTTCTTGCTCCTCTATTTCAGCATCGGCACGATTCGAGACTCTCTCATCGTCCTTACGGGGGTTCCATTCGCGGCATTGGGCGGGGTGGTAGCGCTCTGGGTACGCCAGTTGGATTTCACAATCTCGGCTGCGGTAGGGTTCATCGCCGTATCGGGCGTTTCCATGCTCACCGGCCTTGTTCTCGTATCCACCATCCGACAGAGAATCGCCGAAGGGATAGCCGTCAATGATGCCATTCAGCGCACCCGTATTATTCGCCTTCGACCAATCCTCATGACGGCCTTGGTCGCCGCGCTGGGCTTCGTGCCCATGGCCCTGAATACCGGTGTAGGCGCGGAAGTTCAGCGCCCGCTGGCAACCGTCGTCATCGGCGGCATCATCGCCGACAACTTGCTTACCCTCCTTGTCCTACCCGCCTTGTATTCGCTGTTTGGAACGCGCCATCGTAACGACGCGACCTAGCTAGACAGGGTCTTTCAAAAGTCGTCTTTGCTTCGGATAAGGGCCAAGGCTTCGTAAGGTCGGGCGGCGTGTCTGCGGAGGGCGGCGGCTTTGTTTTGGACGGCGTGTCGATTGAGGAGATTGAGA
>Ga0187893_10000519_pt1 | contig 100409 bp, 112 predicted proteins | sample MA1701074metaG_FD_139574 | JGI IMG/M metagenome (GOLD analysis project Ga0187893, IMG submission 139574) | White microbial mat communities from a basaltic lava cave in the Kipuka Kanohina Cave System on the Island of Hawaii, USA - MA170107-4 metaG ...
GTTTGGGTTGTTGGCAACAACCATCAGGTTCAAGAATGATTCTCTACGTGAATGATGCTGCTCCAACGGGAAGTATTATTGGAGGAACACGGGAAGCATGGGCATGTGGCTACGAAAAAATCATAGGATTAACTGGAAGCACTTATCCAACCACAGGAACGGGATATGGAGTATTCCCTCACTATAGCTTGCTCTACGTTTCCACTGCAAACGGAACTGTGCCATCATCTTCGATTTGGTGGAGAAAAAGTGCCAATGCTAACCTTGAAAATCGTCCGTGGGTTTTGTTTGGAGATGCACATACTTTTTATTTGTTCGTTAACACAGGTGATGCGGCTGGTGTGTATTACACCTATTGGTTTGGCGATTTGTTTTCATTGCGAAATGATGATGTGCATAAATGTATAATCAAAGGAAGGATGGCTAATCAAAACAATGCTAGTTCATACAGGTTTGATGCTGGTGATCTTTTATTAAGACCTACTTCAAATGGCTGGCCACATTTTTTTGCGGCAAGACCCGCCGGTGGTGGTGGATTTAGTTGTCTTCTTAACGTTGTGGGCGACCAAGGAAAGAATACACCACAATCACTTGCTACTGTACTAGGAGGGGCGGAAACCGCTAATGAAATGGCTGGAATAATTCCATATCCAAATTGGGATGGAAGTATTTTTTTAAGTCCTTTGTTTGTTACAGAACAAAGTGGACTTTTGAGAGGAAGGCTTCGTGGACTATACCATGCATGTCATCCGGGAGCAAGTTTCACAGATGGACAGGAATTTGAGGGCACAGGAGAATATGCCGGAAAAAGATTTCGCTGCATTAAAAGCGGTCCCGCACAATTTGTAAATTCGACTGTGTGGTTAGTGGAAATTAGCGACACGGTTGAAACGAATTCATAAATATGCCAACATCACAACTCAGAGTATTTTCATCATATGACTCAGGTGCTCCACAATTGAGGGGTATAAGCGGGTCATTGGTAGATTTATTCGATGCAGTTCTGGTGAATGGATATGGAGGAACTAGCTCATTGGGATGGACAAAGCCATTGGCAAATGATGCATCAACGGGAAGTTTGGGGTGCTGGCAACAGCCATCGGGGTCGAGAATGATTCTCTACATCAATGATGCTGCACCAACGGGTAGTATCAATGGCGGAACACGGGAAGCATGGGCATGTGGATATGAATCCATACTTGGATTGACGAGTAGTGTGTTTCCAACAACGGGTACTGGTGGAGGACAATTTCCTACAGGAAGCCAGATAACTCCGGGGTTTGTATCTATTGCTAACGGAGGAGTTACTTCTTCATCTTTGTGGTGGAGAAAGAGTGCAACCAATGAATCTTCGAGTAGATACTGGACCATGTTTGGAGACTCTTCAACCTTTTACTTGTTTGTTCAAGCGGGAGATACGTATGGAGTTTATTATGTCATGTGGTTTGGGGATATTTACTCTTTCAAAGCCAATGATCCATACCGATGTATGATTCATGGAAGAATGGCAGATACGAACAACTCTTCCATTTATAGATTTGATGCAAGTGATTTGCTGATGTCACCACTTTCTACGGCTTGGCCATGTTTTTTTATGGTGCGAGGATTCAATGGAATTCCCGGCAGTGCTCCATGTAATAAAGTAGGAGACCGTGGGAAAAATCTATTTTTGGAGTTAACCACCCCGGCAGGAAGTTCTGAAGCGGTATGTGAATGGGGAGGACTCATTCCTCTTCAAGCAGACAATGGATTGTTATTGTCTCCTATATTTGTGGCGGATGGTGGAACGGGGCATCTAAGAGGAAAAATGCGTGGTCTATACCACACAAATCACATCGTAACTTCATTTACAGACGGTCAAGTTTTGACTGGATCGAATGAATACGCAGGAAAGGTATTTCAGGTTATAAAAACCGGACCATTTACCAATGCGGGCGTTCTATCATCTTGGGTCGTTGAAATAAGTAACACGGTCGATACAAATTAAATGGCATTCACAATTTACAACTGGTTTGACACTGGTGCTCCGACACTGACGGGGTTAACTGGTTCTTTGCTTTCTCTTCTTGACGCTGTGTTGGTGACTGGATATGGAACTAAGCCCGGTGCGGGATGGACCAAGCCATTAGGAAATACAGGTAGTTATGGAATGTACAAATTGGGGAATGGAACTACAGCGTCATTGTTTGTATATGATGCTGGTTCTGGAAGTGCCGGGGGATGTGAAGCTTTGATGACGGGGTGGGATTCTATTACATCAATGGATGCCGGTGCTGTTACTGGAAGCAATGCTTTTCCTACATATGCTCAGGTTTCCCTTGGATTGGGTTCGGCGGGAAGTGCGGGAGCTATTGCAGTAAGAAAAAGTTCCATAACATCTTCGGCTCCAAGACAATGGATTGCTTTTGCTGATAGTGCATCGTTGTATTTGTACACCAGAACCCTAGATGTTTCTTTTGCATCCAGATATTCTGCATTTTTCTTTGGAGATATTTATTCCTTGAGGAGCGGCTCAATTGATTCGTCTAGGTGTATGATTATCGGACGAAATGTTTCTAGTAGTTCAGTGGCGACAAGTGATTATTTGGATCAAGTTCTTACGGCAGGAAACACATTAGTCACTCCGCTCCTTGGACATTATGCGGCTCATGGATTTAGTGGAAGTGGAACGAGTATGGCAATGAGCAAGCATGGCAACAGCTTTTTGGCAAACAACAGTTCCGTTTTGTTGGGGTCTTTACCATATCCAAATGGAGCAGATAATTCCGTATATTTAAGTCCACTGTGGATTGTAGAATCTCCTACTGGAACAATCCGTGGAAGAATGCGAGGGCTTTGGCACATTCTTCATGCATCCGCAAGTGTGTATGATTATCAAACATTTTCTGGTTCGGGAGATACGGCAGGAAAAATTTTTCAAATCGTGGCTGGTTCTGTAAACACAGCCAATTTCACTATGGAAATTAGTGATACCTTAGAAACAAATAGTCAATAACGTATGGGATTCACAGTATATGCATCTACAGATTCCGGTGCCCCGACATTGAATGGGCAAACGGGGTCTTTGTTGTCCGTGCTTGATGCCGTATTGGTTAATGGTTACGGAGCCAAAATTGCTGCGGGATGGACGAAGCCATTTCCTAATACAAGTAGCTATGGAACATTTCGACTTGGAAATGGTTCCACTGGTTCTTTATTTGTCAATGATGCTGGTTCTGGAAGTGCGTCCGGGGCAGAAGCTTTGATGACTGGATGGAGTTACATGTCGGCGATTACCAATGGTGCTGTGACGGGAAGCAATCCATTTCCAAGTTATCAAGCTCTTGCTATTGGTCCCGGTGCTGGTGGTGCGGCTGGAGCCGTTGTACTGAGAAAAAGTACGGTTACTACTGCCGTTGCAAGATCGTGGATTGCTTTTGCGGATAGTGCATCGCTTTATTTTTTTACTAAACCCGCCGACCCTGCTACATTTGCAAATAATCGTTGGTCAGCATTTTTCTTTGGAGATATTTATTCTTTGAGAAGTGGTTCGGTAGATTCGTCTCGTTGTATGATTATTGGGCGAATCAATCCAAGTTCATCGGCTGTAGCAGATGATCGCATGGATGTTACGAATACGGTTGCTCTTGGATTGAATGTCAGTGTAACCGGACATTTTTTGGCAAATTTTTTCGGCGGAACATCAAGCAGCGTTCTTGTAGGAAAGTTTGGAGACTTGAATAAGTCTGCAAATAATAGCATATTAGTTGGTTCTGTTCCTTTCTTAAACACTTGTGACAATTCATTACACATAAGTCCATTGTTCTTGATGGATGCGGCTTTTGGTACTGTTCGTGGTAGAATGAGAGGATTTTATCACATTCTTCATGCTTCGGAAAGTGTTAGTGATGGGCAAGTATTTACAGGTTCAGCAACCTTTGGGGATTATCAAAATAGAAGCTTCCAAGTCGTCGCAAGTTCGGCGAATGCTGCTATGTATTTAATAGAAACGAGTGACACGTTGGAGACCAACGTTCCATAATATGCCCATTGCCAAAACAAATCGTACTACTGCTGCATACAATCAAGGCACAATTGAACGTCGTGCTTTGAATATCTCATCGAGTATTAGTAGTTGGAATCAGGGGGTGTCTATCGGTGGTCCAACAAGTATAAGGGGAGATGACTCTTATGTTCGGTCTCTTCAATTTGGTGTTACTAAATCCCTTGCAGAAGGTAATCCTGCGACACCCGTCCTTCAACTTACTCAAGTAAGCATGTGGAAGTTTAGATGGGTTGTTAAGCCGGGACAACGTAGAATTTCCGTTAGAACAAAACAAATCAGATACTATCCGGGTTGGCGTCCTACGATGACAATCAAGGCAAATCCGAACGTTGGATTAAATTCTGATGCCGTAATCACAGCCAATGATAATGTGGACTGGGTGATTATGCAACATGTTTTTACGGCAACGGGCACAGATGTAGTGTTCGTTGAGCTTAGGAACAACCTATTTATAGATGGTTATCCTGCATATTTTGACCATATTGTCGTCACATGAACATCCAACCTATCCCCCATGAATTTTTAGTGTGGTATGTCGGTGCTCCGGTAGTATGTATTAACGTCGATCTTGAGTTTGAAGTATGGGCACCCCAAGGGTATCCCGTTGAAGAGATTGACGAAACGTGGAATCCAGAACGCCGCAGAGCGGACTTATTTTAACCAAAGGAAAGTTATGAGCGAACCATTAAAGATTTCGGCAGAAGAACTTGCAGAAATAAAATTACTTCAGTCGAAGTTTCAGGAAAGTATTTATAAGTTGGGAAATCTCCAAATTGAGAAAATGGAGCTTGACCGACTCGTCACAGAATTCGTTGAACGGGAGAAACGGCTCAAGGAAGAGTGGACCTCTTTACAAAAGCTCGAACAGGGTTTAATGGACAAGATTGTGCAGAGGTACGGAGAGGGAAATCTCAATATGGCGGATGGAACTTTCATTCCTTCTGCCACAGTTCCAAAAGTTGTTTGAGTTCGCTATAAATATTTGCTTCTTGAGTTTTTGGCATATATTTATAACTGAAACGAACTTTCATTAGACGAACAATCATTTTGAAAGAAGGATAAAGCATATGCCAATCACAGAAGGTGGAAGATTTACTCCAAACGACCGCATTGTAAGTCCGGGTGTATTCACTCGTGAAAATGACCTCTCAGGCATCGCTCAAGGCGTTGCTGACATTGGAGGCGTTGTTGTAGCCCCATTTGCCAAAGGTCCGGGATTTTCCCCTACTCTGGTCAGAAGTGTCGCTGAACTCGAAAGCAAATTCGGCATCGCCGATGGAACCCTCTATGGACCATATACGTCCAAGCAGTACCTCCAAGAAAAAGGATTTGTAACTGTTTGCCGTGTTGGTGCTCTTACTGGTTATCACCAGAAGTATCCGTGGGTCATTTGGGCTGAAAAGGGCACATGGCTCCGAGCACCAGATTCCGCCTCCATTGTAACTTCCGAATCAATTCTCTCCCAAGATGGACTCACCTTCTCCACCGCTGGGCAGAACACAAGTGCTTCGGTTCATACTTACACTGGCTCGGTCAATTTTGTAAGCCAATCCGTAACGTTGGTTCTTTCCGGTAGCACTTTGTATAATGGTGCAACCGTTGAAGGAAACATCAGCGGAAAATTCAACTTCACAGGTTCTTTGAACCTCTCCACGGCTTCTGCAACTTCTGCATCTATTCTCCAAGCAATCTTTGATGCAGGTCTATTCACTGGAAGCGTAGCTCAAGCTCTGTTCTCAAGCACTCAGAAACCATTTGACACGGTTGTCTGGACTGGTGGATTCGTCAGTCAATCATTGGATGCTTGTGGAAACCTTGAACTCAATGTTGGTGGTGTTCTTACGGGAAGCATTGGAAACTACGATGGAAACTTCACTAGCGGAAGTGGAACGTTTGACCCATGCACCGGACAATGGACCTTCAGCGGAACCGAGTATAAGGTTCTCGCAGTCCTTTCCGACACTCAAAACGCAACGATCAACGCACAGCTTCAGGCTCCCGGTTTCTTGGGGTCTGTTCAAAGCTATGCTCCATCTCCTTCTGGCAGCGATGCTGTAGGAGTGGCATTTGACCTTGCACTCAGCCAATCCGAAGACGGTGGATATGGTATCTACAATTTCTCGCTTGACCCGGATAGCGTCAAATACATCACGAATGTATTCGGACACGACCCACGAGCAGGAGACCCAGAAACCCATGCCGCTGGAACAAAGATTGAAGCTGCATATCTCTACAAGATTTTTGAAGATGACATCGCATCTATCGCAAATGATCCATCTTCATGGAGAATTCATGGTGATGCAATGCCTTCTGGCTCTTGGAACGGAGAACCTCTCCAATTCACTGACCAGTACTCGCTGGATTTGACCAACGGAGATTCTTCGTTTGGCTTGACCAACGCCGCAACTCCTTGGGTTGTGTCTCAGCAAATCGCACCGTTCAATGGTGGAAACCCAACCCGTTTCCCACTGTTCCGCTTGTTGACTCTGAGCGACGGTACGAACATGAACACGTCCTACAAGATTGAAATCTCCAACGTCCGTCTTGCCGGAACTGTGGCAGGAAGCGATTGGGGAACTTTCACTCTGACGGTTCGTGACTACAGCGACACCGACAAGAAGCCAAAGATTTTGGAACAATTCAACAATCTTAACCTTGACCCAACCTCTGCGAACTTCGTTGCTCGCCGTATTGGTGACAGGTACAATTACATCCGTTTCGATGGAAAGATCATTGAATTCGGAACTTACGACAACCTCAGCAACTATGTTCGTGTTGAGGCAGCAGATAATCCATATCCAAAGTCTTCGGTCCCATACGGCTTTGAAGCTTATGTGACTCCGGTCAACGGAGCACTCGGACAGCAATGTCACGCAGTTGGATATACAAAAGCATCTGTCTATGGATTGTTCCCCGGCAAGTATCCATCTGGTGTGGACTTCAATGGTCCTCCGGTTGGTGCTGATGCTCAACTATCCGCACTGTATCCAACTTCTTCGGCAGGAGTTGAGCATTGGAGAGACAATCTCCAGTACTTCGCACCACTGCCAGTGGATGCAACTATCGGAAACAACGTAGTATTTGCTCTTGACGAAGAAATCAGTGCAAACGGTGTTGGAACGGGGTCGTTCATTGCTTCAAGCAATGTGGTTCCATCAACATACGATGCATCGAAAGAAACCACCTACGTCAAGATGCGTAAGTTCGTCTTCGGCTTCCAAGGTGGTTTTGACGGTCAATCGCCAGCTATTCCGCTGAACACAGGTGCAGACATTACTGCGGGCAACACCCAAGGTTTGAACTGTGCTTCGAGCACAACGGCAGGATCGATTGCTTACAATCAGTGTATTGGTGCCCTCGGCAATGCAGACGAGTTTGACATCAATCTCATTGTGACTCCGGGTATCATCTACTCGTTGCACTCCTACGTGACTATCATCACTCTGGAAATGTGCGAACGCCGTGGTGATTGTTTCTACATCCCCGATCTGTATCAAGACGATGGTAATCCAACGGCTGGTCAGATCGATGAAGTGGTCAATCTTGCCAAGGAATTCGACACAAGCTATGCAGGAACATACTATCCTTGGATCAAGATCAAGGACACGAATATCAACCAAATCGTGACCGTTCCTCCATCCGTTGTGATGCCAGCAGTTTACGCCGCTAACGACCGTGTTGCGGGTGAATGGTGGGCAGCAGCAGGCTTGAACCGTGGTGGTATCCCACAGGCAGTTCAAGTAACTGACCGCACAACTCACGTTGAGCGTGATTCGCTCTACGAAGGTCGTGTTAACCCAATCGCAGCATTCCCCGGACAAGGAATTGTGGCATGGGGACAGAAGACCTTGCAGGTTGAATCTTCGGCACTTGACCGTATCAACGTTCGTAGGCTGTTGATTGAAATCAAGAAGTTCTTCGCTTCTACGGCTAGGTTCTTGGTGTTTGAACAAAACACTGCGGCAACCCGCAACAAGTTCTTGGCAATTGTGAATCCTTATCTGGAAAGCGTGCAGCAACGTAGTGGTCTGTATGCCTTCCAAGTCGTGATGGACGCAAGTAACAACACAGCAGACTTGATCGACCGTAACATCCTTTATGGTCAAATCTGGCTCAAGCCAACCAAGGCTGCGGAATTCATCGTGTTGGACTTCAATGTCCTTCCAACGGGAGCTTCCTTCCCAACGGCATAATGCAAAACTCACCAAAAAGGCGGGCTTAGTGCCCGCCTTTTTGTTTTATAGAATGTTGACTTTGAGAGTACGTTCAGCTATATTTATACGTTATGGCAGACCAAGAGTATTTACAAAACATTGCGGGTTCTCCTCACATTGATGAAGGTCTAGGCGACAGAATTTTCTCACGAGGAAGTTCCGCCCTCCAACGTTTGGGTTCCGTCGCAGGTGGTTCATTTGCAGACCCAAACTACACAAAGGTTGAGTCTCTCTTCAACACTTTCCTCAAGAAAATAATTCCTGTACTGAAGGATTTTTCCGAAGGTCCACACAGCGTCGCCAATCGCCTTGGACAAATGCGACCCGGACTTACCCCTCAACACGAATCGGAAATCCAAAAGCTTCAGGGATTGTATGACTTATTGGTTCCATCTCAATTTCGTCAGCATCAAGTAGCCAATAGTGTTTTGGCTCCTCGCAATCGTTCTCAACTTGGAGAATTGTTAAAGGAAGGTCTCTTCACAAGAGACATGGCTCTAAACAAAGCTTTGTATTCCAACGACCCAAAGAAAATTATTGATGCTTACACAAACAAAATCAAAGGTGCTTACGATACATTCATTACGGATGCAATGAAAGTTACGGGAGCACCAAAGGATTACATCAAGAGAGTTGTTAGTAATCTAAATACAAAGTGGGCAAACGTCATAAACAAAGTTGAACAGTCGGTTGGTCCCTCGGTTCCTGCCCCTTCTGCTCCAACTACCCCACCACCAACACTTGCGGCACCACCCACTGCACCATCTCCTGCTGATGCTACAGCAACGGCGAAACCTGAAAATGAGCCTCTTCAAGCAAAGTCTGCGGAAGATGATTTTGTTGTTCTAACTTCAAATGTAATTGACATTCTAATTGAAGCAGTTAAGGGTGATGAAAAACTTGCTGCGGCATTTTTCAAACCATCTAAAGATGGAGGACCGGGACTTGATCCATTGCCACAAAATTGGAATGAACCATCCATTACCAAAGAAGCAGATGAACCCGAACCTGCGGCTGAAAAAGATGCGTCCGATCCCACAGGAGATGTTGAAGATGACGCAAGTGGAGAAAACCACGAATTCCTTTACAATTTTCACTCTCTTTATCGAAAGCAACGTAATTTTGCCATTGATGTTCCAATCCATGACAAGAGCAAGGCTACCTTCGTAAATCGTCGCAGTAAAACGACGAGTGATATTCAAGTCACTTGGAGCAACGCAAGTCATGAAAATAGCATTTACGTGAAGTACACTCCACGAGGAGAAAAGAAAAACGAACCCGCAACGAAATCCAAAGGTGGGCAAATTCTTCTCTTCAAGTTTTGGGACAACCAAGTCAATCCACGTAATCCAGAGTCTAACAAGTTTAGTATCAAAACACTCTTGACACAGGCTAATCAAGGTGCTGACAAATTGATTGCGGGAGCTAATCCCGAACTGATTGCTTCCACCGAGAAAAAGACCGATCAACTTCAACGATCACTTTACGCTACGGTCAGTCGTAAACGAATGGAATTCAAACCAAAACCATTCCAACTCACTCATGATGACGATGGAAATGTATTCCGTGTCAAACGTGATGGAACAACGGTAGCAGTATCAAAAGAAGAATTGAAAGCACACCTTACAAGTAAGGATGCTTCGGAACGTGAACGATGGACTTCTTCGTTGGAGAAGATTGGATACTTCAAAAAATTCCCAATGGATTCAACTCCAAAAGAAGAGATTACAATAGACAAGATTCCTGCTGCAATGGATGCTGTAAAAGCTCTTGGAACTCTTGGTCATAAGTCCATTGCCTCTATGAAGGCAGTTCAATCAGCCGTAGATGAACTTGGACCAAAAGCATCAACGGAGGAGTATCTGAAGCTTGCTTTGTCTAAAGCGTCGGGAGTTACTGCAACAACTTCCACATCTTCTACACCAGTAAGTGCTCCTGTATCAGCACCCGTGACTGCCCCGGTGTCCGCCCCCGTTTCGGCACCTGTGACTGCACCAGTTTCTACTGAAAAACCAACACCGGAAAAGGCTCCATCCAAACCCGGAAAACAAGAATTGGGCAAGGCAACATTTGATGACACAGGAGTTATCACATGGGAAAAGCCAAATGGAAAAACAGTCAAAATGACTCCTAAGCAGTTGAAGAATATGAAAAGCCCTCGGCTTGAGCTTCTTTTGACTAAGATGGGGTACTTCAAAAAGTTTCCTGCGGCAATGAAAGAGTGGTTGGACGAAGAAACGGTCAATCCGTTTGATCCCGCCAATCTGCTCTAATTATAACCCCATATTTGGTCAGTTTGATCATATTTATAAACGTATGACCAAGTTCAAACACCTACTTAGAGAGATTCATGATGCTGAATCGTTAACCCCACGGGACGTTTACAACTTCTACTATCTTTGGCATACCGCCGTAAACAATCCCCAATCGGTTGAGACTCAATATGGAAAAGAAATTCTCAACTACTATCTAGATCAGTTTAAGGCAAAATACGTTAAGCTTTTCACCCGAATAATGGCAAAGCAAATTGCCAAATACGTTGCCCGCAAACGTGTGGATGCCGACTTCCCAAGCGGACAAAATCTCGATACTGCAAATCCAGAAACTCTATTGGGTTTGATGAAAAAGACCCTCCGCTCGGACATGCAACGCCGAAATGATAAGTGGGAAATGGTTGGTGAATTTTTGATCAACCTTGCAAAAGCCAACTCAGCCAAAGACAAATTTCTGTGGATCAATCAAATTAACAACGCTGTACATAACACTCAAACACGAGTGATGGACAAGCTTCCAAACTATCACAGTGAACTCACACGAGCGTTTGGGGTTGTTGACAAGGCAAAGAATGCTGATGCTCTGCGTCAATTTGTTGATAAAGACATCCGAGATTTGAGAGATCAAGAACACGAAATGACAGAGGGCGTTGGAAAAACTACTGTGGTTTGGACGGGAACTATTTCGGAGGGACTTGAAAAAATTGTGATGTCTCCACACATGTTGGCTCAACTTGATGTACCAACTGCCCCGGCATCTACATTTGCAACGGATAAGCCTGCCTTCATACAACCACCCGAAGGAGAAGGAACGGACGACCGTGACGCCGGTGGTAATTTGAAAGACTTGCCAATTGCTGAAGAAGATGATTTTGATTTCTATGGTAATTTGGGTAAGAAGATTGACGCATCTACTCCACATGGAAAACAAACCGGAATTCCTTTGATCAAAAAGCCCGTTGGAAAACCATCCGACGATGATAAACAGGACGACAAGTTCAAATTGGGTGCTCTGCAAGAGGAAGAAGATTTTGATTTCTATGGAAACAAGGGAAAGAAAATTGATGCATCTACCCCAATGGGAAAATCTACAAACATTCCAACTTTCAGTAAAGGAAACCCATCTACCAAGAAGCCCGAAGACAAGGGAAAGACTGGTGGAGATACTGATCAGTTCAAATTGGGAGCTTTGCAAGAAGCACTCAAAGGAAGCATTTCCGATGAAGATCGGCAGAACGTAGCCTTTATGTCTGGCTTGAAGTTAGCAACTAATGACAAGGTACAAGGTAAAAAACGTAATTTGAGCGGATACCCCTCGGATTTTGTACGTGGGTATAAAATGGTAGGGCAGGAAGGATTTTGGTCCAAGTTCAATGACAAATTGACTCAGTGGGCGGCAAGTTTTGGGAGCAGCTATGGGCGACGATTCTGAAAACTCCCTGTATATCGAATATCCTGATCTTCATTCTTTATTTCTTAGTACTTATTCTTTCGAATCGAAGTACTTCGAATTATAACAGGATGAAAATTTCCTGTCAAGTTTTTATAAACAAGTATGAATGACGCAGCAACAATAGCTCCTCCCGCCAGTAAAAATAATGACTACATCCTGTACCTAGACATGGATGGTGTGTTGGTTGATTTCAATGGAGGATTCTCCAAGCTTTCAAATGGCATGGATTTGAAGCAATTTGCTCAGGATAAGGGAGATGCAGCCGCTCGTGATCAATACCTTCAAGCGGGAGCAAAGTTTTGGGCAGGTTTGGATTGGATTCATGGAGGAAAAGAACTATGGGAAGCCTCTTCTCGTTTATTCGAAAGGGTCTGTATCCTGTCTTCGGCTGGTACAACGAACGAAGAGAAGGCTGCGGTCGTTGCCACTGGTAAAAGGGCATGGTTAAAGAAGCATATTCCATCCCTTCCTTCTGACCGAATTTTTATAGTTCCCGGTAAACACCGTAAACAAGAGTTTGCTGCCAAAAATACCATTTTGGTGGACGACGTAGCAGTTACCATCAAACAATGGAATCAACAAGGTGGATACGGCATTCTCCACGACTCCCGTCAATATAAAAAGACCATTGAAGATTTGGAGGATATTGCGGGACCAATCAAGCTTTCAGAAATCGTGAAACGCTTCAAGAAGTGATATTTATAAAGTATGGACAAGGATTTACAGAGAGTCATTAACGAAACCATCATTGAGTTCTTTGAGAACTCTCCTATTAAGATGGTTGAGAAGGGCACTCGTGTAGAGGAATTTGATGTCTGTCCACATTGCAAAAAGGAAATCTACGAGCGTCATGAGTACACCGAAGATGGTGGAAAAACTTGGAGACATTCTGAGTGCAAAGGTCTGATTGACCGCCCTCCAATTGATCCCAATACGGTTGCTCCTTGGCTTCGTAAATATCTCACTGAGAAGATTGACATTCCAAGTGGAGAGGAAAAGTATTCCAAACAAGAACCGGGTGGTGAAATGTCGGCTGTGAACTGCAACGAAGCCGCATTCCGAATTTACAACGAAACACTATGTCCCGATTTGTGGGATGAATGTCAACATCTTGACCCACGAGTTCGTGTGAATCTTCTTAGAGCCGCATATGATTTTTACAAGAAGACAAAATTCGCTGCACCAATTATTGATGTTTGGTTGATGGGGTCTATTGCCAACTACAACTGGACGCCTGAAAGCGATGCCGATGTTCATATCATCATTGATTTTTCGGCATTAAAAATGCCGCCCGAAACTGCTTCCAAAGTTGCTAAAGCTGCCGGGGCTGCTTGGAACAAAGAGCACAACATTTTTGTCAAAGGTCACAAGGTAGAAATCAACATCCAAAGTGTAAAGGCTGAGAAGCCATATGTGATGGGTATCTACTCTTTGGTGAAGGATGAATGGATTCGTCAACCACGAAGAATCAACGTCAACATCGACAAGTCACTTATTCAACAAAAATTTGGAGAGATGAAGAAGTATGTTGAGTTTGCACTCAAATCCGGTAATAGGGAAGAGATGAAAAAGACCAAGGACTTCTTGGATGACTATCGTCAATATGGACTTGATACAGGTGGAGAATTGAGTGTTGAAAACATTGTTTACAAAATCCTCCGAGCGAAGGGACTTGTCAAGCAACTAAAGGATTCAATCACGGCGACATACGATCAAGAAATGACTGTGGATGAAATTACTCAGAAAGAGATTCCTGCTAAACATCCCGACCATACTGCTCTGAATCCAGACAAAAACAGACTATGACATGTCCAAGCTTACTCTTGGAAATTTGAAGTCGCTCATTGCAAAAGATAGAAGTTTTCTAAAAATTGCTCGGCGGGATGAACGATGGGCAGCACAAATTCCAACATTTGAAGCAAGGATAAAGTTGTATGTTGCTGAACTGAAGCGAAGACTTAAATACATCAACGATCCGGTCATGGAGGGACACGACGCCGGTTATGATGCTGCCGTCGATTTTCACGAACGCCGTGACCGAGAGTTAGAGGACTTGGCACGGCTTTTGAAACAAAGCCAAGGAAAAGGCAGAGTTCCTTGGAAGACTGTACCCGCCTCTTTATTGAAACGTGTATGGCTCCAATTTGGAAAATATCATCGCATCAAGGAAAATGATCTTGATAAGATTGCCGATCAGATTATGACTAACATTGCTCGTCTTCAAGCATCTACTGAAATGATGGGACATACTTCTCATGATGTTCGTCCAGAATTGGCTGACAATGGATATGAGTTTTCGGATGAAGAATGGGAAGATTGGATGACCAGTTATTTTGCAGACGAAGAAGGAAGTTGGAGACTTAGTGATTATGGACTTGAGCCATTGAAGCACATTTACGTTGACATTTTCAACGCCCAAACTCCCGAAGAAAAACTTTATGCATGTGACAAGGCATTGAATGTCGTTCATAGACGTAGTGACTTGGCGGCAATGTTTATTGAAGGTGGAACAGCTACCCTCAACGCTGTAGCAAGTCAAGGAGGATACACCGCTCCCGACGATGTAACAGAAGGATTTGGGTGGGTTCATCAGAAAGACATCAAAAAAGACCCACTTCACATTCCCGGCGAAAGATGGCGGATTAAGTGGTATTCCAAGCGAAAAACTCCTAAAATGAAAGAGGAGGAATAACACACAATTTTCTGAATTATTCTCGTGACAGGCATATATTTATAACCTAGAGACGAAAACAAAACGAACCTATTATGGCAGACCTTCTCACAAATAATGAAATGTTCTATACGATCTGGGAGCCAAAGACCAAGAATCGCTTCCTGATGTATATTGACGGCATTCCAACCTACCTCATTCGCAAGACTGACCGCCCAAAGTGGACGCAGGAGCGTAAGACCATTGATTACATCAATCTCCAATGGTTCTACAAAGGAAAGACGGTATGGGATCAGATTACCGTGGAACTTTACGACCCCGTTGTTCCTTCGGGTGCTCAAACCGTTTTTGAATGGTTCCGTCTCTCTCACGAATCTGTCACTGGTCGTGACGGCTATCAAGACTTCTATAAAAAGGAAGTCACCATCGACGTTCTTGGTCCCGTTGGTGATAAGGTTGAGGAATGGACTCTCAAGGGTTGCTTCCCTACCTCCTTTGATGGTGGTGAACTTAACTGGACGGACAGTGGAGACCCCGTAATCATCACGCTCCAATTGAGCTACGATTACGCAATCCTCCAGTACTAAGGATTCGTTTCTTTCAAGAAAGCCCCGCATGATGTGGGGCTTTTTTGTTGTACTTTACTTGTGCCTTGCGATATTTATAACCATATGAAGCAAGAACTCTTGGAATACATCATCCGTGCCTGCGTAAAGGAAGTTTTGACTCAAGTCAATGAATCTGAGATGGACGCTAAAACTTATGCAGATACGTTTAAGATTCCGGAAAAAGATTTGCCATTTGTTCAAGATTTAATGTCCAAGCATGGACTTTCATATGCCGAGGCAGTAAGAGACTATTTGGAAATGTATGGTTCTAATCAAAAAGGAAAGCCGATTAAATTTGATGATCAACCGTCACATATAGGAAGACGCTTCAAAGAGGAAGAAGAGAAAGGTGCTCCTGCTCCACCCGCAGACGGTCAAGGAACGGCAGACCAACCACCAATTCCAAAAGCAGACGCAGCCGACACTTCCACTGAAGAGCCTAAACAAGATGAACCAGAGGCACCGGCACCAGATGTAAAAGGTATTTTTCTTGTAAATCCAAGAGACAAAGCCAAGCGTCAAAAAGTTCCTCTTCGTGATGGAGACGATGCTTCTTTGGAACGTAATCTCCATAGTGTAGCTGCTGCGTTAGCAGGCTCACAAGTTAAGATTGCAATTTCTACCATGCGAATGGTAAAGGATGCCGTTCGTAATCCAAATGCATCTGTCTATCTTTATCTCGGAAAATACGACCCACAATCCGATGAAGTCTTTTTGATGGCAGATAAGAGTCTTCAAGTAGCTAAAGACTCAAGTGTTCCTCCCAATGAAATTGCATCGGGACCAACATATGTTTCTCACATCAAAAATCCAACTGATCAAGAGCTTGCTAGGAACATGGCAACTGGCGGACGCACCGTGCCCGTTCCTGTGAATGAAAATTTGAAAGCCAAAATCAAGTCTATGGTCAATGAACTTTTGGACTCTAAGTAATTATGTCAAACATCAAACGAAGTCAACTTGAGTCTCTGATTCGTCAAATTGTGACTGAGATTCTATCATCGTCTGATATTCAGGCGATGGTTGACAAGAATCCTGAATTGGATTCGTCCACGGCTCCAGAAGATGCTATGACTCCTGCGGAAAAGGCTCGTATTGAGCGTGACGCAGAACTTCAGCGTCAAAAAGACATTCGTCAAAAGAGCACGGAATTGGATGCAAAGAAGAAGGAAATGGAATTCAACAAGAAGAAACTTGACCAACAAAAGCGGTTCGACATTCCAAACGCCACGAAAGACCTTCAACGCCTCAAGGGAGCAAAAATCTAAAATTTTTTATTTTGTTTTGCAGTTTCGTAGAAACTTTTGAGAGCTTGGTACATTATTTCTGGAGTACTAGTTCCTTTTAACGCATTTACTCCCCAACAACAGAATACGATGTTTTCTGGTAAATATCCAATGTCTGAATTTATTCTATCCAAAGAAATGGAAAATAGACTCCTAGACGGGTCTTCCAACCGTTTTATTTTCATCTCAACTCCGGTATAATAACACTTTCCTCCTTGTTTTTCATACTGATTTTTGAGATCATTTATTGTCAATGTGAATTCAAGAGGTATTCCTTTCTTTTTATGTCGTGGTGAAACTGAAAGGAAATCATAAAATCGTTTCATTAGTAATTGTTTGGGGTCATTACTAGAACGTAACTCTTGTCTGCTTTTAACTGCTCTAGCTTTTCCACATGTTTTACACCAAGACAGATAGACGTTTTTCTTTTTGTTCAAATAGAATTCGTCTAAGGATTTAACTTGTTTACATTTTGGACATTGTTTGTGAGTCATAATATATCTTGTGATTATAAATATATTTTTTTGAAGAAAAATGATGAATTTTTTGAGAATTTGTCTATGTATTCTCAAAGGTAACAACCATAGAAAGTTTATGCCAGATCAAATGATTCCAATCACCCGGCCAACCGTGAGCAATCCGGTGCCGCCAGTTACGCCTGTAGAGTCTAAATTTCCAACCGAAGTCATCGGTCTTCCAAGCAAGGGATGGTTCTATCCAACGGACAACCCACTGTCGTACGGCACGCTTGAACTGAAAATGATGACTGCCAAAGAAGAAGACATCCTCACGTCACGCAACCTTATCCAAAAGAACATTGTCCTTGACAAGCTTCTTGAGTCTATCGTCATTGACAAGACCATTAAGTTGGATGACATGCTCATTTGTGACCGAAACGCCGTGTTCTTTGCCATTCGCCGCCTTGCGTATGGTGATCAATACGATGCCAAGATTACTTGCGGTCGCTGTGCAAAGGAGAATGATATTTCTATCGATCTGGCAAAGCTTGACAACCGCCCATTCAAGTTTGAAGAGCATACCAAGGGTGAGAACAGCTTCAAATTTGATCTTCCATTTTCCAAGAAGACAATCACGTTCAAACTTCTGTCCAAGAAAGACGAATCGGCGATTGACTTGGAACTTCAAGGATTGACAAAAGTTTACAAAGATGTCAGTAAGGAAGTTACTACTCGCCTCGCACATTTGATTACGAGTGTTGATGGTAACACCGAGACTGCTCGTATTCGTAAATTTGTCAACGAAGAACTTCCTTCCAAAGACAGCTTGGCTCTACGTCGCCACATTCGGGAAACCATGCCCGATATTGACTCCACCTTCGATTTCGCTTGCGGACATTGTGGGTTGGAGCGAAAGGAGGAGACGCCGATGGGCGTATCCTTTTTTTGGCCTAACGGATGAGTACAAAGTAAATCTTCACGATCTTCTCTTTGATCTATGCAAAATCGGTAACTTAGGTTACGATGCTGCATATTCCATGCCCGTCCATTACAGGACATTCTATATTCGTAAACTTATCAAGGACCAAGAGAAGGACAAGGTGAGATACGAGAAAGAGAAGGCAGCAGCAGAAGGAAAGACCACGAGTCAAGGATTTGCTCGTGGTCCTGCCGTTGAACGCCGTTAGTAATTGTTCATACCCGCCAAGATTGCAAGAGTCACAATCCAAGTGGCGATGCAGACAATCCAAAGTCCAATTCGCATCCGGCGAAGTTGACGCTGTGCGACACGAATCTTGTTTGCGTCGTTTCCCCAGCATCGGTCGTACATCCCTTTGCAGAGAAGTGGCTCCAATGCGGGAGCAAAGAGCAAACCAATGAACAGCGTCAGAAACGCCACACCCGCCAACGTGGAGAGAATTCGCTTTGAATCGGCGACCAATCCACCCAAGAACGTGTTTTCATTTTCCAGCATCATGGCATCAATCTACCATGCTTCTATAAAAAGTCAAGTGCCAAATTGAAATCCGCAAGAAAATCTTGATGACAGGCTATTTATAATAAGAGTATGCCCGACATCAACGTGCCAAATAGTATTCAGAATGTTGTCCAAGAGAGTATGGACGCTCTGAATGTGCAACGCCAGCTTGAGCAAAGCCTTGCCAATCAAACAACTGCCTTGGAGCAGATGCTCGGTATTTCCTCCGCACTGAAGAATTCCTTCGTTCAACGTCTTACCCGTGAAGTAGAATTGGGTCGCACAGTTAAGAACATTGAAAAGCAACTTCAAGATCAAAAGAAACACACGGCAACTTTGACCGACGAGGCAAAACGTGCCGAATCAAAACTTGTTGAAGATGGTCTTGCTCAACAACTCTCTGCATACAGTAAAGAACTTGAAATACTTCGCAAGGTCAACGGAGCAGCAATTGGTCCTATGCTTTACTTCTTGGGACAAGCATGGGAACTATTCAAGAGTCTTGACAAGGCGGCAGCGAATTTCAGACAAACGATGGGATTTGTTCGTGCCACGGCATCTGATTTGAGAAAGGTTGCCGAACAGACCGCAATTGATTTCATGCATGTTGGTGTTAACATTGACACTGCATATTCTTCCATTTTGGCTTTGGGTAAAGAAATGGGAAGTGTTCACGCAATATCTTCTGATTTGGTTAAAACGACCGCAGTATTAAAATCTCAGTTGGGAGTTTCGGAAGACGCCTCGGCAGGTTTCTTGAGAAATATGGCAGCGATTGCCGGAAGCTCTATGGAAGCTCAGAAGGACATGGCATTCATGGCGGGGGCTTTGTCTAATGCCGCTGGTGTTCCTCTCCCTGCCATTATGAAGGATATTGCAACGAAGTCCAATACTACGTTGACAATGATGTCTCGTCTTCCTACTCAAGTCATTCGTACGGCATTAGAACTTCGCAAGATGGGAACTGACTTGGATAAGGCGGCAAAGTCTAGTCGTGAAATTTTGAACTTCACGGACAGCGTGAATGCAGAAATGGAAGCCTCAGTATTGTTGGGACATTCCATCAACTTGCAACGTGCTCGTGAATTGGCATATCGCCGTGATATTGCAGGTTCCACTAAAGAGATTCTTAGAATTACTAAGAGTATCAGTTTTGAAAACCTAGACGTGTCTCAACAAGAAGCATTTGCTCGTGCGACGGGAAAGAGCGTGGACGAATTACTTTCATTGGTACAATCCGAGAAGCAATGGCAAGCAGCCCGCAAAGACCCTGCGTTAGCGGGACGTGTCGCTGCTTATGAAAAGTTGAGAGAATCCAACGAAGCCGCAGCAAAAGCCGCAGGAAAGAATTTGGAGTTCTTGATTATGACCAGTTCTAATCAGGAACGATTGACCGCCATCAGCCAGAAATGGAGTCAGATTCTTGCACAGGCAGGACAGATTCTTCTTCCAATCATTGATGTTGCTCTTGACTTGGTTATTCCAGTAATGGACATCGCCCGTGGTATTGCAGGATGGTATTTGGCATTGAAAACTGTCGGACCAATCCTTGCACCTATCGTCAATTTCGTGACGAAGATATTTGAATGGGTTAAAGCTATTGGTGTGGCTGGCACTACGGTTGGTGGGGTATTTGCACGGGTTGGTGGATTTTTTGGAAGAATTTTCGGATTCGTGGCAGAGCTTTTCCCGTGGGTAGGACGTTTGTTTGGAATGTTCGGAAAATTCTTGGGACCAATTGGTCTTATCATCACGGCATTTCAATTTGTTGTCAACTTGTTCAAACGATTGCATGGTATTGGCGATGCATTTAAGGAAGGTATTTTGAATGGTATCTGGTTTGGTATCAAAGCAATTGGTGGGGCGTTGTATGATACATTGCTCAAACCATTTGTGGATGCATGGAACTGGATTAAGGGAATTTTCATTGGAAAGTCTCCCTCGGCTCTTGGACTTGGAATAGTTAAGGGCATTATGTCGGTTGCAGCTATGGTATTTGATGCTCTTACTTATCCGTGGAGAAAGTTCTTGGCTTGGGTCTTGGACAAGATTCCCGGTATGGGCAAGTATGCCAAAGGATTGCGTGAAGGTGCTGGTGGATTGCTCGCTAAGTCAGTTGAGAGCGAAACCAAGGCAGCAAATGTACCGGCACAAAAGATTGCTCCCGAACCTGCGAAAGTTCCCGGAACAAATGAAAAGCCTAATGGTGCGGTTGCTCCTGCGGGCGAGATGCCTCCAATTGAGTCCCCCGATAAGGTGTTTCAAGACATCTTGTCTTCAATAAAGGAACTGAATGCTAATCTTCAAAGCGGAAAGATTGGTATTTATTTGGATGGACAGTTAGTGTCTGCAACTCTGGCTCGTCAAAGCGAGTTCCGAGGCGGTTTCGGCGTGAATAAGGTCTAAAATATGGCATTTCAACCAATAACGATTCCGACGAATTTCCCAAACATTCCAACGCCGGGAAAGATTCAAATCCTGTGGGATGCCAATAGCACTAAGCTTTATCGTCGGCTGTCTCCTTACACAGACTATCATCAAAGTTTGATTGGTGGAGCAACACAAGAACCATTTTTCTATACTTTCATCGACCAAGCTGGTAAAGGAGTTTCAGGACTCAAGAAGTATGAGTCCCGACTTTTTCCCATTGGATCGGCACCAATTGATGTAATCCGAACCTCCAAATTCTTGGCTTCGGGTAATGGTATCATTTTCTTGGGTAAGCAGTTCTTGCTGCAAACCGGAAATGCATACAACGAAACTCGTATTTACAACCCAACCTCTCCAATTGTGGCAGCGGGTATGGGATTGGCTTTGGGAGCGGTTCGCCCGCAACGCAATTTTGATACATCGGGGGGCTTGGGCGGCATTGCTCGTACATTGATTGGTAATCAAATTCCAGATGCTCTGTTTGGAGCACCTAAAGTAAGTCCTCCTAGCGGAACGGTTAGTGGTGCATTACCCGATGCAACCCTGAATACGGGTGGAAAGGGATTGCTTCGTGCAGGCACGGCAAATCGTGGACTTAGCCATTTGAATTTGGCTTGGCCACAAAACACCAAAGGGTCAAGCCTCGCAAGTAGTTTCGGAGCAGCCGTCAAGGGACTGGTTACTTCCATGTTCGCCAATTTCATCCCACAAAACCAAAATGGAATGGTTGCAAGAAGTGATGAAGGAACTTATGGAATGATGGTTGGAGCAGGTTCGGCAAAGTTTACGTATGTTGGACGTGATGGTAGCACGTTTGGATTCGTTCAACAATGGATTGCAGGATCAAAGACGATTCGTAAGGCGGGGCAATATCCATCACGTCCATCACGTCTATTCGTTGGACCATTTGGAGAACCAGTTGAAGTTCTCAATGATAATCTTCAAAGCAAAGACATTCCCGGTATTGGTGAGGTTGGTTATACCGTTGCGGAAAGTACTAAAGCCAACAACCCCGGATTTCGGTATGGTGATAGTCTAGGTAAAGACAAAGATGGAGATTATGCGGCGTCTGACGTGATGATTCAATACTCAGAATTTGTCAAGGAAGCAAATGAATTTCCAACCAAGCAAACCAATCAAGACCTTGTTGCTAAGACCAACATTGCCTTGATCAAGACGCTTGATAGAATTCGAGCGGCTAGTGGTGGGACTTATACGGTTGATGTTCCTGACAATGCCAAAGTAATCAGTAGTGGACAGGCGGACAAGAATGGATATGATCGTCTCTTTGCTACGAATAAGAAAGGCGTCGGACCAATCAACTACCCTATTGGTGTTCTTCAGGATTATCGCACGAGTCGTGTGGTTGACAATACGTTGACTACAAATGCAGCGTTGAAGTCTTTGAAGCTTCCAACAGCAGGACATTTTGATGCACTGAATACGCTCACGGTTCTTAATAAGGATCAAAAAATACCCAACTCTAAACTGAAGGGATGGACCCAATGGCAACCTTATGTGGACGATCAGATTGCATTGTATTTCTATGACGTTGTAAATGAGAAATACATTCCATTCCGTGCATCCATTAAGGGACTTTCAGAAACCGACACGGCAAATTGGGAAGAACTCCAATTCATCGGTCGTGGTGATAAAGTGTATGCCTATGGAGGATTCAATAGGAATCTTTCGTTCGGAATCAGCATATGTATCAACAGTATTGCGGAACTTGCCCCATCGTGGCAGAGAATTAACTATTTGACTACGTTGGTAAAGCCAGCAAACTATACTGTGGCTAAGTTTAATGATGCCGGGTTGAATCGGTCGGTTACAAATCGTTTCATGATTCCTCCGATGATTATGCTTACTCTTGGAGACATGTATAAAGATCAACCAGTGCTTATACAATCCATTGCAGTCACGGTTCCCGATGATGCAACGTGGGAGACACAGAACCAATTTAATACTGACGAATGGGAGTATTTGGCGTCATACATCAAAGCCCCCGGAGTTCTTTATGGACAGCTTCCAAAACAAGTGGAGATTTCCTTGGGTCTTGTTCTTCTTGAGAAAGAGAGGGCAATTGTTGGTGGTGCAAACTTTGGACATGCTCCGAGAATGGATGATGACCAATCCAAATGGAATACGGAAACTATTCCGACTGGTGGAACTCCATCTAAGCTTCATCAATCGTGGGTTGTGAGCAAGGATAATACCACTGTAGAATAATCTATGAAACGCTACGCAAACATCCCGGTGCAGAACCGATACGATGGAAAACGAGTCTATAAGACAACTGTTTATCCAATCATTTTGCCTGCGGACACAGACCTTCAAGTAGTATCAAATGAAGGAGACTACTTGGACACCTTGGCATACAAATACTATGGAGACCCAACTCTCTATTGGATCATTGCCATTGTAAACAAAATTGGAAAAGGACGCCTAAGTGTTCAAGGAGGATTGACTCTTAGAATCCCCACAAATGTCAATGACATCATAGACCAATTCAACAGACTGAACGTTTAATAAGTTATGCCAGCACCTATCATACCGTGGGAACCATGTAACATCCCCGAAGAGATTCAGGCAGAACTGAATCGTCGCAAAATCAATCGTAGTTTTCATTATATTGATGGTGCCAAGGGAGAGTGGGACGGAAACACTGGTGAATGGACCAAATATCGTGGTCCTATGACGCCGTGGATTCGTTTTTGTTCCAATGGTGCGGGCAGAGTTGGAAAAGATGGTCGTGAGGACAAACAAGGATTTGTGTTCTCCGGGGGAAAGAATTTCTATAATGGTTATGGATTCGTTCAAAACGCTAGTGGAAGTATGGATAGCATCATTGGCTACATGCCCGATGGAACCCCTCACATCATTGATAATGACATTCGCACGAGTGATTATCCAATCCATGTTCCTTCTCCTGAGATTGAGAAAATTAGCGTCACAATTCAGAAGGAACTGTTCCGCCGAGCATCGGTTGAGTGGGTGTGTTTCTCTAAGAAACAATTGGAGTACATGACTCCCTACTTCTTGATTCCCGGTCTTACATGCATACTTGAATGGGGATGGAACCACTATGATGCAACATCTCTTCTTCGCCTAGATAAGATTGATGAACTAAAGAGATTGAATGACAATCCCTACCCACTCTATACAGATCACATTCTTAGGTCCAAAGGAAATTATGACGTTTTGTTCGGAAAAATCACTCATTTTGAATGGTCGGTGGATGGAAACAAAATCCGATGCAAGACCGAAATCACATCGCAAGACAGAATCTATGCGGGGTTGGTCGTTGATTCCAATTCGGTTGATCAGGTTAAGAATTCCAAAGGAGAGAAGACGGATGTTAAACCGCTCAACAACCTCACTCAATTTGTTGATAAAGTGTTGACAAAAATGAAAGAAATCAACACGAACAAGGCTGAACCATCTTCCGAACTGAGGGGGTTTTTGAGGTATTTGCAGAAAGTCCATCCAACCAATTGGAAAGAATATTGGTATGGTGTCTTCTATGGACGTGACCCCGAAGACACAAAAAAGGATGTCATTCCATACGACAACAAGAAAGAAGACTTTGATCGAAAGGCTCCAAACCAAGAAGTATGGATCAACCTTGGTCTTTTGATGGAAGCAATCAATTTCAATACTGATGCCCTCAAGTCATTTAAGAATCATCCAATGTTTAGGGTTGATATTGATGATTGCGTCATCAGTGGGCATCCAAATTTGATTTCCACTGACGGAAGTGTGTTGCTGATTCCAAACGCCGAAGCTCCCAAGTATTTCTCTGGACGCTTTGGGTTCACTCCTGCCGAAGCCAAGAACAACAAAGAAGCCGACTTCAAAGCTCTGGATAACATCAACAATCCACTCGTCAAAGTTCCCGACAAGAAAGAAGAAGCTCAGAAGCAAAACAAGCTGGCAGATTATCGGGTGTTTATGATTTGCAAACAGCGTGGGGGTGCTCGTCGTGATAATTTGGATGAAGTAATAAACCGCATTCGTTACGAGAACAACCCAAAAACCAAGAGCACGTTTGAATTTCCGTTTCTGAATGATGTTCCAAGCGTACCGGGGTCTAAAGACTATCCACGTCGTTATGCGGGCTTCCTGAAGCATTTGTATTTCAATGTTGGATGCTTACAAGATATGTTGTCTAAAGATGCAGACATCAAAACATATCCACAATTGATTGAGAAAATCATGGAGAAGATTAGTGATTCGGCTGGAAATTTTTGGGATTTCCGTCTGGTATCTGGAACTGGAAAGAAAGATTTGAATGGAAATGAATTGGCAACAATGAAAATTGTGGACTACCGATTCATGAGCACTGCCAACCGTGGTGTTCCTTATAGCTTTGATTACTTTGATGCAGACAGCTTGCTTCAAGGATTTGGTTTTAAGCCAACCTTGAGTAATGCCCAAGCAATCCGAACAATTTACGCTCAAACCAACAATCCAGATAAAAAGACTGCGTTGACCAATGGTGAAAATGAATTGTTGGACTATCATTTCCGTGACCGATTATTTTTGGATGAAGACCGTAAAGTGACTACAAGCACCACGCCCGACACGTCTCAATTTTATGAAAGGATGCGAGAGTTACAACAGATTGCTCCGGTCGCCGGTGTGTATCAGATTACATCCAAAAACCAAATTGGTCTGCCATTTGTTCGTCGCTTGGTTCTTCCTTCTCCCGACGTGTTGACGCTTTTGTTGGATGACGACGATGAAGATAATAATCCAAAATACACGGGTATCATGCCGGGTATTCAGGCAAGCATTACTATTCAAGGAATCGGTGGACTGAGAACATTCATGATGTTTTTGGTTCGCAATGTTCCAGAACCATACTCTCACCAAAACATTGTCTTTCGTATTGTTGACGTGCAGGAAACGGTTGAAGCAAGCCGTTGGACGACGACAGTCACGGCTGGCATCATTCCTCTACGGGAGCAAATAAAGAAACGCCTCGGTTTCAACAGTAAAACAAATTGACAGTTTCTATATCTTGTGGTAGTCTGAATGGTTGATGATAGAGACAGATTCAGATTTTCGCCGTTTCAAGACAGAAAATGCCGAAGGCGATTTGTTCGTGCATGTTGTTCCCACAGAGGAACAACAGCATCCAGTTGCCAATTCTCCGTCCGTCGTATTCATCCGAAACCTCTCAACTGGAAGGACTTACTACTATTCCTTCAATCATCCAGATTCTCTTCCAGAAGTTTCTCGGCAAGACTTTTTTGAAGAGCTTGATTGCATGTCTGACCGTTTGTGGGCGATTGATAAGAAGGCAACGATCCAACTTCTCGGAGCAACGAAGGTCAACGACGTGAATCTTGTGAGCTACTTGAAAGACAACACCACCGTTGACTTGTCGGAGTATGACACAACATCTCACTTTCTTGTTCGCAGCCATTCGGTTGGTCTTGGAAAGGTCGGGCTTGCGGTGCCTCTGATGAAGCATCTTGAAGCATTTGACGAATTGGCAGACGATGTTAAGAAGATCATCAAGAAGGCTGAAATCGACATTCCATTTGTCAGGTTCAATGATTTGATTATAGGAACTCTTGGGGAGATGGAACGTCAAGGAATCCATGTTGATCGAGAGTTGTTTAAGAAACACTTTGAAATTGACGTGGGGGAGAAGTCTATAACTCACAGTCAGTACAACGTTTACACATCCACGGGAAGACCAAGTAATCGGTTTGGAGGCGTAAACTATGCGGCGTTGAATCAGACCGATGGTAGTCGTGGTTGTTTCCGTTCTCGGCACGGTGACAAAGGAAAGATTGTGGTTATTGATTACACTGCATTTCATCCTCGCATCATTTGTGCTCTCACCAAGTATCCAATATCGGTTGAGACGGACATTTATGAGTATCTGGCTCGGCTCTTCTTCAAGAAAAAGGAAGTGGATGAAACCGACATCAAGAATGCCAAGCAATTGACGTTCCGGCAGCTATATGGAGGCGTGGAGGACAAGTATGCTCACATCAAATACTTGGCTAATCTCAAGACCTACATTGATGAACAGTGGGATTTCTTTCAGAAGAACGGGCACATTGTAACCCCATTCTTCAAGCGTAAAATCACGACTCACCACATTCAAGACCCGAACCCAACCAAGATTTTCAACTATATTCTTCAGGCAGTAGAAGGTGAGATTTCAATCCCCAAATTGAAGGAAGTTCAGTCGTTCTTGGATGATAAAAAGACACGGGCAATCCTCTATACCTATGATGCTGTGTTGTATGACTATCACCAAGACGATGGTATGGAGACCTTGAATGAAGTGTGTAAAATAATGAGCTTTGATGGCACATTTCCCATGAAAACATACATTGGGGACTCCTACCAAGACGTTCGTCTGTTCACAGTGTAAAATATCGTTTTTGGGTATCCTTTTGATATTTATAAATCAAAGATATGTCATTACGCAGAACAACATCAGAGTTTATTTCGGCTTCTAAAAAGATTCATGGTGAGAAGTATGATTACTCCAATGTAGAATATACTACCAGATTTACAAAAGTAAAACTTTGTTGTTATAAACATGGAGAGTTTTTTCAACAACCTTGTCACCACTTAAAAGGGCATGGATGCCCGAAATGTATGGGAGAAGGCATCGGCAATCAATTTAGAGAAAATCTAAATGTGTTTATTTCCAAGGCCATAAAAATCCACGGAGATTTATATGATTATTCCAGATCGGTATATGTAGGAAGTAAGCATAAAATAGAATTGATTTGTAAAAAACATAATACATCATTCTGGCAGCAAGCAGGAAGTCATTTGCGTGGTGCGGGATGTCCACACTGTAAATGGGATTTGCTCACAAGTGAGGGAATAATGGTTGATAAGGGATCATTACGTCTTAAAGAATGGCTTGAAAGTCGTGGTTATTTATTCCATTTTCAATATTTTGTTCCTACTCTTCATGTTTCAATTGATTTTTACGACCCAACATCCAATGTAGTTATTGAATATGATAGTCGGTATCATCATTCCAAAACTCAACAGAGAAAAGATCGTCTTAGGGAAGAAAAGATTATTGCATATTTACAACCAGTCGAGTTCTGGCGGATTGATGGAAAAACAAAAACAGCTAAAAATATATTAGTATGATCTCTAACATATTAGATAAAGTTTTTAATGAAGTCTGCTTAGACGAACGTATCAAAGACGGCATTTTCAAACTGGAAGAGGAAGAGCATATGAACGCTCTTCGTGATTACTTTGTCAAGAAAGGAATCGCCCAAGAAGCCGCAGTCCATGTGACGAACCGAATGGTAGAGGGAAGGTTCCCGGAACGTCAGGCGTATAACAAGGATGGAATTTTGGTAACATTTCCTACCCCTCAACACAAAGCCAAGGCTATTCAACGTGGGACACATTTTGAGAAGAATCCTGCTCCTCAAAATACTACTCCTCCAAGGGAACAACCAAAGAAAGAACTTCCACCCGCACCACCAAAAGAGAAGGAATTGCCTCCTCAAGAAGAACCCGCTCCGAAGGAAGTGCCCGCAGTCGATGACAAAGAGCCTGAAGGCGGTTTGGTAAATAAAGTGACTCAAGGAGATACCGAATTGGAAGTTGAGCCTCCTCGTGGATCAGAAAAGCCAGAACCTGCCCCACCACAATCTCCAACGCCTCCACCGGCACCAAGAACTCCTGAACGAATCGCAGCCGAGAAAGAAGTGGCGAAACAAATTTTTGCGACAGATGATACCGCACTCAACCCCGTTGCTCCACAGCTTGATGAAGCATTGCTTCGTCATCAGATAACCTCTATGTATCAAAAATGTGATGAATGGGGATTCAGAGAATTGCAAAAGTTCCTGAAACCACATTTGAAATAAGTGCGTGTTACATCAACTGCTATGAATCCCTCTGACAATCGCCAGCTATTGTGTACTTTCACCAACTCCAAAGACGTTCGCCAGTGTGCGGTTGATGTTCTGAAGTTTTACGAAGTTTACAGCAAAAGAATTTTCGCATTCACAAATGCAAAAAGCCCCAAAGAAGTTTATCTCACTTACAACGTTTTGAACATGCAGCGGGGTGCCCCAAAGTTTCCAAATACCATTCTGATTCATCGCAAAAAGCAGACGAATACTCTCTACACTTTGAACGCAATGAATCGTTTGATTGAAGAAGAAAATGGTCGAGCCGACAACACGTACATCGTAAACTGGAAGCTCTACGAAAACTCTTTGATCATCACCGGCGAAGTTTCAATTCGTGTAATTCCCTTGAAAATCTTCAATGTTTTTGAGTGATAATCTTCAAATAAGTTATGACCAACGAAGAACGTAAAAAGAAACAGCGAGAATACTATCTCCAAAATAAAGAAAGATTTCGTGAGAATCATCGCCGGTGGTGTTCTAAAAACAAAGAAAAATTAGCTAAGAGAAATGCCGGTTACGTAACGGAGTGGATATTGAAAAAGAAATATGGGATAGATGGGGCCGAATATAATCGTCTTTTTACATTACAATCGGGTCGTTGTGCTATTTGTCTTAGAGAAGCAAGTGAGTTCAAACGAAAGTTGGCAGTAGATCACAATCATACAACAGGACAAGTTCGGGGATTGCTTTGTGTGAAATGTAACCGTGGTATTGGGTGCTTTGAAGAAATTTCCATTCGTTTTGATGCAGCAAGAGAGTATCTTTTACGGTTCACTTAAAATAATTCCTGATTTCATAAAATAAGTTTACAATTGATCTTTCGTGTGATAGACTTCTACTTATTATGGTGAGAGTAGTTAAGACTTGATCTTCCGATTAACGATTAACGCTTAAACCATTTAATCAATTAACAGTTTAACCATTATGGCAATTAACGTCCAAAAACTCGCAGATCGCCTTCGTGAATTCGAAGATGGTCAAAAATCCTCAGAATTTTCCAAACTCCTATGGAAACCCAAAGAAGGCACCCAAACAGTCAGAATTGTTCCGTACAAGTTCAATCCTGATTCCCCGTTCATCGAATTGCAGTTCTACTACAATCTCGGTGGAAAGCATTACTTGGCTCCCGTGACCTTCGGCAAGCCCGACCCGATCCAAGAAGTCATTGAGACCTTGCGTTCCAGCGGAAGCAACGAAGAGAAGGAAATCGCCAAGAAACTCCAAGCAACCCCTCGCACTTACGTTCCAGTGTTGGTTCGTGGTGAAGAAGAACAAGGTGTTCGCTTTTGGGGCTTCGGCGTCCAAGTCTATAAGCAGCTTTTGAAGCTGATGACCAATGCAAATTGGGGCGACATTACTTCCTTTACGGAAGGGCACGACATTGAAATCGAATTCAAGAAGGTCAGTGCAAAGAAAAATGTCAAGACGGGACAAGCCTTCCCTGAGACAATCATCACTCCAATTCCAACCAAGACACCAGTCGTCAATCCGACTCGCCGTGATTTGATGGAAAAGGTCAAGGAACAGACGGACATTCTGAAAATCTTCCCTCTCAAGTCGTATGACGAATTGAAGGAAGTCGTTCAGAAGTGGCTCAACCCTGAAGACGCTGCTGTGGAAGCTCCCGCAGAAGATCAGGCTCAGTCAACCGCAGCCCAAACCACGGCTCCTGCGGCTGCAACTCCTCCAACTCAATCCTCGGCTGCTGGTGCTCCAGTTGCCGCAGGCGGCAATCTTGCCGACGAGTTCGAGAAGTTCTTCCAAACCAAGTAATTGGTGAACTCAAACACGCTTGGGGTATGCCGGACATTCCGGTGTACCCCAAGTGTAACCAAAATTTAATCCTTTCCTCCTATGGCAAAAAAGACATCTAAACACGTAGAGAGTGATGCCCAAGTTGAACGTGACGACTTGGCATTGCTTCTCCAAAAAGAACTCAACAAATCCCAAAAAGACGGCAGCAAAGTCTCTTACTTTTTGGACGAAGGCGAAAATCCGTGGGACATCCTTGAGTGGGTTTCCACAGGTTCTACGCTTTTGGACTTAGCAGTTTCTAATCGCCCGCACGGAGGACTTCCTGTTGGTCGTATGATCGAATTGAGCGGTCTTGAAGGCACAGGAAAATCGCTTATCTGCGGTCATTTGATTGCAGAAACTCAAAAGAAGGGTGGACTTTCAGTATTTTTTGATTCGGAATCCGCCGTGGACAAAGCATATTGGACTGCTCTTGGTGTGGATGTACGCAGCGTGAACTGCGTGCCTTTCACAACTCTTGAAGAGTTGTTCAACAAATTGGAACTTTGTATCGGAGCATTCCGAAAAGCATCCAAAGATCGTCTTTTGACTATCTTCGTTGACTCCATTGCCCAAGCATCCGTTGAAAAAGAAATGGAATCTGAGCACGGTGTTGATGGATACAACACGGGCAAGTCCATTATCATCAGCAAGGCTATGAGAAAGATTACCAATCTCATTGCCAAACAACGCATTCTGTTGGTGTTCACCAATCAACTCCGCTACAACATGAACGCCGGACCTTTCGGCGATAAGTGGATTACTCCCGGTGGAAAAGCACTTCCATTTTCTTGTTCCGTTCGCATTCGTCTCGCCAATCTTGGTAAACTTACCAAGGGAGATGAAGTGATCGGAATGAAGGCTCAAACACAAGTCATCAAGAATCGTTGCGGTCCAAACTACAGGACTGCGGCATTTGAGATTCACTACGACTCAGGAATTCAAGACCTTTCAAGTTGGGTTAAGTACATGAAAGAACATGGACTTGTCAATGGCGACGGTCATGGATATGACTACAAACGTGCCGATGGCAGTGAAATCACCTTCAAGACCGACAAGTTTGTGGAATTGGTAAATACCGATCCTGTGTTCAAAGAGGAAGTGTATCAAGCCATTTGCAACAACTATGTCATGAAGTATCGTGACCCCAACAGCAAGATTGTTGAGGACGTGGTAGAAGTTGAGGGTGAGAATGATGACATTACGAAAAATTCCGTCAAGGAATCGTAATCATGAACCTTAGTCCCGAAGAAAGAAGCCGTCTTGCGAATATCCTAAAAAACAAGGGTAATCAACTCCAAGATGCACATAAGAATTGGTCTCGTTTGACTAACTCCGATATTCTGATATGAAGTCTATAGACTTAACTGGATATAAATATGGAAGGTGGACGGTTATTTCTAAGTCCGATAGTAAGCGGTGGAATTGTATTTGTGAATGTGGTTCGGAAAAACAAGTAAGTAGGTCAAATCTACGAAGTGGCAAGTCTGTTTCTTGTGGATGTTTTGCTCGCCAGAAATTGAGTGAACGAATGCAAGGAAATACTCTTGGTCTTATAGATTTAAGTGGCACAAAAATTGGACGAATTTCCATACTTCGTAGGATAACAAAAAACGAGTCTGAATTCAGAACATTAAAAGGTCGAAATTCACAATATCTGTGTAGATGTGACTGCGGTAAAAAATATGTTTGCAGTGCTCATGTTCTAACCAGCGGTCGAGCAATAAGTTGTGGTTGTTATAATCGAGAAGTTCTTAAATCTCATACACAAAGCAATCATCCGGGGTGGAAAGGATATAAAAAACTTTCTGGCAATTACATAACGGAAATTAAAAAAGGTGCGGTTTCTCGTGGGTTAAAATATGATGTAAGTAAGGAATATCTATATGGTTTGTTTGTATTTCAAAATGAACGATGTGCATTGTCGGGAATTCAACTATCATTAGAATTTTGTCGAGGAAAACGACAGACAGCATCATTGGACCGCATAGACTCTTCCAAAGGATATGTTGAAGGAAATGTTCAATGGGTTCATAAAGATGTTAATAAAATGAAGCAAGATTTGCCTCAGAATACTTTTTTGAATTGGTGTAAACTTATCGAAGAAAATATGAAAACAATAAAGCGAGTAGTTAATGGTGTCCTTGTTGAAATATGTGAAAATGGGGATGTATTTGTAGATAATTCGGTTCTCCCTGATTATGGCGGGACAGAGGAAAATCTAAATAAAGTGTGTCGGGAAATTGGTGAAAAAAATTATTCAAACCAAAGATTTGTCTGAACATATCGCAGTGAAATAATTACACTTTTCTACGATGTTTCTCCGCTAATCCGCTAATCCGCTAATCCACTATTTATTAGTGTATGATTGATGAACAAAAAATAGTGGATGAAATGTATCGGAAATTTATTTCTGATGAATCTATCATTGGATTTGAAGGATTGTTTCAACAGTTTGGAATTAAAAGTGGTAGAAAAAAAAAATAGAATTCGAGCGTTAATATATGATAAACATGGTAAAGATAATCTCATTACCATATATCGTAGTCGGTTAGCAAAATCCGCTCATAAAAACAGAACTGCTGATGACTATGTAATTTTAGCCGATCAGCGTTGTAGAATGATTGAGGGAATACGGCAAAGTTGGAAAAATGCAAATGAACGAAAAAAACAAGCCCAACAATTGATGGTTAATTATTGCCATTCAAAAGCATGGTCAACAGAAACTAATGAGAAGAGAATACAATCTCGTAAGGACGGGGTAGGATGGAATAAACATTCGGATTCCACTCGGCAAAAGATTTCTTCCGTTTTGAAACAAAAATGGAAAGATGGATGTTTTGATAATCGTCGTCCGACTATAAAGAGTAAGGGTCAACTTGAATTGTGTTCTTTGTTACAAAAATTAGAATTAGATGTTATTGAAGAATTTCGAGTTAACAGTAAACCGTTTGATGCTTGTTTACCGAAAAAAAAAAATTACTTTTTGAATTTAATGGAACTTACTGGCATTTAGACCCAAGAATATATGAGCCACGATATTGGGATAAGTTTCGAAAACAATTTGCATTCCAGATATGGCGAAAAGATAATCTTAAAAATATGGAAGCCCATAGGAATGGATATAAGGTCATTACTATATGGCAAAAGGATTGGGATGAATGTCAGAATAAAGAAGTATATCTGAAAGAATTGATATGCAACATCTGAATAATACCGAGAAGACAAATTTGTATTCCATTTTCAAAAAAATGGGAACAAAAACTATGGATGACCATCGTCGGAATACGAATAGTAACATCTTGATAGTGGACGGAACCAATACATTTTTAAGATGTTTTATGGCAAATCCGGCAATGGATGAAAATGGAAATCACACTGGTGGCGTAGTCGGCTTTCTCAAATCAGTCGGCTACGCCATCAAACTTTTGGCTCCCACTCGCTGCGTTATCATTTTTGATGGTGTCGGCGGCTCTTTCAAACGTCGCCAAATTTATCCCAATTACAAAGAGAAGCGTAAGGGTCGTATTCGTCTCAATCGTGCATACGAAGACATGTCCGACATGACGACTGAAGAGGAAAGTTGTATCAAGCAATACCTTCGCCTTACGAAATATCTTCAAGTCCTTCCCGTCAACATTCTTTCTATAGACCACGTTGAGGCAGATGACGTAATTGCTTATCTTGCAACGGAACACTTCAAAGATTCTCGGAAAGTTTTTATCATGTCGTCGGATAAGGACTTTTTACAGCTATCAACCGAAAAGATTTCCGTGTATTCTCCTACGAAGAAGCGTATTTATGGACCGGCAGAAGTCTTGGCAGACTATCAAATTCATCCCAATAACTTTGTGATGTTTCGTGCAATGGACGGAGACGACTCAGACAACATTGATGGAATTGAAGGAGCAGGACCAAAGACGGTCGTCAAGCACTTCCCGTGGTTGAACGAAGACAAGGTTCATACCATTGACGAGATTGTGAATCACGCAACGAATTTGAGAAACAAATACAAAGTGTGTGATCGGATTGCAGAAGGTAAGACTCTTCTTGAGAGAAATTACGCATTGATGCAATTGAAAGAAACGATGTTGACCACAACGGCTCAACTTCATTGCAACGATTGTTTGGAGACGGCTAAAATTCCACGACTGGATCGTGGAGCATTCTTCAAGCTCGTCCGAGAAGATTTGATTGATGGAAACTTGCCAAACCATACAAGCTGGATCAACGAAGTGTTCTCTCCACTTGATATGGTAACAAGAACGGAATGATATGAAAAAGTTCAAGCTATTGCGGATCGGAAAGTGCTACCTTAACCGTGAGGGTGATATGGTCGTTGCACTTGTCAAAGCCCACAAAAATCCCGGATTCAAAACACAGAGCTATCAGTTCGTGGGCAGTTTTGTCAACAAATTCTTTCCAGTGTTCAAATTCCAACTTTTGTCCCGCATTGTTCCCAACGACGGAAGCTGGACTGAAGTGGACACCCACATGTTCAAAGTAGTGCAAGCACTTCATAATTCTGGACACGTTGTCAAACTTCCCGACCCAAACTCTCCAAGCGATTTGCCTGTGATTGCAAAATACTGATATGAGATTCATTCGTTATCATAGCTGCAACGAGAACACCTTCAGAGACAAGGTAGTTGGTTCCATTCTATTTGCCGGAAGAAACTGGCTCCACATTGGAAAGAGGACGATCAATGCCGAATGGTCGTTCTTTCATAAGTGTCGTAGCCATCCTGCCTTGAAAATGGAATTTGGTGGTGGTGATGGAGACGATGGATTGATGTTCCATGTTGCCATTCCATATCTTTTTTCCATTTTCCTCTCTGTGGATTGTGTATTTGGAAAACTTTTTTGGGGAGATGTTGAAACCCGTGAGACAGGAATTGCCTTCCACAACGGAAGTTTCTGGTTTTACCCGTTTTCAAAAACAATGTCATGGTCAAGCCGTGACCCGTGGTGGAGAAAGTCTCATTCATTCTCCCCCGCAGAATTTATCTGTGGACGCAACAAGTACTCGGAAGAGAACGACCAAGGATGGCAACCTATTGAAATAACTATGCCCGAAGGAAAATACAAGGGCAAGTTGCGTCTCTACACAGGTGCGTGGAAGAATCGCTTCCGCACAATGAGAATTTCACGAGCAGAAATTGACATGGAAGAAGGAATCCCCTTTCCCGGAAAGGGCGAGAGTTCTTGGGATTGTGGCGAAGACGCTACGTATGGAATGACATGTCCTGCCCGTGATGAAGCGGAGGCAATTGCAGCAATGATTGAATCTGTGCTGTCTCGTCGCCGCAAATATGGTTCCCGCAATTGCTTGTTCAATTACAAGCCCGTGGAACGTCATGTCCGAAGTGCTGTACATGAAAAAGCCTCAGAAGCATGTTGTGCTTCCGAGGCTTCTTCGTGAGTCCTACTGCTTATTGTTTCCAACCCTTCGGTGGTTTCGCATACTTAGAGTCTGCAAATGGCTCTGGAAAGCTCACTTGCTTTTCATTGCCGAGAGGGACTCCCATCTCTAACAACGATTGACGACTAGCGTAATAGATGTTCGTGGTCAGAACGACAACTCCTCGTTCAAACTCGACCTCGACTACCCGACTTTCCTTTGCTTCACCCCATTTGGTTCCCATATCAAAGCCACGAGGCTTTTCATCGACCTTGGTGCTGCAATTCATGGCTCTCAAGACATTGGAGGTTGCAGACTTGGTAATTCCCTTGGTAGGAATTTTGTCGCAACTGTATTGAGCACTTCCGGCACCCAAGGCTTCCCCACCCGAATTGGACAGAGTTTGTCCGCTCAAGGAAGAGCCAATGGGGTCTCCAAGGGAGTCGCAGCTTGTGCTGTAAGTGGTGTCGCACCAGATGGTTGGTTGGTGTGGCCATACCCAAGGTGGATTACCCGTATCCCACGGATCGTAGGGTGGATACGTCGGGCGTCATTTTGGATAGTGATGGTGATGAATTTCAACCGGGGGTGGAGGAAGGACGATCTTCTCATCAAAGAGACGAACGCCAATTACACCAACATTTTTCTCGGAGCCATCGCTCTTGGAAGCGGCGTAGGATTGGTTCTTGTAGTCAAAAACGAACTTGGCAACTTTGTCATCAGAAACACGGAAGCCATCAAAGCGAGCCGAGTTGTTTCCACTGACAACATAACCGGGACCGTCTTGTTTGGCGAGCTTTCCATTCAGAATGTCAAGCCCGTCAACAGAGCAGACTGCGAGAATGCGGCTCCAATTGTTGTTTTTGATTTCAATGGCATACTCAGAGCCTTCTTTGGCTTCGATGAAAGTTTTACCTTCAAAGAAGTATTTTTTGCAGGGATTTCCATTAACCAGTATATTTATTTTGTAGGACATAGTATTTACCTTTCTTTAGTTAGAGTTAAAGATTTAGCCGCTCATACTGCGGATTTCATCTTGTTAACAATAAATACTATGTTACATTGAAAGTCAACTTTTTATATGAAACTTGAAAAATCAAAAATCAAAAAATTGTATCAGGAAGAAAAAATGGATACGGCTGAGATTGCTAATTTACTAAACGTGAGTCAAAAAACGGTATGGTATTTCATGGTTAAAAATGGAATACCCAGAAGAAACAAAAAACAAACGGGAGCAAGCGATCTTATTGGTAAACAAATCGGAGAGTTATTTGTTATTCGTCGAGCCGAAGAAGTAGAAACAAACCAAGGAACAATGTGGGAATGCAAATGTTCGTGTGGAAATACAAAGATAATTCGAGGAAGTAGTTTGACAACGAAAAACGCAACCTCATGTGGATGTAAATGGAGGCGAGCGTCCTATGAAGAAATATCGGGGAGTTACTGGTGGGGGTTAAAGCGAAATGCCCAAAAGCGAAAGTTTGCGTTTGAAGTGACGCAACAAGAAATGTGGGAGTTGTTCTTAAAACAAAACAGACAATGTGCGTTGAGTGATGCTGAAATAGGGTTTGGAAAAGGGTTGAATAGAAATGGGCAAACGGCATCATTAGACAGGATCGATTCTTCTAAAGGTTATGTCATTGGAAATGTAAGATGGGTTCATAAAACGGTCAATCAAATGAAGTGGGATTTGTCTGACGAATCCTTTTTTCAATGGGTTCATAGAGTTGCTATGAAGTATGATATTGGAAGATAAAGTCAACTTTTTATATCGAAAAACTTAAACCCGCAGTATCCCGTTTTCGATATTATAAGTTTACACTCGGAACAAAATGAAGTAGGATACTGCACAACAAAACGAAGAAAAGAATATGGAAAATGGTCAAAACGAAGTGAACACACTAAAGAAGTTTGGAAACGTGTTCCAAGCCAAATGCATCGCAATCCTCATATCAGACAGAGCTTTCCTTGAACGAATTTCGGACATTATCTCACCTGAATACTTTGAAACTGATGCCCACAAGTGGATCATCAAATTGATTGCTGAATACTTTCCTCAGTATCGTGAAATTCCTACGATGGAAGTGTTCAAGGTTGAGATTCAAGGAATTCCCGACGAGGTTTTGAAGGCGGCAGTCTTTGAGCAAGTCAAGTCTGCTTACAAACATGTTTCCTCTACCGACACTGAATACGTTAAGGAAACTTTCTTGGAATTCTGCCGTAACCAAAAATTGAAGAACGCAATTTGGGACGCACATGAATACTTGAAGCAAGGTGATTACGACAACATTTGGAACGTAATCAATGAAGCATCCCGTGCCGGTATTGAGAGAAATCTCGGTCACAATTACTTTGATGACATTGAATCCCGTCACACGGCTGCGGCTCGTGACACCATCAAGACGAATTGGACAATCATTGACACACACTTGGATGGTGGTCTTGGAAAGGGTGAACTTGGATTTATCGTTGCCCCCGCAGGTAGCGGAAAGTCTTGGTTGCTTGCTCGTCTCGGTGCCGAGGCGATGAAGCAGGGCAAAAACGTGATGCATATCACTTTGGAGTTGAACGAAAAGTATGTCGGTCTTCGTTATGACGCCATTTTCTCTGGCATTGCATTCCAAGAAGTCCGAAAGAACGCTGATGTTGTCAAGAAACACATTGATGACATGAAGGCTCAGGGTGGTGGAAAGCTCTTCATTAAGTATTTCCCGATCAAGACCGCTTCTTCGGCAACAATCAAGATGCACATTGATCGTCTCCAATTGATTACGGGGACAAAAATTGATTTGTTGGTCGTTGACTATGCCGATTTGCTACGTCCATTTGCCGCAGACAAAAACAGCAATTCTTACACTGAAGCAGGCGGCGTTTACGAAGAACTCCGTGGTGTATTGGGCGAACTTCAAATCCCCGGATGGACTGCTTCTCAATCAAATCGTGGTGCCCACGAAGAGGAAATCATTGAGGCACATAACGTCGCCGACAGTTATCGCAAGATCATGACAGGTGATTTCATCATGTCGTTGTCCCGAAAGATGGAGGACAAGCTTGCGGGGACTGGACGCATCCACGTTATGAAGAACCGCTTCGGTGCTGATGGTATTACTTACGTCTGTGAGTTTGATACGTCTTGTGGAAAGATCAACATCTTTGATTCAAAGTCCGTTGAAGGAATGGAGATTTTGAGCAAAGCGAAATCCGAACAAGAAAACATCAAAGACATTCTCAAGAAGCGTTGGAAAGAAACGCATGGGAATGAAGATTCGTCAGAGTAAGTACAAACTTCTCAATTCATAAATCTGTCGGACAGGAAATTTTCATTCCTGTTCGAGATTAGAAATATCTACTTATACCTACGGCAAAAACAGGCAGCGAAAGAATTTTGGTAATTATGGAAACAAACCCGACACGTTTTGAAGATGTCAAAAAATTAACCACTGAAGAATACTTTCAAGGAAACGATTTCAGTGTTGATGCATTTCACAAGAAGTACTCACTTACTCCAACTGAAACTTACGTACATGCGGTCAAACGTGTGTGTGATTTCATCGCTTCGGTAGAAAAGACAGAAGAGCTTCGTCAGTATTGGAGTGCAAGGTGGTTTGACGAAATCTTCAATGATTGGTGGCATCCCGCTGGCTCAATCATGCAAGGAGCGGGTTCTGGACGAAAAATTTCTCTCGCAAATTGCACTACGATTTCTCTTGGTGCTCGTCGTGAAGACGAAGAGTGGGACAGTCTTGAGTCCATTATCAAAAACGCCTCATATACGATTGCAAAGTGTGCCGCCTATCGTCAAGGGTTGGGGGTTGACTTCTCACGATTACGACCCAACGGAACTCAAGTATTGAACAGTGCCAATCAGAGTACCGGAGCGGTTCATTGGATGCAATTCCAAGACAAGATTGGATACTTCGTGGGACAAAAGGGACGTATTCCTGCCATGTTATTTAGTATCTCATGCGATCACCCTGACGTTGAGGAGTTTATCCAAGTCAAGGGTGATTACACCAAGATTCAAAACGCCAACATCAGCGTGCAATGTTCGGAAAAGTTCTACAAGGCGGTGGAAAATGATGCTGATTGGGAATTGTATTTTGAAATCCCTGCCATCAAACAAGGCGACAAAATCTACGTTGACGTTCACAGCGTTGACATGAATTGCACCAAGGAGAAAGAGACTGGTCGTTATTATAAGGTAGCCACACATGATCGCAAGAAAGAGGCATTTACGAAGACCGTGAAGGCTCGTAAGCTCATGGAATTGATTGCGAAGAACATGCATACCAACGCCGAGCCGGGAATTCAGAACATTGACATTGCTCGTAAGTACAGCAATAGTGATGCTTTGTACGACCCGAATGACGAATACGATTCTCGCATTCTTTCTACCAATGCTTGCTCCGAGCAATATCTTTCTCGTGAATCTCTTTGCGTTCTAGCCTCCATCAACTGTGGCAAGTTTTCCCCAAATGTTGAGACTTACATTCATCAACTTGAAAAGATTTCCAAGTCGGTTAACCGATTCTTGGACAACGTTAACGAATGTGAATTGGCATATCAAACTTTCGCCACACCCCATCAAGAGTTGGCAATTCGTAAACTCCGTCGCACTGGAGCAGGTTTAACTAATATAGCTGCATGGTTGTTTCGTCAGAAGCTTTCGTATGGAAGCAAAGATGCCAACGATGCGACTGAAGAGTTCACCAAATGGTATAACTACTGGCTCTATGTTTCTACAGAAGAGCTTGGTAAAGAAAAGGGAGACTTCGGTCTATTCAACAAAGAGAAGTGGCAGAATGCTCCGTTTGTTTCTCGTATCATGAAGGAGTCTGAGAAGCTTCACGCCGCTCATGGTGTTCCCGTCCTGAAAGGAACCCATGCTCGAAATGTGACCGTCAGTTCTATTGCTCCAACCGGCACCTTGTCGTTGATGTTCAGGGACTTTGTGTTTAGCTATGGAATTGAACCTGCGTTCTTTCTCTATTACTGGAAACGCACTCGTATGGCAGGAAAGTATGAGTATTACTTCTGTGTCCCACGAGTTGTCCGTGAAATGTTTGAAGAAGCGGGACACCCGATTCCAATCGCATCAGATACCATGCGTGATGATTGGGATGGAAGGAATGGCAGACCAATTGCTGCGTTCATCGATCAACACAAGGCAAAGTTCAATTTCAAAGACTCAACCGAAATTGATCCGCTCCGCAAGCTTGAGCTTATGTCTCAGGTCATGAAGTGGGTGGACAGTTCCATTTCAGTCACTTACATGTTGCCAATTGGCTCTTCGTGGAAGGACGTTTACAACTTCATCATGGAAGCACATCGCAAGGAAGTGAAGAGCATCGCCGCATTCCCCGACAAGAAAATGTATGGAATTGTCTCCAGCCTGTCTTTCAAAGACTTGGCATTCAAGTTGAAGGATGAAGGCGTCTCCATTCATCATCAAAATTTCTCGGACGATGAATTGAAGGTGTTGAACCTTTCTCGTGAAAGCATTGAGCCGCACTCACATTCTATTCCAAAGCGTCTTACCACGTTGGACGCAGACATTTACGTTGTGTCCGTCAAGGGAGAAAAGTATTGCGTTGTCGTTGGATTACAAAACGGACAGCCGTACGAAATTTTTGGCGGACATTTGAATGGGTTTGGATTTAAGTTCACTCATAAGAAAGGCAAAATCATCAAGATCAAGCAAGGACAGTATTCCTTGGAGTTTGATGATATTGCTATTGAAGACTTCTCCAAGCAATTCACTCCGACCGAACAAATTCTATTCCGAATGGCATCAATGTCATTGCGGCATGGTGTTCCAATTCAATTCGTTGTGGAACAACTTCAAAAAGCAACCAACGACATTACAAGCATGGCATCCGCTGCGTCACGCTGTCTGAAAAAGTATATTCAAGACGGCACTAAGATTACAAGTCAGAAATGCCCAAGTTGCGGAAAAGAGCTTGTTTACATTGAAGGATGCTCTACCTGTACCTCATGCGGACATAGTAAATGTAGTTGAGAGTGAACTTTTTTTAAGTTTACTTATCTCATTTTATATTTATTGGCATAACACTGCGTTCGTGTATTGCTATGTTTGATTTAAGTATAATCATTACGGTCGTCCCACCCATTGTCACGGGCATTTTTGCCTATCTAGTTGCCCGCAAGAAAAACATTGTGGCTGAACGGATTAGCCGTGCTAAGGTTGATGCCGATGTCCAGACACAAGCCTTGGTTATTGTCCGACAAGTCATGAATGACATGCGGGACGATTTCCATCGTGAGATGGCGGTTATGAGAACCGAGAATGAGAAACTCAGATCAGAGATTGAGGAGAACAAGTCCCGTCTTCAATCGCTCCAAGAACAGTTGTTGGCAAGTGACGAACTCATAGAAACGCTCAAATCCGAATTGTCAACCCTCAAAAAAACCTTGGCTTTGTACGAGGAAGAAATTGAACGGTTGCGAAAGGGAAGCTGAAACAACTATGACTGGTTTACTGATGAAAAAGTATCATATTGCCATTTTGGATAACGATGATGGGTTTGTTACAAAAGTGGTGGGAGCCTTAAAGCTGTGGTACAGTAACAAAATTGTGATTCAAACATACCGAGATACTCACTCCATGTTTGAAGCCGTAAGTCTTAACAAAGCCAAGAATAAGCCCTTTGATATGGCTGTGGTCAGCCCCGAACAAATGGCAGAGAGATTGATTCTTCAACGAGCCAATCCCGCTCTAAAAGTGGTCTGTTGTGAAGACGAACAAACTCTCAAAGCAGCAACCGCAAAGGTCTTGTTATAAAATCACTTTTCCTTCATCGAAGCCATATTTATAAGGGTAGCGATTTATAAATACGTCTATGAACCCAGAAAATTTCCAAGGTCTGATTCGCCGCATTCTCAAAGAAGAAGTTGAGAAGCGTAGCGATACCAACAAGCCAACATATAGTCGTGTCCCCGAAGTGGTTCATGGCGAAGATTACCAGAAGAAAAAAATTTCTCCGCAGCCACGGGACACTATGACCAAGCAGGAGATGCTTGAGGACATGGACAAGGTAGTCAAAGCAATCAACAAGGAGTACATGGTCGTATGGGATGACCATGACGACATGTCAATTCATGCCAAAGACTTGTTCACGATTCGCATCATCCCCAAGTGGGAAAACAATTTCTGCATTGAAGCAATGACCCGCAACGAAGATCGCATTTTCATCACTGGACAAAATTGGGATCAAGTCAAGGAATTCGTCAAGGTCAACTTGAAGGATGACAAGACTTCTCAAGAGATTGCTTACAACAAAGCCATTGCAAATGTCACTGGCAAGAATGACACCACTTCAAAAGCTGACAAGGATTTACCTCAGAAAGACAAACCAAAAACTTTACCGCTTACCAACGAACCTCCAAAGAAGGACAAGAACAAAGACAAGGATTACACGGAAGACTCGGTTAAGAAGGACGATGATTTGCCTGAGAAACCAATGAAGGAAGTTAAGGATTTCGAGAAACAAATTGATCACAAAGTTAAAGACCCGGTTAAGCTTCGCCGTCGCAACCCCGACACCAAGTTGACAATTAAGCAGTCTTGATTTTGATTTTCTCCACTGAAGGCGAGACGCAAGTCTCGCCTTTTTTATTGACTTTGGACGGCACATGTGCCATAATGCTAGAATGATCAACATGGACTTTTCCAAGGCTTCCGACCTTAAACCCAAAGAGCTAATCATTAGCGATTTGAAGTGGAAGTACCTTGTCCGAGCAGTGATGCGTGCCAAGAACATCATGATTATTGGACCTTCTGGCTGTGCAAAAACGATGGCGGCAAGGTGTGTGGCAACGGCTCTCAAACGTCCCTTTCAGAAGTTCAACATCGGTTCTACACAAGATGCCCGTGCAACTTTGATTGGCAACACGACCTACAACAAGGAGTCGGGCACCGTGTTTCATAAATCGGGGTTTGTTAAAGCAATCACTACTCCAAACACTATCGTTCTTCTTGACGAATTAACCCGTGGAACACACGACGCATGGAACATTCTCATGCCGGTTACTGATCCCACACAGCGTTGTCTTCAATTAGACGAAGACGAAAATAGCACAGTAGTCAATGTTGCTGAAGGAGTATCGTTTATCGCCACAGCCAATATCGGCAATGAGTACACGGGAACCAAGGTGCTAGACAAAGCAAATTCTCGTCGGTTTCCAGTCAAACTTGAAATGAATCCATTGGAGCCAGACGAATTGAAAAATCTCTTTGGTATTCTTTTTAAGGATGCCACAAGTCAACACAAAGCAACGATGAATGTTCTCGTTGAGATTTATGACGACATCATCAAGCAGTGTCAGTTAGAAGATGCGTCAATTTCTACGATTATCCCACCAGCCAACATGGTGGAAATGGCTGAACTTGTCATGGATAATTTTGACCTTGAAGAAATCGCAGAAGCGGCTATTTATCCCGAATATGGCGATGAAGGAGGGGCAGATAGCGAACGAGCGTTCGTCAAATCCATCTTGCAGAAATACTTTCCGAAAGATGTAAAGAGTCCAATCAAAGACCCTCGCCGAAAGTAAATGAGCAAAGGTATATCACCAGCCGAAGCTGACTTCTGGTTGGATACTGATAAGTATGCCAACTTCTTTGAAGAGCAACTAGACCCAAATAAGGGTCTGGTCTTCAGCATAGATATGGTTCGCCTTTCATCCATCAGAAAGGCAATCTCCAACTTTGTTCGCATTCTCACCCGCAAAAACATCCCGGTCTATTTCAATGACATGGACGCCAACGTCAACTTTGGTGGGAAGATCATCTATATCTCGGCGAAGATATTGAACAAGCAGGACTTTGATGTAGCAGTTGGACAAGCACTCCACGAAGCTGCCCACACCCTCAAGACCGATTTTGATACCGTAAAGCTGGCATGGACCAATATCCCACACAAGATATTTCAACTGTCCGACTCAAAAGGAATCCGCCGTGCATCATTGGAGAAATTCATTCACACCACTTGGAACGTCATTGAAGACCGCTACATTGATGACTACGTGTTCAATTCGGCACCGGGCTACCGTGGATACTATGTCTCGCTCTATGACCGATTTTGGCACTGTCCAGAAGTAGATGAAAATCTCTTGAGTGATAAGTTTAGGTATCCTAGCTTGGATTCCTACATGTTCCGAATCATCAACTTCACCAATGATAACACGGATTTGCTTGCTCTTCCACGCTTGGATGAAATTGCCGACGTGATTGACATTGAGAACATAAGCCGATTAAAGACAACTCAAGACCGAGTTAAGACGGCGTTTGAAGTTGTTGAGATTGTCTTGAACTGTCTTGACGTAAATCCACCACAAGCAGGAAAAGGAACTCCAAACAAAGGAAAGGGAAAGAACCTTGCTCGCCCCGAAGATTTTTTCGACTTTGATGGTGAAGAAGGCGAAGGAGACCCCCAAGAGTCCGATGGTTCTGGCAAAGAGTCCACCCCATCCGAAAGTCCACAAGAGGAAAAGGAAGTGGGGAATAATCCGAAGGATGAATCAAAGGATGTTGATGTTGGAAAGCAAATGGTAGAGGAAATTTCCGACGTAATGAGCGGGCGTGACCAGACACCGGAGATTCTCAAGGAGAACAAAGATGTCGTGAATAAGGTGTCCGAGGACGAGCTTTCCGATGGAGAAGTCAAAGAAATCAAGAACATGGTTGAACAGCAGAGGAAGTTTCTGCTTGGGGAATTGCCGAAGGAAGTCGTTACGCCAGAACAGAAACAGCTACTTGACTTAATTGAAAAGCATGGCATATTACTCGTGAAAGTTGATGCACCCACTCTCCTAGCAGGAGATGACAAGAACTTGAAAGTGGATTGTATTGTGGTTCAGAAGATGACCAAAGAACTCATATTGGCGGGACAAGAAGTATTCCCTCTCTGTGGAGTCATGAAGCTTGGAAATGAGACGCCCGACCCTCCCAAAGAAAACGCCGAAGCAGTCAAAAAGGGCATAGTGCTTGGCACCAAGCTCGGTAGAAAACTTCAAATCCGAAACGAAATCAATCCCACCAAGACAATCCGAAAGAAGTGGGGAAAGATTCATCGTCGTCAACTTCATGAAGCAGCATTTGATGCGGAGGATTTGTTTTACAAAATCACCATTGACGAACATCAGAAGGCAACCCTCCACATTACAGTTGACGCCAGCGGGTCTATGTCAAGAGGCAACAAGTGGACACAAACCATGATTGCCGTGGTTGCCATCTGCAAGGCGGCATCCATGATTGACAATGTTCACGTCACGGTTTCATTCCGGTCCACACAGAATGTTGGAATGACTTGTTTGCCGCATATCATTCTCGCCTACGATTCAAAGGTGGATAAGTTCTCCAAAGTCCGAAACTTGTTCCCATATCTCAGTCCCAACGGCTATACGCCAGAAGGATTGGCATTCAGTGCCATCATGAATCTGTTTGAGAACATTACTCCCGACGAAACGGATCGTTATTTCCTCAATCTCTCCGATGGTGAGCCATGCTATGCTATCAAGGTCGCATCGACAGGAATGCACATTTCATATCAAGATGAAGTGGGCGTAACCCATACCAAGGGGCAGGTAGATAAAATAAGACGCCACGGAATTGAAATCCTGAGTTACTTCATTGATGAAGATTATGAAGGTCCATTGGGCAAGGTAAATAAAGAAACAAAGCCCGCAGACATTGCCAAGGCTAAAGAAACTCAGAAGGAATTGGACGAAACGCCACTACGAAAAAACTTCCGCAAAATGTATGGTAAGAACGCACAATTCATCAATGTTGAAAGCATAGTTGACTTGGCTCGTACAATTAACCGACTTTTTTTAACAAAGCAAAATGAAAAAAGGACTTGACATTTTATACCAAATGGCGTATCCTTGCCCTCGATTCACCAAGGAGTGATCTCACTTCCTAGTTAAATTATGAAACAAAATACTCGTAAGAACAAAACCAATCAGTCGGTTACTTGGCCAACTACTGCGTACTTCACCATTGCCGACTTGCACAAGCTTAATCCAAAGTTCGTCAACATCACTTTGAGAGTTCGTCTCGCCAATGCGATTGAAGATGGCAAGGTTGCCGAAATTGGTTGGGTGCCCGGAGGAAAGGGTCGTCCACCAAAGGTTTTCTCGTTAACCCCCGTCCAACAAACAACCCTCAACAAAGCCAAGTCTGAGAACGTCAACTTGGTTGACAATGCCGAGAAGCTCGTCAATGTCATCAATGTCTCCACTCCGACCCCTGCCACGGTGCCTGCTTCCACAGTGCCCGACGCTGCGACTCCCGCAGTGAAGTAAGGTCTGAGAATCAAATAGCCGTATATCGGCGTAATCTAGGGACAGTTATGGCAAAGAAGAAGAGAACCAAGCAACAATTGTTGGACAAAATCAAACCCAAAGATTACCTGATATACGGCATTTTTGATTTCGAGAAACAGACGCTTGTATATGTCCACATGGATTACGACCAAGTGGAAATGGAGTTTGAGTTGGAAGGATATTCCGAAGAGCGGTATGACATTGTTGAGTTCTACATCCGCTTGATTTAGTAGCGTCGGATGTATTTCCCAATCGTTTCAATGGGACCGTTGTAGGTGTCGATGCGGCGGAAACCTTCTTGAGTCAAAATGTAGGAGTAGATACGAACTTTGGTGATGGGTTTCACTCCCATCAACTCGTCCAATTTTTTCACTTGCGTCATAACGACGTTTTTCGATCCCCAAATGATAGGTGTCTCAAAATCCCTGTCAAAAAGGATTGACGTGTTCGAGTCGGGATAAAATAAATGGAACACCGACCCCGCAATTTTCCCCTTCTTTTCTGGATTGATAACATTTTGTGCGAGCATACTCATAAATAGAGATAAAATAACTTGAACCACTATCTATACTGTGGTAATGTGACCGTTGAACAAGGAAACCCGTAGTATGGGCAAGACCTATAAACGAAATGATCGCCATCTGAACAAAGATGGTAGGACTTTTACCAAACCACAGAAGAAAACGTCTGGCAAACAAGACTCTCAGGAAAACAAACAGCGATGGAAGTTTTCCGCTCGTGAAGAGGCTCAAATACTGGACGACATGAGATTATGATTTACGCCGTTATCGTTCTTTCCGTTTTAGTTATCTTGCTCGGTGTTTTGTTTTTCTTCCTTGAGAAGAGACAACAATCATTGCTCAAAGCATTCTCCGAGACATTGGAGCGGATTGAATTGATAGAGGACAACTGCCGAACGCTTCGTCAAAATGATGACATTCTGGCAAATGACTTAAAAATGTTACTGCATGAGTTCAAAGGTGTCGAAAAGAAAGTCGTCAAGCCAGTCGCCAAGTGACGGACCAAAGAGACGTTCTCTCTTTGATCATGTGAAGCACATCCGGCAAGTCCAAGACCCGGATTACTACAACAATTTGTCTGAGGACGACCGCAAGTCGTTCAATCATTTCATGATCATCCGTGCTCTCTCAATGGATGAAGAAATCCTTGAGACGATGGCACAGCTTTATCAGATTTTCGACAAGATTCCCTCGGCTCAGTTCTATAAGCTTCTCATTGCTCTCGTTCCAAAAAGCATGAGATTCTATCCGTGGATAAAATCCAAGAAGATGAAACACGACAAAGAGCTTTTGGCTCTGGTCGCAAAACGATTTCAAGTCCCAAGCTATCAAGCCAATGATTACGTCAATCTTTTGCTTCGCACTGAGAACGGTCAAGCGGAACTGGTAAGCATTTGCAAGGCGTTTGGACTTGAGGACAAAGAAGTGGAAGAACTTTTTGCGGAGAAGAAAGACGAATGAGAGGAAAAACTGCCAACGAATTGCCTCCAATGGACCCGAACACATTGGAAGATGATGATTTGTTAATCATTTGGGATAAGAGTGCATACGATCTGAGGGAGCATGTTATTCGATCAAAGGACGATGCTCCTCTTCCCTTTACAACAAAACACATTCGCCTTGGGGATTTGAAAGCATATCTTCAAAAGAAGCCTACACCAGTAAGTTCTGGATTTACTGCGGAGACTTTGAAAGAAATGTTTGAGTCTGCAAAGCGGGTTAAGGATGACGCTTTGGCGGCAGCAAAACAAGCATTGGAAGAGGCGTATGTAAAGTATCATCCGTCGTCTAGGAGCAAAGAATTTAACAAATGGGCAGCAAGCTTTTTTTCTTGGGAAGACCCAACCCCCGAAAAAGATATTGAAGCCTGTGAGCTTGCATGGAATGCGTGCAAAAACCGAGTTTTGAAGATTCTCGAAACCCCAATACAAAATCTTGACCTAAGCACCGAGGAAGTTGATCGACGCTTCATCGACAAAATCAAAGAGTTATGAAAGTAATCGGAGTTGGCGGATATGCCCGTTGTGGCAAGGATACCTTCGTTAGCATTGCGAAGAAGATTCTCACAAAGAACAATTACGAACCCCTTCGTGTGGCGTTCGCTGATACTTTGAAGAATGAAGTTCAAGCCATGTTGAAAGTCAACGACTTTCCGCTCGATGTTTACACCACCGATACAGTGGAAAAGACAAAAATTCGTCCGTTGCTTGTTTGGTGGGGTTGTGCGAGACGAGATTTGAGTGAAGATGGACTGTATTGGGTAAACGTAGTGGACAAACAACTTCGGTCGGTGAGTGCTACCGATTCAAGAGACGATGTTATTGTCTTGGTTTCTGATGTACGGTTCCCAAATGAGGCGGCGTGGATTCACAAGAGTTGGGGTGGAGAAGTGATTCATTTGAAACGCTATTCTGTCCATTGTAGTGCTTCGCCGGTATTTGATCCGGCGACTAAGACTTTTGGAAACTCCGCACCAATCAAGACATTTGATCCCGCTCCAAACGAAGAAGAATCCAAAAATGATCCACTCGTTCAAGCAGTTGCAGACGTTTCCGTTTCTTGGGAAAGTCGTGGGATTCCTGCCGGTGGATGCGTTACCGAAGACACATATCTTCAAGAGCAAGTTTTGAATGCTCTCAATTCTACTGGAGCATTTAACGGGAAACTATCACTATAAGTTGTCCAGCTTCGGTGTAAAAGATGAGTTGCCTGTCTGTTGTCTTAGATAGGAACTCGTTTTTTAGTCTTGGGACAATGTGTCTGGCTCCATCCAAGTAAAGCTTGGAGCATACAGCATAGAGTTTGGCTTTGTCTTCTTTTCGGAAGCAATTACAATCAACCGCATAGTCATTGATGCAGTTAATGAGTTGTGTGAAGGTGCTATCCAACCTTGATAATTCATGTGTGCTCAAGAACCGAGCAAACTCAGTTGGATTTCGGAACTCCATGCGTTACCCCAACAATTTGTCTATGACTGCGTAGATGAACAGTCCTCCCAAGATCACAAGTGGTAATTGTGCAAACACCCCGATGGAAACCAAGAAGCCTTGAACACAGCACACCAATAAGCCTAGCCACACAGACAGACAAATCGGACAGCTAATCAAACGTACGAAGAAGCAGTTGCGGTGCCTTAGAAGGTAAAGACGGTAGGTTAACGACACATCGTTGTATTTCTTATCGTCGTAGTCCTTGTAAAAGGATATAAAATTGAGTCTCAGTAGGCGGCAGTATTCCACCCAAGCATCGGTTCTGAACCAAATCAGAAGGAGAAGACCTATAATGGAGATAGACAGTAACATCAACAATAAATATCCTCAAAGGATAGTAAAGTTGATGTCGTCTATGGGAGGATTTTTTACAATCAGGCTGTCCTGAATGTGGTTTGTAATGCGATTGATGGTAAGAACTCCGTTGGCACATTCATACTGCCCCGGTTCGGCAGTGTGAATTATGTCATTCAGGTGAAGAATTGTTTGGTCGGTGAAAACATTCGGAGCGGCTTTGGAAAAATCCAAGTCCAATACGATTTCATCGTCAATTGCCGCCTCCACAAAAACATCTTCATCCAGTCGGTAATACTTTTTGTAAAGCTCCCATTGTAGCTGGTTAATATCCAAGAGTTGATTTGCAAACTCATGAAGTTGCTTCAATGATGCTTGAAGATTCTGTCGTATTTCTGGATTATCAACGAAAATCCGGCTGAAACGAAAGTGGTTTTGAAAAATTCCGCTTGCATCATTCCACTTCACGTTTTTGAGGTTTGCTGCTACGGGATATTTGTATTCCTTTGTGGCGTCAAATGCGGTGTCGTGTTTGAAATGTGGCCACTTTCGTAGAAAGCGAGTCATTTCTACCGTATCGGCTTGTTGTTGAAGCTGTGTGCGTGCTTTTGCCTTCTCAGTCCACCATTCAATGCCACGAGAAGATGTGCAAGTGAAGTGATATACAATGGCATTCCACACTTGGTCAATTTTCACGCCCTTCATGGTGAAGCGATATAACAAGTCTGAATCTTCACGAGACCGGCGAAAGAAAGTGTCATGTCCCCCAATGTCCAACCAATCCTTTTTATACAAACTGAAGGGAGCAAACCAAAATTGGGTCACTCGGTCGGACTTTTTCTGCTCGGCAAACTTGGAAAAAGCATCCAAGTCAAATTTTTGAGGGTCTAGCCCGAAATCATGGGTAATTTTCTCTGGAGAAGGAGGATGAAGCGGCGGTTCAATGCGGGTAGAGGAAACGATTCGTCCGGGAGCCAAATGCTTGCCCAATTCTAAATCATAAAGCGGTCCTATAACCATGTCTGACTGCAAATACGACACAAAGTCCGTCTCAGCCATCTCAAACATCAAATTGATGTTTCGAGCATATCCAATAGGGACCGGAAGCGGGTTTATTATAACCTTCAGGTTAGGAAAGTGCTCTTTTTGAGTCTTGAGAAATCCAACGGTATCTTGATTGTCGTTTTCTACATAAACCAAGATGGGGTGGTTTCGGTGGGAGAGGTTTTTATAAAGAGAACGAAACAACAACTCTATGTGATGCCGTTCGTTCCTTGCTGTATTGATACAAAATGTGATGTTCATGCCAATGCTTCCACCATTCGCTTAATTCCGGCATCCATACCAATCAGGTTTAGGTTTTGACTTCTAAGTCTTCCACCGTCACCCGTGTAAGGATGGTCTTTTTCCACTTGCTTAACAACAACATTGATTGGAACGTTCATTGCCTTGCAAATCTTCGCACCAACGTCGGCAAGGGTTTCTTTATGCCCCATGTCTTGTTCATAAACCAGATTCATGTGACAAAGCTCTTTAGAGCGAGTTTTCAAAACGTGATCTATGACGACAGCAACATCATCCACAAAAAAGAAATCCATCTTCTTGTTTTTTTCAATCTCAATCGGAAGTCCTTCCTTTAGGCGAAGGATTGATCGCTTGATAAATCGAAAGTCGGGTTCATCTGGACCAAAACATCCAAACAACCGAAGAAGATATGGTTCGGACAATTCCACTTCATCTTCGTTGTACTGTCCCATGCCCAAGGCTCGCTTTGCTATTATGTTTTTGGAGAGTCCGTATAAATCAACCGGCCAAGACTTGTAAAGTTCTTCTTCGTCCACTTGGTCTATATCAAAGCGTCTGTCAAATTCTGCCCCCGAACCAATAATGATGGTTGGTCTGTAATCATCAATCCAAGTGAGGACTTCATACATTTTGATGTTGTCCACAAAATCTTGATGTTGGTTTTGGGATGCAAAATGACCTTTGAATCCGGTGTGGACGATAGCAGTTGGGCAATGCTTATTGAGATACATCATGCATTTCCCAAGGTCGGTCATGTCCAATTCTTGACGGGTTGGTGCCAGAACATCATGCCCAAGACTTCTAAGAGCACGGGCGACGTTTCGACCAACAAATCCTCCCCCACCAGTGACTAATGTTCTCATTTTACAAGGTTCATGTAAGACGGACGACCGTTGAACAGGTAATGGTGCAGCAAATTTTGCATATCAACCTCGGTGGTCGGCTTGAATAATACCAAATTCTGAAAAGGAGTCAACACCGAAATATCTTCTTCTGCCCAATGGGTATATCCAAGGTATCCGTAGTCACGATCACGCCCTCCACCGGCAATTTTGATGGGCAAAGACTCGTATTGCATGAAGTTTCGGATGAATTCAAACGGACGAAAGACTGCAAATGAGGAAATGGAATAGCAAACTGGAAGTTTTCCTTCCATTGCCATACCCGCTGCACAAGCAATCATCAATTGTTCGGCTGAACCTACGTTAAAAAAGCGATTTGGATAGGTATCACGAACTTTGTCCCATAAACCATAGCCCATGTCGGCAGTGATAAGCACGATGGAATCGTTCTCACCCATCTTTGTCAGTAATGCGTCAGCAAATGCACGTCTCATAAAACTTGATATATTAAAGGAATGGTATGAACTCCTCGTTTGAATTTTCTCCAATCATTCTCCCAAATATATTTTACTTTGTACCCAAGAGATTTCATTTTGGTTAGTTTCTCGTATGTTTTCTTTAACAAGATTCCATATTTCAATTTGGTGTCAGGATTTAGGTCTGTTTGTTTGTATATTTCGGGATTTCCGTGCCAATAATCACCAAGAAATTCATAAACCGTATTGTTTTCCCGATCATATCCATCCACTTTCTTCTTTTTCCATTTTGGAAGCGAGTAGTTTGTAGTTTTAATTCCCATCCACAATAAAAAGTCACGTTCAAGTCTTGAAATTTTATGTAAACAAGTAGGACACTTACTACCACGCAAATGATGATATGGACTTTGAATAAACGTGCCATGTTTATGACAGATTATTTTTACCTTGTGGTGAGAATGAATATAGTTGACCTTAGAATAATTATATTCATTTTTATGAACTTTGTTTGCCTTAGTTATAAATTCATAGTTTGAATACAAATATCTTCCGGAACATTTGATACAACCTTTCCCCATTAAATGGTCATTTGGTCTTTGAGAAAACATGTGTTGACATGCATTACATTTAATGTCCACTTTTTCTCTGCTTGATTTGTACAACACATGAGAATAATCATATTTTTTGCCATGAATTTTTATGGCTTTTTCGATAAATTCTTTTGTGTTAGAAAACTTTGGCATTACAATGGTTCCATTTATCCAAGTGAGTTTTTACGAAAACTTCCTTACTATCTTTGAATAATTTTACTTCAGAATTTCAAGTGCAACTGCATATTCTTCCGGGCACATTATTTTGTAGTGAGCATTTTGACCTTTGAGAAACGAAAATTCCTCAGTAGCTTGTTGTGTGTCTCCAATGCAGGCAATGTTTCCGATGGAAAATGCTGCCAAACGTTTTTGAAGCTTATCATATGGGATTTCGCAATATGCTCCATATCCATTATGAACCACGTAAACCTTGATGTTCTTCACGGGATGGTCCGCAATGAATCGAAGGGCTTCCCAAATGACTCCTTCGGCACATTCGCCATCACTTACCATCACATGCACGCCACGATTGGGGTTTGCAAGTGCCCGACCTACAGCGGCGGCTAATCCCATACCCAAACTTCCCGTTGAACACCAAAGATGATTCGCTTCGTCCAGATGTGGGTGCCCGCCATGCTTCTTGAACAACTCCTCAGCATTATGTCCGTGATGTTTTTCCAGCACGACGTATTGTGCCAAAGAAGCATGTCCGTTAGAAAGGATGAAAATGTCATCCACAGGCTTGTTTCTGAAAATCCAGTCAATGATGTCCACACAGGACAAATAGCTCCCCAAGTGAGAGAGTTTGTTCTTGTAGGCAATCTCAATGATGCGTTTCTTTAGGTCTTTGTTTACCATACGAAATTCTTCTTGTAGTATTCCACAATCTCAGGAAGTTTTTGATCTAGGGAACATTGATTCTTCCACCCAAGCTTTTTCAGCTTACTATCATCCAAGCTATAACGTACGTCTTGTCCGTCACGGGAATATGTGAAGTCACAGAATTCCAACAATCGGTCCATGTCGTTGTCGGGATTGAAATCAACGGTTGACGGATGGAACGTGAGAGCATAGACCTTCTTCACAATGTCAATGTTGAAACATTCTTCTGGACCGGAAATGTTGTAAATTTCATTCGTCACACCGGCATCAATGATGGTCATGACAGCATCGGCAGTGTCTTGAGCATGAAGCCATACACGTCTTGGCGATCCTCCATTGTGCAATGGAACCTTGCTTTCCAAATGAAAGCACTTGCATGTTTTTGGAATGAGTTTTTCGACGTATTGTCCAACACCATAGTTGTTCGTGGGTCGGACAATAACATACGGAACCTTGAAAGTCCGTGCCCAAGCGAGAATCAACATGTCAGCCGCAGCTTTCGTAGCCGAGTAGGGATTGCTTGGCTTCAACAAGTCGGTTTCCGTATGAGACCCCGATTCAATGTCTCCATATACTTCATCGGTACTGAAATGAAGCAGGGTGGGCATCTTTAACCGTTTGGTACGGATAAGATCGAGAAGGTGCTTTACTCCATTGACATTTGAGTGAAGAAAGGCATCGCTGTTGGTTATGGAATTGTCAACGTGGCTTTCGGCGGCAGTATTGATGACATAATCACAATCATAGAGGCTTTCCAAATTGCAAATGTCTTCCTTGATAAACTTGAAGTTTGGACCGTAGCAATGAAAGTCAATCAATCGGTGTGGTTGAGCCGCATAGGTTACTTTATCGACGCCAATGACATACCACCCACGACGAAGGCAGGCTTCGGTCACATAGGCTCCGATGAATCCAAGGCATCCCGTAACGTAAACGATTTTTTTCATAACTTATTGGTAGTTGGCTTCCAGCTCTTCCTGCGTATAAGTATAAGGCAGTTTCTTCACAAACACTTGCCATCCACCATGCAAAACTTGAGTGTGTCCGTCATACGCTGTAAGAAAACTGTCCACGGCGAGCTTCGGCTTCTGCTTTTCGTCTGTAGTATGAGCACCCCATCCATAATCATCAAAAATCAGGATGCCGTTGTCCTTGAGGATGTACCAAGCGAGCACGGCATCTTGCATAACATCAATTGCCAAGTGAGAGCCATCAATGTAAACATAGTCGGCGAACCCTTTGGTTTGACCGTTATGAGTCAACGAACGGAGAACATCGTAGGAGCTTCCCTTGATGAAATGGATGTTGGGGAAGGAACCAATGTTATGGCGAAGGCATTCGTTATCATTGATGTCAATGGCATAGTGAACGCTTCCCGGACCATTGGCAATTCTCTGAGCACAAAACACGGCACAGTCGCCATGCAAGACTCCAATCTCAACACCAACCACGTTTGGTCTGCCTGCAATGAAGGCAAGATGGTTTTGCCAGTCGGGAATCCACTTCTCAAAGAAATTTGAGCCGAAGAACCCTTCGGGGCGTTTCATGAAGGCTGGATATGTGTAACTTGTGATGTCTCGTTTAAGTGTGTATTCGCTCATAACGTTTTGAAGAAGTTGTCAACCTGTTCCTTTACATAGTCCAATTGAACGGGAGTTATCACTGGACTTGTGCCCAAGAAAAAGGTGTCTGTTGTGACCTTGGTCGCCGCACTAAACAATTGTTTGGCAACGTGTTGTGATTTATGGAATTCGCCATACATATCCATCCATTTGATGTCATTGTATGCTGGCTGCAATAAGAGATTGCCGCCGAAATAGTTTCGAGTCTGAATCTTACGATCCTCAAGATACGCAGTGAACTTGGAACGTTTGAAGACAGATGGATTCTTTACAGTAACGGGGAACGCAAACCACGAAGGGTCAGAGTTCTCGGTTGCTTTATGAACAATGAAAAACTCTTCATAGGGAGCGAAGATTTCTGTCAGTATCTTGTGATTTCTCCTTCTGAGAGAATGAATCTCGTCCAACTTATTCAGTTGAACAACTCCCATTGAGCATTGCAACTCGATTGGTTTCAAGTTGTAGCCCACATTGTCATAGACATACTTGTGATCGAAAATTTCATCGGGAATGGCGGGGAGCCAATTGCTGAAGCGGCATCCACAAGAACCCTTGATTGAAAGATTTGCCTTTCGTCCCACGCAGTAGCATCCACGACCCCACTCACGGAAGCTTCGTGCTACTTTTTCTTGTTCGGCTGTTTTGCAAGCCACGAATCCGCCTTCACCCATTGTCATATGGTGGGCGGGATAGAAAGAGCACGTTGCCATGTCACCATCGGTTCCGACAGGCTTTCCATCGTAGGTTGAACCAAGGGCGTCACAACAATCTTCCAAGAGAATGATGTCTGGGCGAAGCTCTTTGATTATCTCTTTGAGCTTCTTCATGTTCGGAGGGTTTCCGAGAACATGGGCAAAGGTAATGACACGGGCATCGGTGTTTCTGAGGGCTGTAGCAACTTGCTCCAGATTCAAATTGAGAGAATCCAGTTCAATGTCAACAAAGACAGGCGTAAGTCCACATTGAAGAACCGGATTGACTGTTGTTGGGAAGCCAGCAACAGGAACGATGACTTTCTCTTCGTCTTTCAGACCATAGAGACGTTTGGCAGTCTCCATCATTAAAAGATTGGAGCTTGACCCGCTGTTGGTCACTATTCCATATTGTTTTCCAAGAAGGGGTGGGAAGTTCTTTTCAAACTTCATGGCATCTTCCCCAAGGACAAGCCATTCGTTTAGCAAAGCATTTGTAGCTGCCACAAACTCAGCCGAATCAAAGTATGGACCAGCATATTGAACCCAATCTTTTCCGGGGGTCCATGTCTTTGCTGCGTGCTTTTCCCCAATGTATTCGGAGACAAGCTTCAGGATGTCTTCTTTGCTGACTGGCATATCAAATGTCGGAGAACGGGCAATTGGTGTTCTTAATGATTGGGCAAGCCGCAAGAACTTCACGAATAGAATCATCCAATGAAAATTGGGGTCTCCACCCAAGCGATTCCAACTTGTCATTTGAGACAATGTAGTTTCTTTGGTCGGGGTCTTTGTTGATTTCCGATGTAGTGATGAAAAAGTCGGGTACTTGTTTCTTGATGGCGAGACAGAGTTCCATTTTGTTTACGTTGGCACTGGTATTGCCGACGTTATAGACTTGTCCTTGCATTGAAGGAGTTTTGAGAGCCAATGACATAGCACTTACTACGTCTCGGATGTGTACGAAGTTTCTAGCGAAGTGGGATTCAAATAAGACAATGAACTTGTCGTTCCATGCTCTCCAAGTGAAATCATTGACGAGCAAATCCATACGCATTTTGCGGGAGACTCCCATTACTGTAGCCAAACGAAATGACGTTGCATTTCCATTTTGCATGAGAGCCTTTTCAGCCGCACATTTGGTTTCACCATAAAGAGAAATTGGTCTTAATGGAGTCTCTTCCGTGCAGAAGATGGCTTTTCCATCCGAATGCTCTCCCAATCCATATCCAGAATTGGTTGTGGCATAAATGACGATTTGATCCTTGCTAACCTTGCTGGCTAGAAACTCCGAACTCTCTTGGTTTACCTGTTTGGTTTCGATGGGGAATCGGTTGCAAAGGGGCATTCCAACGTAGGCGGCGAGATTGATGATTGCATCGTGTTGGGAAATTAAAAAGGAATAGCGGGCTGTATCACGAACATCGCCATAAACAAATCTGAAGTTAGGATTGGAACAGTTTTCCAAAATCCCATGTTGACGATGAATCAGATTGTCCAACACCGTGACCGAATAACCTTGGTCAAGAAGATTGGGAGCCAATATGTTTCCAATGTAGCCAGCACCACCAGCGATCAGTATTCTCATAGTTTCTCTAAAAGTTTGCTTGAAGCATACAACTTTGGAAGAGAAATTGCAACATATTTTATTCCCAATTCTTTACACAATATGACTTCAGCAGACTCGGCGTTGATTCCTACACGGTCTCCGCTGTTAAAAAAATACATCTCGTCATCAGGAAACTCTTTCCTGACCTTTTTTATACTCTCACAGACCGTTTTGTCCTTGTCCACAGAAATCCACGCCTCGCTAATCGGTTTGAGGGTCGCAACGATGTTTCGGCGGTGATCTTGGTCCATGAACACTCTGGAACCCTTGACCGTTACTTGATGGTCATTATTTATGATAGCAATTAAGTAATTGCATTGATCCTTGGCGGCTAGGAAGTACTGAATGTGCCCGTAGTGCAAGGGATTGAAATAACCCGATACGATTCCAATTTTCATGAGTGGATTCTGGATACTCCGGTGGATTCAAACTTGAACGGAAGAACATCGTCTCCAAACACTTCAAGTAGTTTGGCTTTGGTGTGTGGGGTGCAGATAGCCAAAACAAATCCACATCCTCCGCTGCCAAGTAACTTAGCACCATACGCACCGTTATCCATTACAGTCTTGACAGTATGGTCAACTTTTGGGGTAGAAATCAATGGTGACAAGTCTTTCTTCTGTCTCCACGTTTCATATAGAAGGTTCCCAATACCCTCAATGTCTTCTTCGACGAAGCGGTCATATGCTTCACGAGCAAGCGACAAGATTTGCATCTTATCTTTGTGGTTATGAGATTTGGCAATCTCTTCTTGGCTTCTTTGCTCGTTGGTGTAAATTAGAACCATTGAGTCTTCAAGCTCTTGCTTGAAATCCTCGGTGATGGGGAGCGGCTTGACCGAAAAGTCGCCCGTGGAGTGAATCTCAATTGAGTTGAGTCCACCGTAAGCTGGCCAAATTGAGTCTTGAATACCTCCCGCCTCTTTCAAGATTTCTCTTTCTACCTTGATGGCATCATATACCAACTTCTTTTTGTCTATGGGGCGTCCATAGAGTTGATTGATTAGATAGAGAAGTCCAACACAGTAGGAAGAAGACCCACCAAGACCCGTCCTTGATGGAATGTCGGCAAAGGAGAAGAGTTCCACGAAATCTTTGACATCACCATACTTCAAAGTTTCACGAATGAGTGGGTTTTGGATAGAATCAAATTCCTTGACATAATCCATCTTGGAATAAACGACCAATGTCTCTTTGGATAGAATCTTGGGACGAAACCGCATTGACAAGTAGGAATACTTGTCGATTGTGGTGCCAATCAAAAACGAACCGTGTTCTTTGTAAAACGATTCATAATCAGTTGACCCACCAAACAGGGAAATGCGTAATGGCGTCTTGGCGATTATCATTGGTCACGTTTGGAAAGAATTGGAGTTTGAGTTGGCCAGATTAGATTGAACAATGGGTCGTTCCACTTAACCGACAACTGGTCCGATTGGGGAGTGAATCCATGACTCAGGCGATAGTGAAACAAAGCATCGTCGCTCATTACGCAATGACCATTGACACAGCCGGGAGGAAGAAAGGCTTGAAATCGGTTTCCGGCAGTCAGCACGACTTCTTCTTTCCCCTTATATGTTGAAGACTTGGGGTTCATGTCTATCACCACAAAGTAAACTTCTCCATGTAACACTTCGATGAGTTTCCAATTGGTGAAGTCACCATGTAATCCCCGCAAAACGTTCTTAGTAGAATGAGCATACGAATCCACTAGGAAATCAATTTCTCGCCCAAACAGTTGGTTGTAAACCTCTTTGTTGTAGGCTTCGTAGTTGTAGCCCCGATGATCGGAGAATGCTTCGGTACGAATGAGAAGAAAGTCATGTATCTTCTCGCTTTTATACTCTACTTTCGGATTCATATGCTGTTCAAGATTTGACAGAGTTCCAAGATTTTACTGTGTTCCAGTTCTGGATAGTTTCCAATATACCATCCGAAATGATGGACGAAATTGCAGACTGGATAACTCAGATATTCATTTCCATAAAGCTTTCGCAAATAGGGTTGGGCAAGTTGATTGCCTCCACCAGACATACCACGGCGGAATTCAATTACGTTTTGTGAAAGAACTTCTTCAACGTAGTTTCTCTTTGCAACGTCGGGAGAAGCCAACAAAAGGGTGAACGCATAGTTGCTATTTCCTTCACGATCAAAGTCGGTGTAATACTTGGTCTTATCAAGGTTGTCCAAGAATACATCCAAGTTTTCCTTACGCTTCACGTTATTTTCGTCCAAGCGTTTCAATTGATTCAGTGCCATGACTGCATTGATTTCTGTAGAACGCATGTTATAGGAAGCAGCAAGGAAGATGAAATCCTTATTCAATTCGGGATTGGCAGCAACGATGTTGTTTTTCATCACTACATCGTCCATTTCCCGTGCCATAGAATGAGAGCGAAGCGAACGACAAAAGTCGTAGAACAATGGGTCGTTGGTGCAAATCATTCCTCCTTCAATCGAAGTCATATGATGTGCGTAATAGAACGAGAAATTGGATGCATATCCAAAGGAACCTAGTTTCCGACCATTGAAAGTGGCTCCATGAGATTCACACACGTCTTCAATGATTTTGATGCCTTGATTTTCGCATACATCCAACAACTTTTGTGACAAGCCATTGTATCCGAGGATATGAGTCAACAAAATCGCCTTTGTTCTTGGGGTGATCTTCTTGATAATCTCGTCCACATCCGCCGCCAAGTTCTTTTGGTTAATGTCCACAAACACCGGCGTAAATCGGGCATGAAGAATTGCCGCTACGTCGGAAACCCATCCCAAAGGAGAGGTAATAATTTCTCCATCACCATAAAGTTCCTTCAAGGCAAGGAGAGTCAATATGTTTGCAGAACTTCCAGAGTTAACGAACACCGAATACTTGACGCCCAACCATTTACTCCATTCTTCCTCAAATTCCCGAACCTTCTTACCATTGGTAAGAATGGGGATGGGGCGTTGAGATAGGAACTGTACAAGGACATCCATATCCGACTCTACAATGTTGTTATGCATCAGTGGCCAATTCATATCAATCTCCAAGAATCTTTCTCTTTAGTTTGATTTTGGTCATTTCCAAAATGTTCTTTGCTTCCTCGGCACCAAAGATTCTTTCAATCCTCGCCAAGAATGCCGGATCAGTGTGATACTTCACAAATGCTTCATCACGGAACTTTAGAACCTCGGCAGCAGTCAAGTGCTTGGTTGGCATCGGAACCGTTGTATAGGAGTGGAATGAGTATCCTGAATACTCCTTCGGCAATTCATATCCATTCTCCAAGGCATCCTTGTAGAGCTTACTACCGGGGAATGGCATAACTGCATAGGCATTCCACCCCGACGTACAAAGCTCAAGGCTAAGATCAAGTGTTTTCTGCATTGATGCCATATCGTCTTCAGGAAGCCCGAAGAGATAGTTGGCAAGGACTTCAATACCCGCCTCTTGAACGGATTCAATTACTCGGCGAATGTCGGTGTCTTCAAACTTTCCTTTGGAGACTTCCAAACGGACATTACGGTCTCCGCTTTCAATTCCGAGGCAGAGCCAACGGAAGCCTGCTCTACGCAAGAGCTTCAAAAGTTCTGGATTTTTACCAACCGTGTCAACACGAGAATAAGCCCAAATGAGAACCTTGTCGGCATATGGTTTTGCTGCCAATGCTTCACAGATTGGGACGTAGTTCGCAGGACTGAGCAAAAACATTTCGTCGGTGATACGAATGGTGTAAACACCCGCAGCGACTAGCTTGTCAATCTGATTGACAACAAATTCGGTGGACCAGTGACGCATCACACGATAATTGCTTGCGACACCGATTGGATCGTTGTCTGTACGGTTTAGGATGTTAATCATACAGAAGTCACATCCGAACTTACATCCAAGCGATGTATAGAGCGTAGCATACGGACTGCGTTTAGCAGGGTCGTAATTAGCGTGCCACATTGGAGAGCGGTACAAATCAAATGGACGTTCCTTCTGAGGAAGCAAGTCCCACGCATATCCCGGCAAATCCTTATCCAAAAGAATCTGAGGAACCAAACGCTCGGCGGGAGTCAGCGTAGGAACACCGTTTTTGCGAAAGCCGATCCCCTTGATGTTATCCATATTGGTTACATCAATGGATGGCTCCTTGAGCAAGTTATGAAGAGCATAGACACCTTCATTGGTAAATACAAAGTCCACGTTCTTTTCATCTTCCAATGTTTGAAGTGGGAGAGCTTGCATGTAAGACCCCAAGAACCCAAGAGGGATGGTTACGCCTGCACCCTTGATGTCATTGGCAAGCTTTACGGCACCGCTCATACTGACAGAGCCAGCGTTGACGTTCTGCCCATAAACAACAAAGCACAAAAGGCGTGGGTTGAGTTGGTTGATCCGCTCAATGATTTTGGAATTTGGAAGCTTTTCAGCATTCACGTCAATCAATCCAACTTTGAATCCTTTACTGCGGCAAGATTCGGCTAGTAAGAGTGCCCAAGTTGGTGGTTCGATGGATGAATAGCTGGTTGCCAAATCTTGATAGATTTCGGAGGCATTGCCGGGAGCGATGAATAAAACGTCCATAACTTATTGGTTGAGGAACGAAACGATTCGTTCGTGTAACTGAGGCACCGAAAGACCGTTCATATCAAGAACTTCCTCTCGTGTGCCGTTATCAAATATGTATCGTTCAGGAAGCCCCAAACGCAAAATTTTGTGGTTCAGTCCAAGGTCACATACAACCTCACAAACCGAAGAACCAAATCCACCGGAAAGTGTTTGTTCTTCGAGGGTTATGACGTGTGAGTACGGATTAAAAGTATTCACAAAGACCTGAAGATCGATGGGTTTAATCTTCCAAAGGTCAACTACACCCACGTCTAAATTGTGACTTTCCTTCAAACTGTCACGGAGCTTTAAGGCTCGTGGCAATAGGTGTCCACTGGTCGTAATACATACTTTGTGACCTTGATGTAAGGTACACATGCCACGTTCCACCGTGTCTGTCGTGGCATCCTTGTAGAAATCCACACAGGATTTGTCGGTGCCACGCTCCAAACGAACATAGCGGAACTTTGGCTTGTCCAAGGTCAACTTGACCAACGGACGAATGAGATTGTTGTTGGCGGGAGAGTGAATCTCCAAACCAAGTAGCGAACGCATGTAAGCAATGTCTTCGTTTGGCTCATGGGCAGGACCGGACGGAACATATCCGAGACCGACACCACATGCCAAGAAGGTGATTGGATTGTTTGCCATTGCACAGGAGTAACGCATCTGCTCAAAGCATCGTGCCGCCCACGAACCCATCGTATAAACATAGACTTTGTATCCACGGGATGCAAGACCAGCACCAAAATTGATGGTGTTCTGTTCGGCGATACCCGTTTGAAATACTTGGCGGGGGACTTCCTTACGCCAGAGGTCTAGCGTAGGTGCTCCCATGTCTGCTGACAAAACGATAACTTTGTCGTTCTTACGTGCTTCTACAAGCAACTCACTCAGAAATTCATCTCTTGGTGCGTTCATGCTAATTCTTCCTTTCCAGTCTTGATAAGGTCTGCCGTTTTTGGAATGATGGTGTGGTACTGCCACTTTCCTTCCATATAGCTTACGCCCTTGCCCTTAACGGTATTGGCAATCACAACTTCCGGTTGGTCGTCCATCGTAGAGAACGCTGCCCGAAGTTGATCAAAGTCATGTCCATCCACTTCGGTTACTTTGAACCCGAAGCTTTCAAACTTGGCACGCAATGGTTCTAAGCGAAGCAATTCTTCCGTTCCTCCAAGGATGCACAGTTGGTTTCTGTCCACAATCAACTTCATGTTGTTGAGCTTGTGGTGAGCGATGAATGTGAGGGTTTCCCACACAGAGCCTTCATACAGTTCTCCGTCTCCGAGGATGACGAAAACCTTCTTGTCATTATCATATGCGAGTCCAGCGGCATAACCAATACCATTGCCGAGAGAACCACCTACGAAATGACATCCGGGGATGCTTGCGTCAGAGTGAAGACGAAGGATTCCACCCTTGCGGCAATACTTGTCCAGTTCTTCCGCAGGCACCAAGCCACGGTCCACCAAGATAGGATAAATGGCGGGCGACCCATGTGCTTTGCTGAAGATTAGGATGTCACTGTCGGGGTTGAAGACAGTCTTGTCATAATGCAAGGACACCAATACATCCACAGTGGACAACGAACTTGCTAAGTGACCGACTCCCGATGATGTTTTGAAATCAAAGATTCGGCGTCTGACAGACTTTGCTATTTCTTTCAATTTTTCGTTCATACGATTTTCTCTCTGTAGTGTTGCAACAAAAATTCAATGCTCTCGTCCAATGTTCGAGTAGCTTTCCATCCTGTTTGGTTCTTGAACTTGGATACGTCAGGAATTTGCATAGTTACGTCCACGGGACGCAGTAAGGACTTGTCCAATTCAGTTGGAACAGGAACCTTAGCGTGGTCAACGAGCTTCTGCAAAAATTGTCCAACGGTAAGATACTCCGTTCCACCGATGTTGTACTCTTCTCCATGCACGCAATTGATTGCGGCTTGCCAATAGGCTTCCATAATGTCTCTGACATCAATGATGGTTCTTGTGGAGTCCAAGTTGCCATGTGTAATGACTTTCCTCTTACTTTTTTCAATCTCAACGACTTGACGAGCAAAGGCACTTGAGAAAATATCAGGTCGGCGAGGATTGATGTAAGTGAACGCCCTCGTCAGGACCACGGGAATACCATATGAAAGCCAATAGGACTTGCATAGCTTCTCTTGAGCCAGCTTGCTAATCGCATAGACATTCACGGGGTCAATCTTCTGGCTCTCCTTGATGGGAGTATCCTCTACTCGCACTTGTCCATAGACTTCGGATGTGCCACAAAATTGAATCACTGGCTTCATCTTCAGAATACGAACTGCTTCAAGCAAGTTAAGTGTTCCATTGACATTGTTATTGAAAATGGAACTAGGATTTACAAAGCAAAGCCTCACGTTGGCATGTGATGCCATGTGGAAGATGTAATCTGGCTGTGCTTCTTCCAGTGCCCGAATTACCGCACCCATATCGGTCAAATCACACTCAAATAGCTTTACCTTATCTTGGACTTTCTCAAGATTGGATGAACGGTCGGTGTGCCATCGAGTAATACCTTGAACTTCAAGGTTTTCTTTCGTAACCAAGTGCTCGGCAAGATAACTTGCCCCGCTACCATTGATTCCTGTAATCAGTGCTTTCTTCATAGAGTTTCAAGAAATGCTTTCTTGTGGTTGAACAACCAATTTACAGTGCCGGTATATTCTGCGGCTCTTTTTTGATTGTCTATGACCGCTTCCATCTTGGAGTTGTAAAGCTCAAGGCTCAATCCGTTAATGATTCCTTCCAATTGATCCACGGTCTCAAATTGAATGATGCCATCCATGTTGAAGTGTTTCTTCACTCCATCTGTGCCCCGATAGATTGGAATGGTTCCAAGAACTAAGGCATCGGTCAGTTGTTCCGAAAAGAAGTCGTCTATCTTCGTGTTTGGAACGACAATGGTAAAACAATAGGGTGCCAAGGCAATAACTTTTCCAAATGCACCTTGCTTGTTGATGATGTCGTTGTATCCACTGCCATAGACATCAATCTTTCCCTGAAATCGGTTGATGATTTCATGACGCATTCTATGACCCTCGGTCCAGTTTTTGAAAGATGCGATGGCGGACAGCAATCGTTCTTTTTCGTACAGACCAAAGTCTTTTTGATCGATGAAACAATCTTGAGCGGGTACCCAAGTAAATTTGGATTCTCCAACCAAATCTTTGAGGCACAAGAACGGACTCATGATGTGGTCAAAGTGTTGGTGATTGTCTTTCAGCCATTCGTATGGATGAAACAAGTGCGGATTGCACGCCTTGGCATTGTCATAGATGGTAGGAACTTCAACCACCAGAGCAACCTTCTTTCCGCTGACCTGAGTATGTGTAGTAAGAAGTGTGTCTTCAAAAATATGAAGATCACCATTGGGGTTTCCACAATACCATGCCCATGCTTCTGGCGTTGGGGCTACCGTATTGATGTAGTCCTCAAACTTCTTGGTTGTGTGTGCTGTAACCGTGTTCATATTCTGATCCAACTGTCGAGAATTAAGTCTTCGTAAAGAAATCCATCCGCAATCAATGCCGGTCCAAACCATGTGGACGGAACTATAACCTTAGCATCGGGCATTCGGTGCAGATATGCTGCCCACCATCCGAAGCTACTATTGGAGATAATGATGTTCTTGCAACTGGCAATTGTGTACAGTTCGCAATAGTCCTCATCTTTTATGTATTGGACATTACGGTCAAATTTCAAATTTTCCTTACACCACTCGATGTCATCGCTGAAAATGTAGATATTTGGAGTATCCGTCAATTCCACCGCCTTTTTATAGTATTCGGAAGTGAGCATTGGGTGGTGATCTGGAAACTTTTTGTAATCCCCTCGACGAACCTGAATAGCCGTTGCTTCGGTCGTCATTCGGTAGTGAGAATCAACCAATGTATCTACGGTGTTCTTGTCCCAAAACAAATCACGGATGTAATCCTGATTGTGATGGAAGTACTTGTAGGATTGATAATGTCCGCCCAGCTTGACGTTGGGTTGGAATGGAATTTCTTTGTATCCAATCTTATCCCAAGAGTAACGAGTCTTTAGGGGTGGGTTCTTATCAAGATGAATCTTTGAAAAGACGTTGGCAACGTAGTTGTTTACGTTCCTACCTTGATTTGGAAGAATATGCTCATTGGGATTAACGACCAATAGAGCATTGTTATCCTTTGCTAACGAAGCCGCAGCCGCAACTTCAAACATTTGATTCCCCAAGCCCCCGGCTAAGGTAGGTGATACGATGGCTAGTTCGTTGTATTTTGGTCGGCGGCGAATTTCATTTTCATAAATCACGCCGATATTGTTCACCTTGTTCTCAATGCAGCCACGGCTTGCGTTAGCATTGGCGTTGTTCCAAATGTAAATATGTTGATCAACTCGGAAAATCTTATCCGAAGGACACATCTCAAGAAAAGCGTACATCAAAACCAAGTCTTCCAAGGTCATGTACTCACCATCGGTCGTTGAAATAAGGTCTTTCTTGTTCACCTTTTTCCACAGGAACCCACGGCAAGTGCGAAAGTGTGAATATCTCCACAGGTCTTGGCGATAGAGCTTGTGCAACTTGACTTCTGCGGGGGCTTCGGAGTTCTGTGGGAAAGCTTCTTGGGTGCTATCCCCTCCATTCCACACAATCATGCCGCCATACGTCATCCAACAGTCGGTTTTGTTGTAAACCTCGTTGAGATAGTTCAAGACTTCTTCGTTGGCGAGAAAATCATCACCATCAAGAACACACACGATGTCGTTGTCGTTGATTTGTTCCCAATTCTCCACATCAGCCAAGAACCAAGACTTCAAATGACGTTCTGGACTTGTATGCAAAGAGACACGAGCGTCAGTATCAGCGTACTTTTGGACAATCTCCCCCGTTTTGTCGGTGGAGCAAGCGTTGTAGTAAATGATCTTGAAGTTCTTATGAGTCTGTGTAAGCACAGATTCAACGTTCTGAGCAGCCCATTGCTCATTGTTATAACTTCCTATGAGTATTATGAACCTGTTATTCACCTAATACTCCTTTCACATGAGTAAGCCATCGGGCTTGGTCCAAATAGAAGCTTTGCTTTAGTCCTAGTCTAGCATGAGCACTAACATGGTCATAGAATCCCTTATCTGAGCGAAGTTGAATCGCAAGGTGTCTAGCCATATGAATGTCATTCACGTCAACGCTCAGTTCGGGGAACAAGAATGCTTGGGTGTCAACCTTTTCGTTGCCTATGCATGGAATGCCGAAATATGCACAGTTCATGCTGAAAGTGCCTGCGGCAACGGTGGGCATGAGATTGACTGCATATTTGAAAGTAGAAAGCTGTGTCATCCAATCATTCCACATGACCCACGGCAAATGCGTCAGTCCGGGAACTTGTTCTTCACCCGCACGTTTACAATGAGACGCAGGCACAAAAAGAGGAACTTGAAATTCTGTTGCTACGACGTAGCTCTGAAACCCACCATACCACCGGGCAAAGTTCCCGCCTACAATTGCCTTTTCTTCGGGGGCAGGAGGCACATTGATTGAAAGCATCAAGGAAGGAATGACTGCAACTTTAGTTTGCGGGAATAGTCCCTTATAGAAATGAGTATCATATTCGTTATGGGCGAACAGTACGTCACATTCCGAGAGATGGTTATAGAAATTGAACTGAGTAGGTAAATCGTACTCATTAAAGAACCAAGACGGACCTTCTTGAACATTGCATACCTTTTGGTTGTTCTTCTTGAGGGTTTCAACTATTGGTTTGGCATAGATGCTGATGTCCTTATCGGCACCGGGAGTACTCATTTCAACTCCGACCGTATTGAGCTTTACGGTCGCCTTGGGGAATATGATGAATACTGCGTCGTAGCCTTTAACCTTCTCGAATTGATGTATGTTGTAATGATCTGCGTCAAGCGTATTCATCCACGCAAATTCCGTTCGCATGTTTGTATGATCATGAGGAATTTTCCCCATGAATGGCATTTCTGTAAGGAACGCTGACTTCATTTGTAATTCACGATGTAATCGGAACAGATTCCAAGGCACTTCTTCAGTTGTGCCTTTGTGTATTTCGCTCTCTCAGGAAGCACACAGATTGAAATGCTTGTTAATGGTTTACCGGGGAATGTACATAGGATTCCGGGGTGACTCGTCATGGCATGAGTATCCGTTTCATGCCAAAAGAATGTGGGAGTGGGAAGAAAATTCAGTTTATTGACTGACAGAGTAACCATTGCTGTGGAATTCTTACAATGCACCCACAAATTCGGAGTAAGATAAACGAAGCTTTGATCGATCTTGTATTGTGGCTTGTCGTGCCCCAACCACCATCCACGCTCATACCACACATCAATCTCCACGGCGAACTTTTTGTTCAACGCCTCAAGGATATACGAAGGATGATTCTCCCGCTTTGGGTTTGGTCCGGTGAGATTTCCTCTATGTGAAATGAGTATCATTTTTCCAATAATACTACATTGGAAGGCATAGATCAACTTATTATAAGTGAAACAATCAACCTGCGTCAAAAAAGTATCCCGAATCCCGTGGGGAATCGCCGGGAGACTCACTTTTGAGCGGTTTTGTTGGGTCTGGAAGGGTTCCTTCCCACTTGAACTTAGGGCGGAAATCTCCATCACCATCAGAAAATATACCTACGGGACGTGATGACCCCATTCCACCAAGCTGTTCCATTTTCTTTAACATACCGAGAAAGTGCGGCACCCATCGGGATTTCATTTCGCACTCAATGGTGAATTTTGTCGTCTCTTTGCTCATATCAGTAAGTCAGGCTAACTGCGTTATCCATTACCATGTTTTTGTGGTAATTGGCGTCGTTCCACTCTTCAAAGTCCCACTTAACAGTCTTGAGGTTATCAAAGAACTGACGGACTTCGTTCAAACGAGAATCCCACACGTTGTCAATAACAATTACAGTGTCTTTGTGGGCAACTCGGAGTGCCATGTTGAAGTCTTCGTTGGCACCGTCAAATGAATGATCGCCGTCAACGAAGATAAGGTCATACGTCCCACCGAAGTCTTTGGCTCGTTCGGTGAGGATTTCAAAGTTCTTTTCACGCACCTGTTCATAAGTCATGTTCTTGAACTCAGGAAACACAATCAAGGGGTCGTTGTACTTCCAAGGGTCTGCGTAGGTTGGGAAGGAATACCAATATCCGGGACGAACACGCTTATTGGTTGGTACACGATTGACTTCGCCGGTATAACCACCACGCTTGATGTCGAATGAATCAACAATCCCCGAAGTATCCACTCCATAGATTTCATCCATAGCTCTTCCCATTGAGTCGGAGCTTTCATAATGCATGGAACCGATTTCAAGGCAGTTCTTGGGCTTCAGCATCTTAACGAGAGTGTACAGACAGTTGCGAGCATGAGTTGCAGCACCGGCATACTTGGTGCCTTGAAGGATGCCATTCTCTGGACCTTTGTCCACGTAGTTGTTTTTGAATTCGGCTTTGATGAATTCGATTTGATTGGCGTAGTTCATAATAGTCCTAGTTGTCTAAATTGTTCTGTCACCGATGGTAAAAGCTTCTTGGAATCCAAATGACAATAGTCTTTGTAGTATTCCATTTTGGTTAATCCATCCCCGTCAATTAAATCACGAACAATTGACGTAAAGCCAATTCCATGTTGCTTGCACAGGGTTTCCAAGTAATCATTCCATCTCAATGAGATTTTATTGCGAGTAAGGCAATCTCCAAATACTGGTTCGCTTGGGTTGTCATCGTGTCCACGAGTTGTTGATGGATGCCCGCCCCAAGCAAGGACATTGTATCCATTTTCTTGCAAGTGTTTGTGTGCTCGAAAGAAACGGTCTAGGCATTCATCTACAACTGTTTCTACAGGACGCTTTTGAGCATCTGCTTGCTTTGGCAAATGCCATCGGCAATCTACTTCTCCCACGGCAATCATTACATAGTCTCGTGGAGTAACAGGAAGTCCGTTAAGCATTCCAATCATGGTTGGATAGTGATGCTCAAAGAAATTGTATGCAATCACCGGACCAAGTGAGAAAGATTGAAAGTGCTCATTTTCATTTTCATTTTCTCCTTTTCCAAACCTTGCGGGTGTAGAATCGGTGAAGAAATGAGCATGGCTGTTTCCAAAGACGTAAATCATAATGTTCGTTTGTGTAAATCTTTTGAACCCAGCAATTTCAAGACTGAAAGCCACTTCTCTTTTGAATCATACTCGGTTTCTATGAGTCCCGACCTCAGAGTAAATTCTATAAAATACAAGGTTTCGTGTTCTATCCATGATTGAATCCCAATCAGTTCATCTTTCTTAATAGAGACGTGTGGAACTCCATTGATCAAGATAGAAATGGTGTACGCCGTAACCTTTATCTCATAGACATCTTTCATACAAGATACTTGTCCCCTTTCACACTTGGAGTTTTAATGACACATGTAACCGCATCCGTAAGAGCCGAAAAACTAGCAGTTTCTCCCCGCTTGATTCTTATTACATCGTCAGCATTGTGTACAATTCCATTCAATACAACTGTTCCAGATACCACGATGGTAATCTCTTCGGCTTCTTTGTGATAGTGAGTTGTATCTACATCACCGGCCTTGTAACGCTTAACGGCTACTTCAAAGTCTTTGGTTTTTAGAAGCGACGGGTCAAAGTCTCCGACAACCCATCCACCAACAAAGTTATTGAGATTGTAGGTTAACATAATCTTGCATTTGCTTTAGCTTCTCAGGTGTAATGGCACTAAACACAGGGTCTTTTGGTTTCAAAAGCTTTGCTTGTGAATGCGTATTGATAGAAAAGTTGTAATGCTCTCGAACTTGACGGGACCACACAACATCCTCGCTTTCACCCCAAGACAAACGCTCATCCAACGGAAACCTTTGCATGACAGCACGTTTTGCAACCCAATATGCTCCTGAGATGTACATACACTTCGTCAAATTGGTGACTGTGTATGGAAGTAGTCGGCCTCGGTTGTATCGGTCGGGGTCATCATCCGAAATCCAAATAGTCCAATCACGGAAGCGACTCCCATCCGCATTCAAGATTGGTGTCATGCAAATGTCAAAATCGTTACCAAACTTTTTGAATCCATCATACCATCCGGGGACAAGTGTCACATAGTCATGGAAATATACTACGTTCTCATACTTGGCTGTTTCCGTGATGATGTTCTTCTTCCGAGTAATCCACATCGGCTTTTTGGATTCATCAAACGGAATAACTTGCATTACATCGTTCTTGTGGGCTTCGTTTCCACCAACGATGATGATTTCAAACTCTGGAATGTTTTCGTCACAGATTATATCAACAATCTGTTGTAAGAACCCGCTACTGCCGGGAGAAGTTATGATTCCAAAGGTAAAGTTCATTTGAAATGGTCTTGAAAATACGTCAAGTCTTCAGGAGTGCCAAGACCCCACATTTTATTGATGTGGAATATCTTCACTTTCTTTCCATCGCCGATTGCTTCATTATACACCGGAGCCACATAGAACTCGTTGTTAACTCGCACGTTCTTGGCAATCATTTGTTCGGCATACTTGACATAATCCGAACCTTTGCTCCAATAATAAATTCCAACTGTGGCTTCGTTACTAATGACTTCCTTTTCCTTCACTTCTGTCACGAATCCATTGTCATCCAATCTCACATAGCTCCACTTAGGATGGCTGTTGTTGAAGGTAAGAATACCACCATCAATCTTGTCTCCTTGCATGGAATACATGAACTTATTCCAATCGAAATTTTCAATATATTGGTCTGAATTTGCAATTAACAATGGTTCATCATTATTGATGAATTTCTTGGCGAGTAGGGTTGTGCAAGCAGCACCCTCAGTTAAATGGTCAACCTCAACGATATTACATTTAGCGATTCTGTTTAGCAATTGTTTGAAATGATATTGCTGAGTATGTTCTTTTCTGACTATAAATGTATGAATGGCGGGAATACCAAGGTTTTCAACAACAACTTGTATCATTGGTTTATCATTAAAATTCTTAACAGCAATCAAAGGTTTTGGAAAAGAATAACCTGCCTTTTCAAACCTACTGCCTGCTCCTGCACATGGTATTAAGACTTGCATATTTGTTTCTTTAGTCGTTCAAGTTCAGTTTTTGTTTCTTGCCACAATTGATAAAAGTCGTCACCATGTCCGGGATGATGTTGTTTTGTGGTCAACAGTTTTAGATTTTCTAGGCGATTGTCATCTTTTTTTCCATTCTTATGGTGGACAATCTCATGTTTTTCGAGTGCTCGGCGTAGATGAAGCGACATAACTAATCTATGTTCAAAAACATATTCGGGTTTTCCTTCACTTTTCCACGAAATCTTGTGGGCTATTTCTTTTTGTTCGTATGGTAATTCGGAAACATTTAATACAACGTATCCATGTGTGGAACGTTTATTTGGGTTGTATAAAATGTGTTTTTTTCCATGTTGGAATGCAGACGGACAACAAGATTGACATTTTCCCGTGAATACTCCTTTTTGAATTTGAGTTATAATGTTGTGATTATTGACGAATCTTGATGTATTGCAGGATGGACATAAAACTGTTGATTGGTAATGTCCTTTGGCTTGATTGGAATTTTTTTGAAGAAGCAATTCTGAAAATTGAGAATACTTCTGCATACATTCATAAAGTTTATTGATAGCCTCAATAAACCGCCCCACTCTTGTCAAATTGACATCGGAGGGAGACTGTATAATCATTACTTCCGCTCCACTATTCGTGGCTGCGGCGATACCGTTAGGAGAGTCTTCCAAAATCAAAACTTCAGATGGTTGAAGGTTCAAAGTCCGAATAGCCGAAATATAAATCTCTGGATTTGGTTTTGGTTGTTGGACTTGTTCGTTTGTTAAAACAATGTCAAATATATTTGCACAGTGTAATTTTTCAAGAAGAATGTTCGTTGTTTTTTGAATACTATTTGTGCAAAGTCCAACTTTCAATCCTCGATCACGCAAATTACAAATAACCTTTTTTATTCGGCTGTCACATTTGATATTTGCAAGTAATTTTTCAGTTAGTTCTTGTTTTCTATGTTCTATTTGAGAATTCCATTCTGATGGAAGTCCTTTGTATAAGTTTAGAAATTCGAGTTTTTTCTTCGTGGATAATCCTTCGTAGGTTTTCGTTTGTTCTGAGGGAGTGATGACATATGACGAGGAATACTCTGATAGTGCATAATTCAATGCTGTAAAGTGGAGTTCTTTTGTTGAAGAAATCAATACTCCATCAAGGTCGAATAAAATGGCTTTAATCATACTCTGCTACTATCGTGTTAGATATAAGTAGAGTTAAGAATTGAGAAAATCATTTATTTTATTTGAATACCGAATGTCCTTGATTTTCTGCTTGGGTGAAAACTTGATTGTATCTCAAATTGGTTTTGACTTGAGTCTCAATAGTTTTGTCATGATAGAGAGCATATTCTTCGTCTTGTGGCAAACAGACATAGGTAAGGTATCCTTCAATTTTCTCGTGCAGTCTTCGGTTGAAACTGATACGAGGATACTCTCGTTTGAATATGCGAAATTGAAAATCCGGGTAGTTCACCACAGGACGCTTGAAAGTAGGAGAAACAGTCAGCTTCCAACCCCATTGGGCTGCGTGTTGTGGAGTAACTCCCCGGAAATCGTTTATGCGTGGAACGGCATAGGCTTCCATCGTTGGATTTGCCTCAAGAAGAGCGTGGAGATTCTCTCCTATTAAGGCATCGGGAGGATATTCGTCTCCATCTATCTGGAAAATGAAGTCTCCCGACGATCTTTCTATACCAAAGTTCTTGTGGGCACCGTAATTGCGGTCTAATGGATGTTCGAGAACCTTGCAGGTTTTCTTTTCAATCATCTCATAGCCCATTTTGACGGCAAACTCTGAGAGAATGTTCTTTGTCTCTTGGTTATCCTTCGCCTCACTGTCAATCAATACAATCACTTCGTCGTCAGAGTTTTTGACGACCGTGCCGACGATGCTAAGAAGTTTTCTCAGCGTATCCGTCTCTGTACTAACAGTTATTAAGTACGATACTTTTGGCATAACTAAAATTGGATTTGTCCGGTATTCGTATGAACTTACACTTGAGAAGGGCTTTTATGTTTTCTTCACGAACAATGTCTTTTTTTACCCGCTCTTTGTTTTTGAAATGGTGTGTTCTTTCATCCCACTCAATTACCATGTTTTTTGATGATTCGTAGTAATCTACCCAATATCCATATTCAGATATGTAGAACTCACCACCATTTAAGGCATGAACGCCATTCCATCCCATTTCCGAGTTCAAATAATCAAAAAACTGACAGGCAAGTTTGTTGTAGTTTGGTCTATACTTTCCATCATTTCCCATCAACATTCGCATCTTTCGTATTGACTCCGTTCTTTTTCTGATACATTCTTGTCCTCGTTCTGTTTTGTGAAAGTTAATCAATGCAGTTGAATGGGATTTTCTTCGTGCATTAGACCACACTCTTCCTAAATTATAAGTGTTTCCTGTATTTACTCTTTTGAGAGTTTCCAAATTTGCACATGGTTTCCCTTTTCTATGACTTCTATTACCACTATGAGCACAACTTTTACATGGATGGTTATATTGTTTTGCTCTCCACAAATTTTGTGATGAAGAGTATTCTACAACTCTATTACAATCTGGACAATTTCTGCTCCATCTCTTTTTGTTTGTAGTATTTTTTAAGTTTGTCTCGCTTGATTTTTTTACTATGTCGGTCATAAAATCTCCTCTGACGAATTCGACTTTGTTCCCGAAGCTCTTCTTCGGTTCGATTTAGTCGTTCTCGTCCCATAGTAATAAATAGTTCGTTAGGATATAAAACGTTAGGAAATTACAGAAGTTGGAATGTCTCTTCCAATGTTTTTTGAATATCAATTATGGGCATTTCTGTATTAAACATCATCTTAGATGCTTTCACATTAGATAGATTTGAATCAAGTCGGCTCATAATTATAGTTTTCCCTCGCAATTGTGAAGCTATATCCTTCAAATTTTCAAATTTGATACTTTTCTTTTCTTCTCCTGTATTTTCAAATTTTATATTTACGGGAGACTTGTTAATAGCAACAATGGTTGTTTGGGAAGTTTCTTTTTCCTTAGCAGGTTCGGCCTGTTTGATAGGAACATTCTGTCCATTTGGAGCAGTTGCTCCCGGCAAGTTCAGCTTCTTCAATTTCGGAAGAACTATGGTTTGTTCTGTGGCGAACTTTGGAACATACTTGTCCAAAAGAGGATGAAAAATCTTGTCCATTGCCTCGTTGCTGAATTTCTCAGCGTTTTCGGCACGAAGCTTTTCAGCATCTTCCAGAATCTTGCCGTTGTAATTGTTGAAGTAATGCTTCATCTTCAATTGGGCAGCGGCATAATCCACATCAAACCAACGAGCATCCTTCACAAACCAATCGTTAACCGCTTCATCTGGAATTGGAACCAAGTTACCTTCAAAGAACTTGGCATACTTAGGATTCAAGAAATCCAAGTGCCCGCTCCAATTTGGAGCAAGCAACGGCTTACCACTCAAGGTAGAAAGCAACAGCGGATGCCCATAGCCTTCGCCGTGAGTAAAGCTGGCATGAACCTTGACCTTATCGTGGTTGAATAAGGCATTCATTTCCACGTCATCAAGCTCTCCGTGGAGAAGATAGACGTTTGGTAGGGTTGCGTTTGGAAGTTGTGATTTGACCATGTTCGTTACGTCGTTGATCTTGTTGATGCAATCGTAACGGTCCATAATGCAAATTTGTGCTCCGCTCGTCTTGAGAACCAAGCAGGGAGGATTCGAAACATTGGCAAATGCTTTCAAGAAGGTTTCAATCAAATGTCCGATAGCCTTTCGGTCAGCACGCATGTTTCCGTTCGTCCATTGACCGACAAACAAGAAGGCAAATGACTCTGGAATGGATTGCAATGCTTCTTCCACAGATGCAACCTTTTCGTCGGTCTTTTTGTAAATGCGAGTGTCGGCTCCCCACGGAACAATTTCCATAGGAGTGCGAACAACCAATTCTTCTGCCGCACCATTGGGAAGTCGTTTGTTGTAATTTGCGTGAGCAAACACGTCCTTGACGTGCTTGGATAGAACAAAGTTCACATTCATGCGGTTCAATCCCTCAATCCATTCTGGGCGTGGAACGGTAGTCTCAATACCAGCAGTCATTCCGATGTTGAACTTGGCGGGATTGGCATATTCATTCGGAATGGTCATTTGAATGAAGACTTCTGGTTGACGAGACAATGGACCTTTGAGAATCTTGTCCAATAGTGCCTTGCCTTCGGGGTCTCTTACTTCCGAGTCCAAATTCTTCTTGCTGCAAGCACCCCAAACTGTCGGGGCAATGTGCAAGTCAAACTTGTCGTAACGATAAAGACTCTTGGCAACAGATAGTGCCCAATCGCCATAACCAGAACGGGTCCAAATAGGACTTTGTAATACACAGATAGGTTTGCTCATATTTCTAATTCTCTTGGTTCAACTCCAAAATTGTCTTTCAACAGCTTGAACACATTGGTCAAGCATTCATCGCACAAGTGAACTTCTACACCAGTCAAGTCGTGGGAACTTCCATACCAACTTGCTGTTTTGAGTTCGGAAAAGCATTCTCTTTCAGGATGTTTATCACAGAGATACTTGGCATCTTCCAAAACTCCTTGTGTGATCACTTTCTTCATTGTCCTTGCTTTTCCTTCATTTCTTCGCTGTAACGCTTCTTGATAGGAATCCCACCGCCCTTGTTGTAAAGTTCGGTAATAGATGCTCCCGGAATTCCTTCCACGATGGTCTTGAAGGCATTCAGTGCTCCATCAGCAGTAGAAACCTGTGGAACTGGTTTCTTGACATCGGTGCTTCCAAATCCACCTTCGGAACGAACACTTGCGGGAAGTTCTTCGGCATCTTGGAAACCAGCCGCCGTGTAGTTCTCAAAGATGATTTGAGCAATCTTATCTCCCACGGCAATCTTCTTATCGACATTGCCAAGATTGATAAGGATAACACCTACGTCGCCACGATAATCTTCATCAATGACTCCTGCCATTGTATCAAGACCGTCTTTGTAAGCTAGACCACTGCGAGGAGCAATGCGTCCATAAAGACCAGAAGGGATAGCGACTGAGATTCCAGTTTTGAAGAGTTTTCGTTCAAGCGGCTTCAACGTGTATTCTTCAATTGAATACAAGTCATAGCCTGCCGCAAAGTCACTTCCACGAGTAGGAGTCTTTGCTAACGGATTCGTTTTCTTGATCGGAATTGTAACCATAAGTTTGCCCACAATACTATCAGAACTTATCCAATAGTGCAACTTTTTATACGACTTTGTAGTCTTTTTTTATACCAAGACTGCATCCGCTCGTTTTTGAAGAGCATCCTTGTCAATCTTGGGAATTTCAAAGCCCATGCCATCTTTCATTGTGTTGCCGACATAATCTTTGACCGAGAACACACTGAACTTCTTGGGCTTCGTCCAGTTCTTGAAAACGTATTCCATGCCAGTGATGAAAGTCTCACCCATGTTCTTGGCATTCAATCCACCTTCGCCAAGTGCCCAATCACGACCTACTTGACCGCACTTGGTTCGTTTTTCGTCGCCCATAAGATACCAATACATGAATCCCTCAGCACAATCTTCCCACTTAGCCAAGTCATCAAAGATGTAAGGCGTAGGAATGCTTCCTTGAATAAGACGAGTTACCGGCCACACAGGATATGCCCATGCACCACACGTTTTATACTTTCCAACATTGTTGCTGCCAAAGTCAGCAGAGAACTCCACGGGCTTGCCTTCGTCGTCCACCTGACCAATTTGATCTTGAAGACCACCCGTGACCGTAGCAATGATGGGCGTGCCGCACATGATACTTTCCGCAATGGAAAGACCAAATCCTTCGTTGGAAGAAAGATTGACTGTTACGTCGGCAACGTTATACATCAAATTCATTTCTTGAGGAATTAACTTGCCCGGTGAGAAGATGATGTTATATTCGGGGCAAAGAGCTTCCTTGACAGCCAATAGATTGGTGCCAGCTTCGTGCATGATTTCGGTGTGAAGAACCAAAGTGCATTGAGCAGCTTCTTCTTTTGGCAGGTTGTCGCAGAACTGACGATATGCCAACATAATGTTGCTCGTGCGTTTGCGATGAACGTTGCGGCTGTTATAGAAGATGACGAACTTGGCTTCTTTCTTTCCATTGAATAGACGCTTCTTGAATTCAACCAATTTTGGGTCGTCTTTTGCAATCGGGAAGAATGTCTCAGCATCAATTCCATGCGGAACATAATGTATCAAAGAACGTTCGTTCATCGGTCCTTCGTCATTCACGGTGACACAGTTCTTTGGAGACAAGACATATTTGTTGATGTTCATCGTCTGCTTACTGATTGAAAAGAGAGCGTCGCAGCTTTCATAAAACGGACGATTGTACATTGGGTATGGCACGTCATCCCAAATGTTCAAGTAAGTCAGTGGCATGGCAGAACGCACTTGTTTTTCCAGTGCATAGAGCCATCCCCAAAAGCGAGGGTCGGTAAAGTGAAGAATGGCATTTGGCTTTTCCATAGCAATGACTTGGAAGAGCAACTGCTCATTGCCATATCCGTCAATTGGATACAGCTTGACATAGGCATCCTTCATCTTTTTCAGTTCATTGGTGGACTGAGAAAGATCGAATACCTTTCCTTTTTCTGGATGGCTAATGGCACCGGCAAGCTGACACCAGTCATACTTGTGAACCGTGCTAAGAACCAACTCACGGGACATCGTTGCGATGCCCGAATTCATACGAAGATCATCCGACAGAAGAAGAATTTTTGGCTTTGCCATAGTGATGTAACCTTTCTTTGGGTGGGGATTAAGCTAACGAGGAAGATGTTGCAGAAACGGGAAGAACGAAACTGTTGATTTCGTCTCGGAACGTGTCTTCGTTGACATAACGATAGACAGTTTTTTCTACAAGACCTTGCAATGTAAGCTTATGGCGAATGCCGAGAATCTTGAACTGATCGTACAAAGTGTGCTCCACTTTGACTGTTGTTGCGACTTTTTTCGTGCTCATATATGTAAGTATCCGCTTATCTACGGGAATACATATAGTGATTTTTCCGAAAAAGTCGAGCGATTTGTTTTTTTATTTAGAAGATAACTGCGTCCGCCACACCATCACATTTTTTGTTCTTCAGGTATGGGCAATACTTGCAGTTCTTCTTGTTTTTGCCGGGGATTTTGGGGTAGGAAATGGTTGTGTTATGCTGACCTTCAGTTGTGAAACAGGTGTCAACAAACTTGCCAAATTCTTGAATGACTTGAAGAACATCCGATTGAAACGAGCTTGGCTTGAAAACTTGGAGACGAGACTGAGCATATTGGGCGTTCTCGTAAAGCTTCCGCTTCAAGATGATAAATTCAACGTTGATCTTGGTGAGTGGAATGTTGTTTTGTTTGCTATACAAAGCCTTGTAAAGAACCAATTGGCTTGTCTTGGTGAAATCTTCCTTCTGAGTATTCGTCCAACCGTTAGTACTGGTTTTGAAGTCAATGATACGAATGTTGCCCGTGGCTTTCTCACGCATTACCAAGTCCAGCTTGCCATTGAGCATGACATTGTTACGAATCTCAACATTGAGTTCATCTTCAATCGCCAGAAGTTCCCACTTCGCCCGTGGGAAATGCATGAGAATGTTGGCGGGGTCAAGAAACTCGTTCAAGATGTTTTCTCCATCTTCAACGAAGCCATCAAACTCTGGTTGGGTGAATGGAATCTTTTTCTTCTCAACTTCCTTTTTGAAGGCAGCAACGAAAAACTCCTTGTTGTCAATCTTCTTAGCCGCCTCTTCACTCTCATGAAAAAGGACTTTCAGATAGTTTTGGACAGTTTCGTGGATGGCAGTTCCGAAAGACATAATGAGGTTGTCCTCAAACTGTTTTTCGTGGAGAATGTAATCTCTATACCATTTGTGGGAGCAAGTGAACCAATTGGTGAATTGAGAAAAACTTACTATCTTCTTCTTTTTCTTGACTTCTTCGCTCATTGTCCCTATACTTTAACAGAAAGAGGGACATCTGTCCATTTATTATAAGAATGAAAGCAATTTTGGCATCTATCTTGTTGGTCGTTTCGTCCGCATTTGCGTTCGGAGCAGAGTTGACGAATGGCGTCTTCTATCTTGACACTCCCACCGAAGCCCATCTGATTGCACAGAATGGTGCCGCCCGCACCAATCATCTGATCGCAGGCAAGACCTACATGGTTGACGATGTGATTGTTGAGTTTGAATCAACCAACAAGACGATGTTCTACCTTTCGGGCGGACCAATCGTCGAAGCTTCCTCCCATTACTCTTTCAGCGTAAATGTTTTTGACCAAGAAGTCAAGAATTTTGATCTTCAGCCCCGCCAAGCAGATTTTGGAATTCACAACATCAATATCACATTCACGAAGGGCGACTTTGTTGTCATTTATCCAAACGCAAGTCCAGATTCCTCCTTGGTCGTCAGTACTCCCTATGCAACGTATCAACTTGGTGCTGGGCGATATTTCTTCCGTGTAACCGAGAAGTCCGTTGTCGTTTTTGTTTTGGAAGGTATGATGATGGTGCATGGCGATAAGAATCGTGTTGAGAAGACGGACAAGGGAAAACTTTCCATTGCGGTGCCTTTATCCGATCCTCTTAGTGGAGTGGATGACCGATGGGTTATGAGCATGAAGAACTTGAAACAAGAAGAGATTGACAGGTTCGGCTCGCCGATTCTTCTGGCAGAAAGACGCCTTCAAAACATTCGCTTCGTGGTAATCAACGGACGAGTCATTGGTGTCCTGTTAAAATAAGTTGTGGGAAGCTTGATTTTGGTGTATGATTGCTGGAAATGACGTTTCAGCAATTACACAGTTTGACCGAAGAAGAGCTTTCCATCTGCTTGTATGTTGTTGGAGTTCTTGATCCTGTAACGTTTCCTCCGATAGAAATTACCGACCCAAAGCAACTCATTTCTTTCAGAAACGATGTTCTGATTCAGAAATTGATGAATGCTGCACCACGGCTCAACGAACAAGGAATTCCAATCTTTATTTCGTTGATGGCAAAGCTTGGAGTCAAAGTTGAAGTCAAGCCCGTAGAACCGGCAACTGCACCCGTAAGTGCATCAACCGAACAAACATCTTCCAATGTATCAGAACATATTCGTTGACAAAAAGGAGTGGGTAGTTCACCTGTGGGACGATACACACGGATACACTTCGTTTCCGTATCCAAGATATGCATACCGTCGCAAGCCGTGCGGCAAGTTCAAGTCATTGTATGGTGACGAGCTTGAGAAAATTTTCAATTACGACGAACGTGAGCCAAACCTGTTTGAATCGGACGTTAGTCCTGAAATGCGTGTCTTGATTGATGCCTATGACGATTCGGACGAACCTTCAAAGGGTCATCGGGTCTTGGTAATTGACATTGAGACGAGCACGGAAGGTGGATTCCCCGATATTACTCAAGGCGACAAGACCATTACGGCTATTGCCTTGTATGACCAAGCTGGCAACACGTATTACTCATATGTTCTGGATGCTGATGGCAAAATCCCTTGCAGTCATGTCGGGAATGTCGTCACCGAATCTTTCCGTTGCGAAGAAAACCTTCTCACTACGTTCTTGAACAAGTGGGAAGAAATTCGGCCAACCATTGTGACAGGTTGGAACACCAATTACTTTGACTTGCCGTACATCTTCCATCGCCTTCGTGCTGTGCTCGGCAAGGCTGCGGGCTATAAGCTCTCTCCAATCGGAACTGCCTACCAGAACAAGTTCAACAAAAGGATGATTATTGCGGGCGTGGCGTGCTTGGATTATCTTGACCTATACAAGAAGTTCCTCGGTGTCATGAAGCCATCATATGCTTTGGCAAACGTTGCAAAGGACGAAGAGTTGAAGCAGCAGAAGCTCACTTATAAAGGCAACTTGATGGACTTGTATAAGAATGACATCCATCGCTTTGTTGAGTATAACTTGGCGGACGTTAAGGTCGTCGTAGAGCTTGACAAGAAGTATGACTTTATCAATCTCGCCCAAGCCGTTTGTCATAAAGGGCATGTTCCATACGAATGGTTTCAAATGTCAAGTCGTTGGATTGATGGAGCTATCTTGATGTATCTCCGTCGCCATGACCAAGTGGCTCCGAACAAGCCCGTTGGTGGTCGTGAAGAGTACGAAGAAATGCAGGAGGCAGGCGAAGACGGATTCACAGGTGCATTCGTCAAAGAGCCTGTTCCCGGTCTCTACGATTGGATTTACTCCGCAGACATTACGTCGCTGTATCCTTCAACGATCATGTCGTTGAACATTTCTCCCGAAACCAAGATTGGCAAGATTGAGGGATGGGATAGAGCCAAGTATGACCGTGGTGAAATGAGTGTCATTCGTGTGGGCGACCAAGCATATTCGTTGAGTGATTTTCAAGAACTAATTGCCAACCATGCATTCTCCATTTCAAGTAACGGAGTTCTCTATAGGCAAGACAAGATGGGTGTCGTTCCCACGATTCTTGATACTTGGTTCGCCGAACGTGTTGAATACCGCAAGCAAGAAATGGAATACAGCAAGTCGGGAGATAAGGAGAAGGAAGGATTCTTCAAGCGTCGTCAATTGAGGCAGAAAATCTTCCTCAACTCAGTTTATGGTGTGTTGGGGTTGCCTATCTTCCGATTCTACGACCGAGACAACGCCGAAGCCACGACGATTTCTGGTCAGACCATCATTCGCAACGCCGAGTCGTTGGTGAATGACATGTACAAGAAGCGATACGACAGCAAGGGCGTTCCCGCTCCGGTCCCCGACTTTGTTAAATACATTGATACCGACTCCTTGTATGTCTCGGCACAACCACTAGCAGATTTGGAAGGAAATGTTGAGGACATGAAGAAGTTCACAATTCAACTCGTGACCGAAGTGGCAGATTACATCAACAAGTTCTACAGCTACATGGTTCCTCGCATTTTCAATGTAGCTCCCGCCAATAACCGTATCAAAATCGTTCCCGACGTGGTAGCCAAGAAAGCTCTGTGGGTTGCCAAGAAGCGTTATGCCATGCTCAAGGTGTTTGACATGGAAAAGATGAAAGACGTTAAGGACAAGGATGGTCGTGAAGGAAAGCTTGAAGTCAAGGGTATTGATACCGTTCGTTCAAGCTTCCCACAAGCGTTTCGCAAATTTGCCGGTGACATCCTTGACAATCTTCTGCGTGGTACGTCTCGTGAAATCTTGGACGAAAAAATCATGGCATTTGAAGAAGAGATTGATAAGCATAGCATTATTGATTTGTCCAAGACGAGTTCTGCTAATTTCATATCCAGAAGTGGAAATGAAAACTACAATCCATCAGGAAGAAAGCCATTTCAATTCGTTAAGGGAACTCCTGTCGCAGTCAAAGCAGCACTGGCATACAATGACTTTTTGAAGGCGTGGGGGATGGAGAAGCAAGTTGAGACTATCAAGACTGGTTCCAAAATCAAGTGGATTTATCTTCTTCCAAACGATTTCTATGTAGAACAATTGGCTATGAAAGCCGATGACACCGACCCCGACCGACTTTTGGAGTTTGTTGCGGCTCATGTTGACCGCAAAGGAATGTACAACAGTGAACTTCATAGCAAGCTTGAGGAAATTTATCACTGCGTCGGTTGGAAGTATCCAAACCGAGGCTCCCAGCTTGCAGCCAAGGTCTTTAACTTTGAGGAAGCGTGGTAATTTGAAGACTGCCCGTAAGTTAAAATAACTAGACAAAAAGCCGCATTGTGATACAATGCACGTTACGAATGAAAAAAGAGACTCTTGAGACATTTATCCGCCGTTACACGTTGGGGAATTTGATTCCCAAAGTGAAGTGGAAGTACACTGCAAAGGAAAAGACCTTGCATACTCGTGCGGTTGCCGACAATCGGTGTTTCGTCGCCGACGTGGTAATGAGCGAGTTCACCGATTTTGGTGATAATGACACCGTGGTATGCATCGGTGACACCGAAAAGGTCAAAGCAATGATGTCTCCTTTCGGCGATGACATTGCAGTTTCAATCAACAAAAATGGGGATCGTGTTCTTGGATTTACCGTTTCGGATGCCGATTGTGAAAGTTATTGCACAGCAGCCGACCCCACGGCAATCGATCCCGTCCCCAAAAACCTTCAAGACGTTCCAGAGTATCATGTTGTCATTCCCCTTACTGAAGATTTCCTTGAGAAGTTTTTGAAGGCTCGCAATGCTCTGAATGACGTTGAAACCTTTTCTGTGGGAATGAACAAGAAGGGAGTCTTTGAGATTGTGATTGGTTACACAACGGCAAACTCCAACCGCATTCGCTTTTCTCCACAAACAACTCCCGACAAGAACAAGATTGAAGCGGCTCTTTCGTTTCCAATCAAGAATCTTGCAGCAGTATTCAAGGCGAATGCTGACATTCCTGATGGTGTGTTGTCCATCAATTCCAACGGCATCATTCGGGTCTATTTCAAGAACGACAAGTATGCTTGTTCATACTATCAGTTCGCCAACAAGAAGTCATAATTATGTCATTTGACCCAAATACGTTTTTCGAGATGGATGCTCCCAACGAAGTTCCAGACCACAGTTTGTGGGTTGAACGGTATCGTCCAAAGACTGTTGAAGAATTGATTGCGAGTCCCGCAGTCAAAGAAACCCTTCAACTATGGTTGAAGAATAAAGACATTCCACATTTGCTGTTCTTCAGTTCTCCGGGCACGGGCAAGACTTCAATTGGTAAGATTCTGATTAAGCACATTCCATGTGACAGCCTATTGATCAATGCCTCGGACGAGAATGGTGTGGATAGCATTCGCAACAAGGTGCAAGACTTTTGTATGACGATGGGAGCACAACCGCTCAAGGTGATGTTCTTGGACGAAGCAGACCGTTTGACGCCGGACGCACAGGGTATTCTCCGCAATCTCATGGAGACTTATTCGGAGAGCACACGCTTTATTCTCACTTGCAACTACCAAGAGAAAATTATTCCCGCCATTAAGTCTCGTAGCCAAAGCTTTGAAATCAAGCCACTTTCAAAGCCAGAAGCGATGAAACATTTAGTGACCATTCTAACGAAGGAGAAAGTTACGTTCAAGCCCGAAGACGTTGCCTTCATCGTAGCGAGCTATTTCCCCGACCTTCGCAAGATTATCAACTTTGCTCAACAATCATCCATTACTGGAGAATTGAAGATTGCTAAGGCTAACACAGCAGACCAAGACTTCAAGATGAAGCTTATTGGATTGCTCAAGACGCCAAAGACTCCCGGCGTTTTCAATGATATTCGTCAGCTTGTTGCTGATGCAGCATTTTCCAACTACGAAGAGGTTTACAAGTTTCTCTTCGATCATGTTGACGAGTATTCCAATGGAAAACAAGCTGAAGTAATTCTTCATCTGGCTGATGCCACATATCAATCTGCATTAGTCTTTGAGCGTGAAATCACGTTTGTTGCAGCAATGCATAAGCTCTTAACCGTGCTTAAAAGCTAATATATGATTTGGTTCAACAAAGACAAAACCGCTTGCCTAAATACCTCCTTGATAGCTTTCTGGACATTCAAGAACGGCGAGCTTAACGTCTATATTGGTTCCACAGACCCCATTGTCTTCAATGGCACTGACGCAGAGGAGATTTATAATATGTTGACTTTGCGTAAAGAGATACTATAATAACCGCATACCAAGGAAACTTATGACAGAACAAGACCGCAACAAAATCCTCTCAGAAACAGTTCGCCGCTTCGGACGCCAAGAATGGTTTCGTGACGCTGTTGTTTACAACAGCCATCCAACATCGGGAGTCCCAACTCTTGAACTCAAAGTGAACTATGTTCCCATCTTTGAACGCAAGATCGTTATGGACTTCGCACAAGGATTCAATTTGACTGAACGCTTCACCGTCGTTGACAAAGACGGAAAGCCAGTTGACTAAGATGAAACGACAATCCAAAACTGTGACAACTCCGTCCACCGACAATAAGAATCTCTTACGGAAGACTCGCTGTTACCTTATCGGACACATGCAGTATGCCGATGGTAGGGGATGGCGTGACACCGTAAAGGATGAACTCAAAGATACTGGCGTCGTTTTCTACGACCCATATCACAAGCCGTTTGTCCATGACATTCCAGAAGATGAAAACAGCAGAGCAGAAATGCTTCATTGGATGGAAACGGGACAATTTGATCTCGTTGCCCAACGAATGAAAGAAGTTCGTGGGTACGACCTTCGTCTTTGTGACATTTGCGACTGGTTCATTGCTGTAATTAAGCCAACCGTTGCATCGTGGGGCAGTGCCGAAGAAATCACAACCATCATTCGTGAAAAGAAGCCTCTCTTTCTCGTCATTGACGACCCAAAGGGAAAGAAAGCTTGTCCTTTATGGCTTTTGGGTGTTCTTCCTCACAAGTATGTCTATGACAATCTTGAGGAAGCCATTCAGACCATCAAAGGTATTGATAATGGCATTGTTCGCATGAGCAGTGACCGTTGGAAACTTCTCTTGCCGGAATTACGATGAATTCTGTAGTCACGCTCACCAGTGGTAAAACATTGGACGTGAAATTGGTGAAGTCCTACGTTGTAGATGCACCAATCGGTAAACCCGCAGAAGTCCTCGTAACTCTCAAGAGTGGTAAAACGTTGAAGGTAACACTCCAAGATTTGGATTGTATTGAAACCTTCCGTCGTGAACTGAATGAAATCAAAAACGAGGAGTAACTATGCCGTGGGAACAAGTTTGGGTGCCAAACCCGTCTGACGAAAACATTCCTCTCCACAAAAATCCACCTGATAACTTCCAACAATATGAAGGGTGGGGGTGTAAGATGGCTCGTCGCTCAGTTGAGTCGTTAATTGAAGACCATAAACAAGGCAAAGAGCTTGACCATCGAACATATTACTACTGCCGAGAATGTAAAGGATGGATTGAAGGAAAGCCGACCGAATATCATGAAGATAACATCGGACCTTTATGTGGAAGGCGAGGAACAGTAACAGCGTGCATTCGCTGTGGCGATGAAATTGGTTTCTGTGGAATGGTTAGTTAATGAAAAAGAGATTCAATAAATACATTGAACTTGGAGGATTGGATCGCAAGGAAGCAGAAATCCTTCTCCCTCTGATTCCAAAGACTGACGGCTTCAAATATCTTCGCCAACAGATACAAACCGAGTTGTCTGTTCGTTATGAGTACGTTGTAGAATGCACTGATTGTCCCCGTAAATTCACCGTTGAATCACTAACCCCAATCCCAAAGGAAAAGATAGCCGAGGGCGGAATCTGTTCCAATTGTAGCGATGACTACAAGTAAGTTATGCCATACATCAAACAAGAAGACCGAAGTCAATACGATTCTCTCGTAGAAGATGTTGTTGATGCTCTAACCGACCACGGGTTCAAACCCGCAGACGTTGGACATGTCAATTACGTAGTTTCAAGCATCATATGGAAACTTTTTGATTCCAACAAGAAATATGCTAATGCAAACAGTCTTGCAGGAGTGTTGTCTTGCGTTGATAAAGAATTCTACCGACGCAAGGTAGCTCCATATGAAGACGAGAAGATTCAAGAGAATGGAGATTTGAAATGAATCAACTGATTTACTTGGCGGTTCCCTATTCCTATAAAGACTCCGATCCAGCAAAGGTTATGGCGGTCAAAGAGGAACGATTTCAAGCGGTCAACAAAGTTGCAGCCAAATTGATGGCAGAGGGTAATTATATCTTCTCACCCATCAGTCATACGCATCCAATTGCCTTGGCGGGGTCACTTCCGGGGGATTGGCAGTATTGGGAGGGGTATGATCGATGTATTTTGTCCTCTTGCAAGAAGCTTATGGTCCTAAGACTACCGGGATGGGAGACTTCCACCGGCGTTACCGAGGAACGTAAGATTGCCGAGGAACTTGGCATCCCCGTTGAGTTCATAGACCCATAATTTAGGATTTCATAATAAAAGAAAACCTCCATTCGGAGGTTTTTGTGTTTTCATAGATATGTATTTCACATGAAATTGTGGAAATTTATCATTGGAAATGAAAAATATGAAGTATCTTCGGATGGAGAAGTTAAAAATAGTTGCACCGGAAGAATTCTTCGTCAATTTTTAAGACGGGACTATCCATCCGTCGAATTGTACAAGGAAGGAGATGGAGTCATATATTATGTTCATCGTCTAGTTGCCGCAGCTTTTATTGATAATCCAACAGGAAAGCCGTGTATAAATCAATGGAATAAAAACCGATAATAATATTGAAAATTTAGAATGGTGTTCATCAGAAGAAAACATTGAACATTTTTATATTCAATTAGCAAAAAAACATCTTTGTGATACTGCGTTTAAGTTTTTAACCGAAAATTTCAATCAAGATAAATTAACTTCAAGCGAATGGGTAAATAAATTTGGGGAGTTCATAAAAACCAAGGATAGTAATAGATAATTGTTTTTAAGGCGGCTATTTTACTATTTATATCCATGCATAAGTCGTCTATCCAAGAAAATGAGTTCTCACCCGCACCGGGAGGACTTGGTAGCGTCGTAAGTCAGCCGGGGATTGGTACATTTGCGTCTCCCGAAGTCTCACAAAACAGTGCAAACTTTGCACATAGCGATAACAACAAGTCAGTTGGGTCGCATAGCAATACTCGCAAAGAGAATCCCGATTCTGGATCGATGGCAAACGATTTTCAAGCTATTTTCTGCAAGAAAGACACTCCTTCTCCAGATGAAATTGTAGCTGGCATCAATTACGAACTTGGTCAGCAAATCAAAAAGGATAAACAGGTAGCAAAGCAAGCAGTCCTCACTAATTTGAAAAAAGACCCACACTTCTATAGCAAGCTGAAGATGCTTAACATAGACGATGAAAGCATGGTAAACAATATGAGCGAAACAAAACAACACCCCAACGATAACCCTCTCCGAGAAAAAGTTGAAGCCAATGTCGAAGAGACGAAGAAGATTTTTGAGGAACTGGCTGCGGAGAAGGACCAAAAGTATGTCGTCAACTCTGGAATTTCCGCCGTGATGAAAGAGATGTGGGCACAAAAGCGTGCTCGCAACGCTTGGAAGAACGTTTGATGATTCATATATGAGTCGGTAAACACATTTAATAACTCATCCATTAGAGTTTGCTTCTTCGTAGTTTTCGTGCTGTCTTATATTTTGGAATGTCTTTCGATGGAACTTTCGATGTGAGTGTTATCTCCAATCCAAGGTTGTCAATAATGTTGAAAACGGTCGAAAGACTAATGTTTGGATTTCCTTTGAAAAGTCTCCATACAGTATCTCTGCTTGTGTTTACGTCTTTACAAAGCCGTTCTTCTTTTAGATTTATCTTTTGACGGTGTAAATTTAATACCGTCCCAATATCTTTTAAGGTTTTAATAGGATATTCGCAATAAGTTTGGCGTTCTTTTTCAGAAGGGAAAACATTGTTTATTATTATGTCTTCAACTTCTTGTGGTGTTGTTAGAAACCATTCATCACCAACAACATTGGTTGTTCGTGGAAGTTTGAACCGATACAATGCTTTGTGGAGTTGGGATTCAACATAATATCCACATGGAGTTTTAATCAAAAGTCCTATGATTGGTTCTTTGGCCATTGAAGTCTGAACTCCTTGGGATATTATACGTTGAATTGGCTCGGTAGATGAGAATCCTATTTTACATTCCCATCTTTTTTTGTTTTCCAACTCTGCAAGACGCTTGTCATTTTCATTGTAATAAACATACACATATTCATTACCAATCCCTATTTCTTTTTCGATCTTCATATGCAATACATATCTGACATTAACCTAAAATCACAGATTTATTTTTTGATATATCAGACATTTTCATTGTCTTCAATATCGGACATTATTTTGAATGGAAGTATTGATTTTCAAGAAAACTGTAAAGGATAATGGTATTATTGTCTTCTATATCAATCACAAAAGTAAGTTGTCTTCTTCCACATTGTCGGTTATATTTATAATCAAACCTATGAGTGACTACAAAAACCATATCGCCCGTGAACTCGGAGTGAAGATTAAAGTCAAAATCTCCGAAGACGTTGACCCCGACGAATTGGGGCGGGGAATTGAAGATGAACGTTCACAAACGGGCGACGACGATGAACTTGCCAAGAAGATTGCACAGAGCCATCTGAAAGATGATGATAAGTTCTACAGCCGTCTTAGTAGCCAGTCAGTCTCGCCAAGTCCTCGTGATCGTGTCCTTTCACCAACCGCAGTTATGCCACAAGTATTGGCTGTCGCAGTTCGTGGAAGTAATACTGGTGGTCTTCCATCTGGAAATAACATGAGCCGAGGCAAGCTTGGCGGCTATGAACCAATTCCAACAGCAAAACAGAATTCGTTGGTGGTTGACAAGACTCCTGAAAGTAATGTGATTGAAAATCCGGCACCTATTGCCACTGATGGAGGGGTTGAAACTACTCCGGGTGAGGAACATCCTCATCAAACCCAAAACGATGCCGACCAACCTCCACAAGCCGTTACTGGTGCATCAACAGATGACACTGACAGTTCTATGTTAAAGGCAGCATTGCCTCAAGGAATTGATGTTGATGTTGCGGAAGATTGTAGTTGTGAACATGAAGAGGAACCGAAAGAAGATCACGCTGCCGCCATGAATGAAATTAAGGGTATTCCGACTAATCGCCTCTATGCTGTGCGTAAGTCTCTCCAAGAGAAGGCACAAAAGGGCACCATGACCAAAAAGGAAAGTGAAGTTTTCAGTTGCATTACTGAAGTTCTTCAGAAACGTGGTCTTGGTCTTGAACAAAAGATGTTCGGAAAAAAGACGATGTTGGAAACTGCCGGTGTTTCTTCAAAAGAAAAAATGGATGACAAATTGGCTAAGTTGAAGGATAAAAAGGACGACGAAAAAGCAAGGCGAGATCATAAGTCAGTTATGAAGAAGCTTGAGGCTGACGTTCGCCGTGATGATTTAGCATAACTGTTGTTATGGACCTTTCGAATGAAAAAGATAAACCGATTTTTATGGTTCGTAAAGACGATCTTAGGGTCCGTCTTGCTTCTCTTTATTCATATCTTGCTTCTAAACTTCAGATTCGGGAAGTTCCTAAAGTTGTTCTAACCAAGAACAAACAGAACTCGGAAAATCCATTCGGATTGACGGGATACTACGACCCCGATTCAAAGACAATTCGTCTTTATGTCACCGACCGACATGACACGGATATTCTTCGTTCGTTTGCCCATGAAGTGATTCATCACTGGCAAAATGAGAATGGAACTCTCCATGCAAATGGAAACGAGCCAGAAACCAAGGCTCATTACGCACAGAATGATGAAAATCTTCGCAAGCGTGAAATGGAAGCATATCTCTTCGGCAACATTCTATTTCGAGACTGGCAAGATGAAAATCGCTATGGTCCGCCAGAAAAGCAACCATTGATGCCTCAGCCTATCAATGAAAATCTTCGCATTGTTCATTCCAACAAAGTCAAAGAAGCTTTGAAAGCTTTGCTATATGACTTGGTGAAGAGTGGCACAATCATTTCATACAACCGCCCACTGAGTTCCGGTCCTATGAATCCAAATGACTTCGTAGAAGACTTGGCAAACAAACTTACAAGCTCTTTGAATGATGTGGTTCAGACTATCAACAATCGTGGTAATTGGGAAAATCAGAGCGACATGATTAAAGAAGAGGACATCGCCCATGAGTGAAGAATTTCGTCAACTACCCGACATGGCGTCTATGTTAGCACAGAGGATTGCTATGAAGAAAGCCGATGGAAATGGTGCAACTCCTGCTCCCGGCACCTTTGATCCATATCAAGCCATGTTGAAAAAGAAAAGCGGAGAGACACAACCAGTTGATCCATCTACTGTTCAAACTTGGCCGGAAGAAGATATTAAGAAACTTCAGGAGTATTGCCAAAAGATGGGAATTGTTGGATTTAGCTCTGGTCGCATGAGTCCTATTGCGGCACTTGCGATGTTGAAACAGAAGTTTGGAGAAGATTTTTCTAACGTTCCTATTCAAGAGCGAGTTCCACAAGGATATGAGAAGATGGGCACCAAGTCCACCTACGGACCAAATTATCCTTACGAAGAAGCCATGCGTAGGAAGCAGATTCTACACGGCTAATTTGGTTATAAATAAGCCTTTCCCTATCCCGCCGAATATTTATACGTACTAATACTCTGTACGTATGAAAAAAGGAATCATCGCCATCATCGCAGCACTTAGTATGGTCCTCTTACTGACCAGTTGTGCTGTTTTCACTCAAAAAGGTCGTGCATCCAAGGCAGAAGAAGCTGGTCGTACTAAAATCAACAACGTTGATGCTCGAATCAACTCCAATCTCGCCGACAAGATGGACGCCATTGCCAGCCTTGCGTACGGAACCGATTACGCCCTCAGTAAAATCAACGAACCTACACGAGAAGTTCAGGTTGCTCGTGATATTAACAAACGTGTAGAGTCTTTGGCTGGCAGTCCGACGCTTGACCAGATGAAAGAGATGCAGGCGACCATTGATAAGCTTACTTCTATGCTCGCAACTGAGCGTGAAGAAGGTAAACAGAAACTTTCCGAAAAAGATCAAACGATCAGCAATCTTCAAAACGAAACCAAGGCTCTTGTTGTAGCCAAGGAAACCGAGATTCGCAAATATATGGCTGTAGCTCAAGAAGCAGCAGCCGCAGCCGATGCTTACAAAGTAGAACTTGATAAGATGAATCGTTGGTTTGGTTTGGGTGCAGTATTTTACGGCTTGAAGAAGTTCATCATCAGTTCTATGTGGATTCTCGGAATCGGTGGTATTCTCTTCATTGTTCTCCGCATTGCTTCGGCAGGAAATCCTGCTTGTGCAGCAATCTTCAGTTTGTTCAGCACTATGGCAAGCTGGGTTATTCGTGCGGTTGAAACTCTCTTCCCGAAGGCAATCGCCTTTGCAGGACACACCGCAAATAACGTCCTCAACGCCTATAAGAGTACTTTGTGGAAAATCGTGGACAACATTCAAGTGGTTAAGGACCGTGCCGCCGCCCGTGGCGAGAAGCCTAACCTAGACGAAGTTCTGGATGAAGTTGCCAAGTCAATGAACTCAGACGAAAAGGCTATCGTTGAGGAAATTAAGAAGGCACTTCACTGGAAGTAACCCATATTTATACAGATATGCAAAACATCAAGAAATCACAACTTTTGGAAATCATCCGTGCAGTCGTTCGTGAAACCATCAAAGAACGCAAGGACAAGTGGATTCAGAAGGCGGTGGACCCAAAACATAAGGGTTATTGCACTCCAATGACAAAAGATACTTGCACTCCTCGCCGCAAAGCTCTCGCTCAGAGATTCAAGAGGGGGGATTTGTCTGAGGCCGGATTAACCAGTGAAGACGGGGAACAATCTACTCCGCTATCAAATATCCGAACCATGTTGAAAAACATCCAAGCCAATCTTTACAGTGAAGAGGCAGTTAAAAAGTTTACACATGAGCAAGCAATATATGTCTTGTTGAAAATAAAAAAGATTATTGATGTATTGGCAGATGAAAGTATGAAAGAATCTGCCCATAAGGTCGTATCTCCAAACCAAACCGACACCGCCAAGGAAGACAAGGCTCGTACGATTCAGACAGACCCAACGGTCAATGAGGCTTCGTACAAAGTTGTGGCACCACACGCCTATGAAGTCCAAATGGACAACAAGGCACTGACTATTCAAACCGAACCAGAAATCAATGAGGCTTCTTATAAAGTTGTCGCTGCTCGACAGGCACGAGTTCAAAAAGATGACCACGCCCGCAAAGTTCAGTCCGACCCCAAAGTGACCGAAAATCACAAGGTTCAGGCTCGCTCTGCAAAGACGGTTCAGGACTTGGACAATGACCCAAAGAACGTCCGAGACCCCGAAGTTCCGCAAGCGTAAGTTATAATTACTCGATAAAATAAGTTGCATTTTCATTGAATTTGTCTCATAATGCTTGACGTGATAGAGTGTTATGAGTCGAAGCGACAAAACACATACACAAGAAGGAAACCTATGCAATACTACGTTGTAGATACAACCCTGAATCCGCCACAAGAAAAGCGATTCACTGAATATGGACATGTTGTTCAATACCTTGAACAAATGTCTGTCAGAGCATTTGGTCAATCTCGTAAACAGAGAATGATCATGCTTGAAGAGATTGGTCACGGACACGATGACTCAAGCTCTGTTAATTTCGTTCGTTCAATGGCTGAAAAATTCAATATGGGAGTTCTCCGTGATGGAGTATTCCGTAATGAAAGGATGCGATGTGACATTACGTCTGTCGCCCTCTTCCAACGGGAAGAATTCGGTAGTTGAAAAGACGAAAAGAGTTATGTTGAATATCCGGTGGAGTTCACCCTATGTCGTAAAAGACGGTGCCAAATCTAAATGGCGTCGGGAGTGGTCCATTCCCCCGGAAATGGCTAATGGCTTCTTTGTCTTCTGGAAAAAGAACCGATTCAAACTTCTAGCCGATGGCTTCTCCGTAAGTAAGAGTGAACGCACGGGTAAATGGTATCTATTTGAAACCAAAGACCACGCTGCTTTATTCAAGAATTTCTCCGACGCTCCCCCGGCGAATGCACCCGAAGACAACTTCGTTCTTCCCGAATACACCATCCAAGACTCAAGTGGTCTGCGTCTGTGGCAAGTTGATGCGGCGGGCAAGTTGGTTTCTGCTATCCGCTCATGGAACGCTGCTATTGATGGCTCTGACACGGGCACTGGAAAATGTCTAATTGCGGGAACACCTGTTAAACTGTATGATGGTCGGACAAAAAATGTAGAGGATATTGTAGTTGGCGATTGTTTGATGGGAGATGATTCAACTCATAGAGAAGTCTTATCCTTAGCAAGAGGACAAGATATATTGTATAAAATTAAACCAACACAATATGGTGAAGAATGGGGATGTAATTCCGAGCATATTTTGGTATTGTACAACACTCGAATAAAAGAACTTGGAGAATTTACAGTAAAAGAATATCTCAAAAAAGCAGAAAAATCAACTCGTTTCAAAAATGAATGGAAATTGATCCGTACTGCGGTCGAATATCCATCTTATCATGTAAACGTGTCTCCATATTTAATGGGATTGTGGATTGGTGATGGAACTTGGAATTCATTGTCAATTACTGCGTCTCGATATGAAAAGGAGATTATTGATTTTCTATACTCATATGCTAAAGAACATAACGCCCGAATTGCCGAGAGTAAACTGCGGGATGGTTCCAATTCGATTACATTTTATATTCGTGGGTTAACTCATGGAAAAAATGAACAATGGGATTTTTTCAAACATTATCAACTTGGTAATTCAAGAGAAAAGTTTATTCCAAAAGCATATTTACTTAATGACCGTTCTACTCGACTTTTATTATTGGCTGGTATCATAGATTCTGATGGATCATGGGGTAGTAATGGTTGTTATGAAGTAACAACCAAATGGAACAGGTTGAAAACAGATATTGTTGAATTATGTCGCTCTTTAGGATATGGTGTTTCTTATGTTCAACGAGAAATTTTGAAAGAAGATAATAATTTTGGGTTTGAAGGAAAATACTGGAGAATTTATATTTCTGGTGCTCATGATATTCCATGTAAACTTGAACGTAAGAAATCAACCCCACGCAAACAACCTAAATCGGTGTTAGTTTCGTCATTCTCCGTCGAACGAATTGGGTACGGAAATTATTATGGATTTGAAATTTCGGGAAATCGCCGGTTTTTGTTGGGAGATTTCACAATCACGCATAATACTTATACCGCATGTGCAGTAGCAAGGGATTTGGGATACAACATTGTGGTCGTATGTCCAAAAGCAGTCATAAAGTCATGGAATAAAGTCATTCGCAAGCATTTCAAGATGGGTGACAAATGCTTGGGCATCATTAACTATGAAAAGCTCAAGACAGGTAAGAAGGATAATGCTATTGCATCTTATGTCCTAAGCCGATCCTCCAAACGAAACGTATTTACGTGGAAACTTCCCAAGAAGACATTGATTGTTTGGGATGAATCTCAAAAACTCAAGAACTACAAGACAAAGAATGCCAAGATGTGCGTCCAAGCCATCAAAGAAGGCTATCCAATGCTGTTCTGCTCGGCAACCAATGCAACCAATCCGCTTGAAATGCGTGCAGTTGGTCAAGCATTGAAGATGTTCAAGGGGAGTGCCAAGTCCTACTACGATTGGGCAAGAGCACATGGAGCATATGATGGAACGTGGGGATTGGAGTTTAACAATGATCCCGCCGTTCTCAAAAAGCTTCACAAAGACATCTTTGAAAAGCGTGGCATTCGTCTTCGCCGTGATACTATTCCAAACTTTCCCGCCAGTGAAATCATCTCTGAAGTGTACAACATGGATGAAGAGGATGCAAAACGCATCAATGAAATCCATGAAGAGATGGAAGCCGAGTTGAAGCGTCTTGAGAAAATCAAGAAAGGCGACGGGCAGAGTGAATTGGTCATTCAACTGCGTGCTAGACAGCAAATTGAGCTTATCAAGGTTCCATTGTTTGTAGAAATGGTGGAAGACGCTCTTGAGCAAGGATTTTCAATTGCGGTATTCATCAATTTCACAGATACTCTTATTGCTTTGGCTACCCGCCTCGGCACAAAATGCATTTTTGATGGTAAAACTCCCGACAAAGTTCGAGACCAAAATGTAGAAGATTTTCAAGATGATAAGGAGAGGGTTATCCTTGTCAACGTTCAATCCGGGGGTGCCGGATTGAATTTACATGACCTAACCGGCAAATTTCCTCGCATGTCTTTGATTTCTCCGACCTACTCACCAGTATTTATGAGACAGGCATTAGGAAGGATATGGAGGGATGACGCCAAAACCAAGAGCATTCAGAAAATTGTCTGTGTTGCCAACACAGTAGAAGAGAACGTATGTAGAAACGTACAATTGAAACTAGACAATCTTGATATGCTTAATGACGGAGACCTCACCTATGCGAAAAACTATGAAATCATCAGCGATTAAAACAGTTGTTGTATCTTTAACCGCCGATAACGTATCTGAGTTCGAGATTAACACAGATGTTTTCGATGATCCATTCTTGGAAGCGGCGACACGAGCGGTAGAAAAGTGTCGCAAACTAAAAGGAGCTATTGTTCGTCCCATTACTACTTGCTGGGAAAAGAAAACTCCAAAGAAGGTTCAGATGTATAACTCATACTGGATTCTTGTGAACGCTGGTTGCTATGCAAAGGCAGAGCAACTCAGAGAAAAAATCAAGATGCAGCATGACGTGGACCTCAAAAATGAACCGTTACATGGCAGAGACGTTGGATCAAAATAATGCTTCGCCAAGCGGTTCCTGCGAAGCACCGAAAAGCCTTGACTATTCGACCCAAGGCGACGATAGACATATCGCCATCCTCTATCGCACGGTAGAACAACTTCAACAAAAAGTTAATGAGCTTGAGACCAAGAAGATTCTTGATGAAACTCAACTCCCACCCGAACTTCTTGAGCAGAACGGTCTTCTCCCCCATCAACCAAAGAAACTGAAGCGTGGTCGTGGCTTCCGTCCTTTGCTAATGAGCGAGATAGAAGACGCCAAGAAACAATCTCCATTCGCCGCAGCACAAGCCCGTTGGTTAGGTGTCCATATCAGCACTTACAAAAAGTATGCAAGGCTGTATGGCATTTATGAACCAAAGCCCAATGAAAAGGGCAAGCGGAACATGTTTGACCCTCAACGTGGAAAGTATCCTCTCACCGAAATTCTTGAAGGAAAACACCCTAATGTTTCCGACTGGATGGTTAAGGACAAACTCATTCGTAGCGGCACTTTTCCACCAAAATGCAATATGTGCGGCTACGACAAACGACGAATCGTGGACCACAAAATTTGTTTATTGGTGGATCACAAAGACGGAGACAAAACGAATTTCAAGTTGGATAATTTGCAGTTGCTATGCTTGAACTGCACATTTGAATGTGGACGTGGATACATACGTAGAGGCAATCATATGTTTGACCCTGATTGGATGCAGGGAGCACAGACAGATGAAATTGATAAACAGAATCGGTGGTGATATTTATTACTGGAGAGTCTGACTATGACAAAACCAATTCATATTCTAAATCAACTTGGCGTCCTAGCTTCATTTTCAGTAGCGAAGAAAATCACGGAAGAGGACATCCAAAAGTATTTCAACAAACAGAAAAAGACTGGCAAGTCTGAAAAACAAATTGGTGACATGCTTCATGCGAAAATTTTGAATGACATTCAGGACGCCCTGATCAAAAATGAAATACCGGGGCTAATAGGTTCTCAGGAAATTGCCAAACAGTTAGGTTTGGACCAATCGGTTGTTGATAAAGTACCAGAACTGAATCGGTTGGTTATGCTATTGGCTCATAAACTGGCTGAGAAGAAATATGACAAAATGTCCCTCTGTTACTTCATCAATTCTCTCGTCAACGGTCTCGGACTCACAGAGCGAGACTTCGAGAAGTTTCACAGAAACAACCGAGAAGACGAAGACGAAGACCGATTCAACGACAGCGACAGCGACGAATGAAAACTGGTGGGAATCCAACGTGAAATATAAATATGTCTTTATCTCACCACGGAGATATTTATCATTGTATGAACGTAATTCCAAATCAAAAATTCGGCCATTTGATGACGATAAAGAGATTAAGTGGAAGTCATCAAAAACATGCTTTATGGAAGTGTCAATGTGATTGTGGGAAAATAGTTTCAACTCGTCCATATTATCTTATTAGTGGAAGAAAGAAACATTGTGGATGTCTTACAAATGCTCATAGATTTCATAAGAAACCATATTTTCATCTTTATACAACTTTGAAGAGAACATCAAAACATAGAGGCATAAAGTGTGATTTAACGTTTGATGAATTTTTGACATTTACAACTGAAAGAAAATGTCATTATTGTGGAACAACAATTATTTGGAATGAACGTTCTAAGGATGGTATGTCTGGTCCATATAATTTGGATCGTAAAGACCCTACAAAAACTTATGTGTTTTCCAATTGTGTTGTTTCGTGCTGGTTATGCAACTATACTAAAA
>Ga0187893_10000520_pt1 | contig 99943 bp, 76 predicted proteins | sample MA1701074metaG_FD_139574 | JGI IMG/M metagenome (GOLD analysis project Ga0187893, IMG submission 139574) | White microbial mat communities from a basaltic lava cave in the Kipuka Kanohina Cave System on the Island of Hawaii, USA - MA170107-4 metaG ...
CATGGTCCCCCATGCCGGCGGCACCCTGGTGGATGAAACCGGGTGTGCCGACGTTCTCTTCATGGTCCCCCATGCCGGCGGCACCCTGGTGGATGAAACCGGGTGTGCCGACGTTCTCTTCATAGTCCCCCATGCCGGCGGCACCCTGGTGGATGAAACCGGGTGTGCCGACGTTCTCTTCATAGTCCCCCATGCCGGCGGCACCCTGGTGGACGAAACCTGGTATGCCGACGCTTTCTTCACAGTGCGACACCCCGGCGTGCGGAACCCTGGGGCACGAAACGGAGCAGAGCTGGTGTCGCGTGAGCGGCGCAGAGGTCGGTTCGGTTCCTTGGTGCCTCGAGCCCGTGACCGAGTGCGACACTCCGGTCTCGGGACCCCGGAGCACGGAACCGAAGGCCGGGCTCGCGGATCCGTCTACATGGCGGGCAACGACGGCGTCCCGGGCCGGCACGGCGGCCCGGCACAGCAGCAGGGCACGGCGGCCCGGCACGGTAGCCCGGCACGGTGACCCGGCACGGTAACCCGGCACGGTAGACCGGCACGGTAGCCGGGCCCGACGGACCGCGTCAGCGCCGGAGCGAGCGCGCGGTCGCCGCCACCGCGATGGCCAAGAGCAGCGCGCCGACCGGAACCAGCACGATCGGCAGCCCCGGGTCGCCGTCGTAGAACAGCGCGCCGCCGAGAAAGAAGCCGCCCGGCAGCAGCAACGCGGCCGCCACGAGGCACCACGAGGCGTGTCGCAGCCGTCCAGGTGCCGTGCCGCCGATCCAGTCCACCGTCATCCCGAACGCGACGTTGACGAGCGAGAGGAGCGTGCCGTGCGCGTGCGCCAGCGTCCACATCAGCCGGCGGGTCGCGCTCGACGCGTCGAGGTACCAGCCGACCTCGAACCCGTGGAGCGTTTCGAGCACGGCTCCGAGGGTCAGGAAGGTGGCCAGCGACCACCAGCCGAACCGCAAGTGCCGCCGCGCGAGCGTTCCGCTGCTTGTTCCGCTCGCCACCGGGTCGTTCACGCTTCACCCTCGCTCCACTGCTCGACAGGATCGTTCACCGTTCGCTCCCCCTCGCCGCTCCGCCGCTTGCCGACAGATCGCTCACCCTTCGTTCCGCTTCGCCGCCCCGCCGCTTCGCCGCCCCGCCGCCCCACCGCTTCGCCGGCCCGCCGCTTCGCCGCCCCGCCGCCCCGCCGCTTCGCCGCCCCGCCGCTCCGCCGCTCCGCCGCTCCGTACGGCGCCGAGTATCGATGTCGCGCAGGCGCCGCTCCCTCCGTGCGGTCGTGACCGTCCTCCCCCGCTCGCCGACGGATCGCTCACCCTTCGTTTTCGCTCCGCCGCCCGTCCGCTCCGTCGGGCGGTCGTTCGCGCCCCCGCAGGGACTCGAGCGCGCGCCGCGCCTCGGCGTGGTCCGGCGCGAGATCGAGGATCCGCTCGAAGCACGCTCGCGCCTCGGCGACCTCGTTCCGCCGCAGCAGGGCGAGACCGAGGTTGTAGCGGAAGCTCACGTCGTCAAGCCGGATCTCGACCGCTCGCCGGAGGTGCCTCACGGCCTCGGCCGTCCGCTGCAGCTCGAGGTAGGCTACACCCAGGTTGTGGTGCGCGTCGGCGTGGTCCGGCCGGGTCTCGAGCGCGCGCTCGAGATACTCCAGCGCCTCGTGCGGACGGTGCTGCGCCAGGAGAATCGTGGCCAGGTTGTGGTTCGCTTCGGCGTGGCTCGGCTCCAGCGCCAGCGCGCGCGCGAACCAGTCGGCGGCCTGCGCCAGGTCGCCCGACCGTGCCGCGACCGTGCCCAGGCCGACGAGCGCCTGAGGATTGGCGGGGTCGAGCGCCGACGCCTTGCGGTACTCCTCCATGGCCAGGTCCCAGGCTCCACGGTCGCCGTGTAGCGCCCCGCGCACGATGCGCGCGTCGGCATCGTCCGGCAGCAGCGCGAGCGCGGCGTCCACCAACCGCTCCGCCTCGTCGCGCTCCCCCGCCGTGGCGAGCAGGCGCGCCAGGTTCACCATCGCGGCCACGTAGGAGGGATCGGCGCGGAGCGCTTCCCGGTACTTCGCGATGGCCTCGGCGTGGCGCCCCTGCTGCTGCAGCACGATCGCCTGGTTGTAGGAGAAAGGAGCGGTGCCCTGCTGGGTGGCCGGCGGCCGGGTGCTCACGACCCGGTCGAACCATTCGCGCTCCGCGCGGAGCCCGCGGCCGGGAGCCCCGACGATGCCCGCCCGCTCGATCGCCTCCCACACGTGCCACGCGATCAGCTCGTGGCCGCGGAGCGTGGGGTGCACGTAGTCCTCGATCAGGTTGAAGCCGACGAGCCCGTGCTCGCTGGCCTCGGTGAAGGTCCGGTCGGCGTCCACGAGGATCGCCGACTCCTCGGCCGCGATGCGCCGGATCGCCGCGTTGAACGCGCTGAGGCGGCGGACCGGCGAGGCGTCGAGGTCGCAGGCCGCGGCGTAGGCCTCGCGCGCCGCCTCCCAATGCCCCAGACCCTCGTGGGCCTGGCCCAGGAGATAGGCGGTCTCGGCGTGGTCCGTGGCGAGGTCGCGGGCCCGTGCGAGCCGGTCCGCGGCCTGCTGGAAGCGGCCCTCGGCCAGCTCGGCCCTGGCCGCCGAGAGGTCCTCGATCCACGCGCGGCGCTCGGAATCGGTCAGCTCGGCGTTCGTCACCGAGCGCTCGGGCCGCCAGTCCCGGAGATTGCAGGGCACGGTCGCGAGCACGACCGGCACGCCCCGCTCGCGGCAGCGCCGGACCACTCCGCGCAGCGTCGCGGCGAACTCGTCGGCGATCCGCCGCTTGTCGCCCGGGGAGTAGACGCCGATGCGGTTCCAGCGCCGCACCTCGAGATCCGACGGCCGCGGCGGCGGACGCGCGGACTGCGCGCGCGCGACGAGCGATCGCGCCGCGGAGTAGACCCGCAGCTGGGCGAGCGCCACGGCGAGCGCGTTTCCCGCCGGCCCGCGCCCGCGGATCTGCCCGTAGTAGCTCGGCTCGACGAACTCGTTGTGCCCGCCGTAGACGACGACCAGATCGGGCTCGTGCTCCAGCACCTCGCGCGCGACGAGGCTGACGCGGTGCATGCCGTAAGACATGCCGGCGGCGTTCACCACCTCGACCACGCGATCCGGATGAGCGGCGGCGAGCACGTCGCCGAGCACGCCGCAGAACGCGGCTCGGGCGCCCCACGGGAAGCCGTACGCGCTCGAGCCGCCGAGGCAGAAGACGCGGAAGCCGTTCTCCGGTTTGACCGCCGCGAACGACTGGTCGTTGAACGTGCTGCCGCGCGCCGAGCCGCGCGTCCGGTAGCGCTGCCCCTCGTGCTCGAACACCGGCACCAGCCCGGAGAAGCCGTGCGACGGATCGGTGCGGGAAGCGAGCGGGTCCACGCCGGCGAGCCCGAGCGCCAGCTCGAGCAGGCCGAGGAACGCGACGCCGGTGAACGCCGCGAACAGCACCTTCTTCCGCCGACCGAGCGCCATCGCGATCCCGCGGTGTTACGGACCCATGCTACGCCGCCGCCGGTCGGCTCGCGCGGACGGCCGCGATGCGCAGGCCACGCCTCGTGGATCCGCGACGAACGCTCCCCGGCGAAGCCTGGAGGATCGCGGCGTGGGTCCGTCGTCCACGGCGACGCGGACGGCGAGCGGGTGCCGCGGCCCACCGGCATGCCGGCGCCGCCGCGCCGCGGGCGCGCTCAACGACTCTTCCAGCGCCGGTGCATCCAGAACCACTGGTCCGGGTGCTCGAGCACGAAGCGCTCGAGCACCTCGTTGTAGCGCCGCGTGTTGCGCCGCTGCTCCTCCGCGGGGTCGTCGTGCGCGATCCACTCGAGCGGCGTCTCGAAGCGCAGCACGTGGCGGCCGTCCGGCTTGCGGTAGCTCGTCGCCGGGATCACCGGCGCGCCGGAGTGGCCGGCGACGAGCGCCAGGCTGCGGTTCGTCCCCGCCGGCCGGCCGAAGAACTCGACCGCGATCCCCTTCGGCGAGCGGACCTTGGTGTGCTGGTCCAGGATGAAGATCACGACGTCGTTGCCTCCGAGCGCGCGCAGCACGGCGCCGAGGGCGTCGCGCGCCGGGATCACCTTCAGCCCGGCGCGGCTGAAGCGCCCGAAGACGAGCGGCTCGAGCCCGGCGCTGAGCGACTTGCGGATGACGTGGAACCGGCCGTGGTACCGCTCGTACTGCAGCATCGCCGCGACCGAGGCCAGCTCCCAGTTGCCGAAGTGGCCGGTCAGGATCAGGATCCCCTTGCCGGCCTTCTCCGCGGCGAACAGGTGCTCCACGCCCACGATGTCCACGCGCTCCGCCTGCCGCCGGCGCGAGGTCCAGATCGTCGTCAAGTACTCGGCGACCGACCGCAGGACGTGGCTGTAGAAGCACTGCGCGACGCGGCGCCGGGCGCGCGGGTCGAGCCCGTCGCCGAAGACCTGCCGCAGGTTGTCGAGGATCACGCGCCGACGGACGGGCAGCAGCCAGTAGCACAGGACGCCCCCGAGCGACGGCCGGAGATCCCCGACGCGCGCCGGCCCCGCGGGGGACGACGGCCGCGGGAGAGACGGTTCGTGCCCGGCACGGAACGACTGCGGCGTGCGCGAATGTTCTCCGGCCCGTGGTTGCCCCGTGCCGGAAGACTCCTCCGGGACGGAGGACACCTCCGCGCCGGAGTGCTGCCCGATGCCGGGAGGTCGCCCGGTGCCGGAGGAGTGCTCCGGGCAGGATGTCCGCTCCGTGCCGGAGGCCGGCTCGTTCGTGGCGGACGGCGGCTGCCCTGCGCGTCCCGCCGCCGGCGCTCGTGGCTCAGACGGCATCGGCGGAGAGCACGAGGCAGCCGTTCAGGCCGGCGAACCCGCGTGTCGTCACGAGCGCCAGCTTCGTTCGCGGCTCCTGCTCGGAGGCGCTGGCACGCACGCCTTCGCACTCGGGCGCGAGGTTCCGCAGCGTGGCGATCCCCGGGATCCGCCGCCGGCGCAGGCACGAGAGCGTGAGCGCGCTCTCGATCGCGCCGCTCGCCGCGACCGTGTGGCCGAGCGACCACTTGAATCCGGTCACGGGCGGGCCCCCGGGGCCGAACACGCCGACGATGGCCCGCGCTTCGCTCGCGTCCGAGCCCTGCGTGCCGTTGGCATGCGCCGTGACCATGCCGACCTCTTCCGGCTCGCGACCGGCGTCGGCCAGCGCCGCGCGCATCGCGCGCGCCACGCCGTCGCCGTCGTCGCGCACCGCGAGGATGCCCTCCGCTTCGGAGTTCACGGCGCAGCCGAGGATCTCGCCGTGGATCGTCGCCCCGCGGCGGCTCGCCGCCTCGAGCGTCTCGAGCACGAGCGCCCCGGCGCCCTCGCCGAGGACCGTCCCGTCGCGGTCGCGGTCGAACGGCGCCGGCGCCTTCGAACCCACGAGTCCCATCGCGGCGTAGTAGACGAGCGCCTCGCGCTCGGCGACCGAGTCGTAGGCGACGACGACGGCACGATCGATCGCGCCGTCCCGCAGGTAGCGGCAGGCTTCGGCCACGGCCTGCACGCCGCTGATCCCGTGCGCGGTGATGTTCTGGTTCGCTCCCTTGTAGCCGTGGCCGATGGCGACGTAGGCCAGCACGTTGTTCGGCAGCGTGCGCAACAGCCACATCGGATGGACCGTCTCGAGCGCGGCGGCACCGAACGCTCGCAGGTCCCCGCCGGACTGCGCCAGGGCCGGGAGGTAATCGTGCTGCTGGCGGTACTTCGTCCCCGGCGAGCCGACGAAGACGCCGGTGCGGTCGTCGAACGGCGCGGGATCGGCGAGCGCCGCGCGGTGCTCGGTCAGGCCGGCGTGCGCGATCGCCTGGTCGGCGGCGTTGAGGCCGATCGCGTCCTGGCGGCTGATGACCTTGAGCAGCTTGCGGTCGGCGACGAGCCGGCGCGGGTCGAGCGGCTCGATCTCGGCCGCGAGCCGCTGCGCGCCCCGCTCGGCGTGCGGCGGCGAGGCCTGCGCCGCGCCTGCTCCGTCCGGCGGGTCCCAGTCCGTGACCGGACGCACGCCGCTGCGCCCCGCCAGCACCGCCTCCCAGGTCGTCGCGGCGTTCGCGCCGCAGGCGGTCAGGCAGCCGAGGCCGGTGACGACGACGCGCACGCGTCCGCTTGTGGCCGGCGCGCCCGGCGCGCTCGTCCCCGGCCTAGTCACGGCCCGCCCCCCGGTCCTCGGCGCGCCCCGGGCTGCGCAGCAGGAGCGTGTTGTTCGAGCCGCCGAAGCCGAACGAGTTCGACAGCGCGACGTCGATCTTCATCTTGCGCGGCCCGTCGGTGACGTAGTCGAGATCGCAGTCGGGATCGGGCGAGCGCAGGTTCATCGTCATCGGTGCCGTCGAGTCGCGGATCGCCAGCGCCGAGAGCGCGCCCTCGACCGCTCCCGCCGCGGCGATCAGGTGGCCCATCTGGCTCTTGGTCGAGCTGACGGCGAGCTTCGCGGCGCGCTCGCCGAAGACCGCCTTCAGCGCGTTCGTCTCGCACAGGTCGTTCATCAAGGTCGAGGTGCCGTGGGCGTTGACGTAATCGACGGCGGCGGCGTCCTCGCCGGCGTCGTCCAGGGCGGCGCGCAGCGCCTGGATCGGGCCGTCGCCCGACGGGTGGGAGTCGGTGATGCGGTAGGCGCTGAGCGAGTTCCCCTCGCCGGCCAGCTCGGCGTAGATCCGCGCCCCGCGCTCGCGCGCCCGCCGCCACTCCTCGAGCACGAGGAACGCCGCTCCCTCGCCGAGCACGAAGCCGTTGCGCGTGCGGTCGAACGGCCGGCTGGCGCGAGTCGGCTCGGCGTTGTCGACCGACAGCGCGCCGAGCAGGCAGAAGCCGGTGAGGCCGATCGGCGTGACCATCGAATCGTAGCCGCCGGCCAGCACGCAGTCCGCCTGCCCGGCGCGGATCAGGCGCATCCCGAGGCCCAGCGCCTGGCCGCCCGAGGCGCACGCCGTGTGCACGTTCGCCGAGTAGCCGCGGATGCCGAAGCGCTGGTGCAGCACCCCCGGACCGGAGACGGCGCAGTGCCGGGCGAATTCCGAGGCGGAGATGGAGCGCTCGCCGTCGCGCTCGAGCCGGGCGCGGTCGATCTCCCCGCCCGCGGCGAACTCGCGCTGGAAGCGCTCGAGGAACGAGAACTCCGCCGTCAGCATGCCGCTGCCGCAGGCCAGCCCCCAGCGCTCCGCCGTGGTCGGCTCCGGCCGGATCCCGGCGTCGCGCAGCGCCTGCTCCGCGGCGACGACCCCGAACGCGATGAACGGCGCGCAGTACTTCAGGAGCTTGCGGTCGGCGACGATCTCCTCGAGCCGCAGCCCCTTGACCTCGGCCGCGATTTGCGTCGGAAAGCCGGCGGGATCGAAGCCGGCGATCGTCGCGACGCCCGACTCGCCGGCGAGCAGCGCCCTCCACGTCGCGGCGCCGTCGTTGCCGAGCGGGGTCACCATGCCGATGCCGGTGACCGCCACGGCCCGGCGCCGGCGGCGCTCCGGGCCGCCGCCCCGGGTCGGGAGTCCGGCGCCGGCGCGCGACACTAGTCCGGCTCTCCGTTCGATGCGAAGCGGACGTCGGCGATGCACACGCGCTCGCCGCCGACCTCGCAGCGGAAGCCGACGCGTGCCTGCCCGGCCGAGCGGTCGGAGGCCTCCGCCCGCACCCGCAGCTCGCTGCCGGGCTCGACGAACCGGCTCATCTTCACGCGGCGGATGCTCGCCGGCCGCAGCCGCTCGCCGCCGCCGGCCAAGAGCCGCTCCCCCAGCTCGAGCAGGCACTCGAGCAGCAGCGTCATCGGCAGCACCGGCTTGCGCGGGAAATGGTCGCGGAAGAACGGCCAGTCGCCGCAGATCCGCTTGGCCGCCTCGGCCACGCGCCCCGCCTCCCACGACAGGATCTCGTCGAACCCGAGCCAGCCCGGCCGCGCGTCGCACGGCTCGCCGGTCCCGGCCGGCTTGCGTGCGGCGGCGGCGCGCTCCGCTGCGGTCGCCTTGCCCGGCGCGGTGGGCTCCCCGGCGCCGTGGATCCGCTCGAAGCGCCGCCGGACCTCGTCCGGGTCCTCGAAGTCCCCGAGCGGCAGCAGCGGGCCGAGCCCCTCGTCGATCGCCAGCACGCGCTCGCCGCCCACGGTCGCCAGCGCGTGGTAGACGATCGCGTCGTCGCCGATCGAGTCGATCGTCGTCTCCAGGCGCAGCGTGTCGCCGACGGCGGCCGAGCGCCAGAAGCGGACGTCGCGCGCCAGGCCGGCCACGGGCCGGCGGCTGAAGTCGTTGGCGCACATCACCGCCCACGCACCGGCCTGGCCGAGCGCCTCGCCGACGATGCACGAGCGCAGCCGGCGGCGGCCGGCCGCGGCGGCCGCGGCGAGGAACGGGTCGTCGGCCCCGACGTGCCGCACGGCGACGACGTGCCGGCCCGGATCGAGTTCGAGGATCCGATCGACGAAGTGGAACACGCGCCCCCGCTCCGCCACCGGGCCCGCCGTCAGGAGGTGGCCGGCTGGTCCTGCCGCTCGCGGGCGCGGAGCACGAGCTTGCAGAACGTCTCGACGGTGAACAGCCGCGGGATCTCGGCGACCGCCATCCGCTCGCGGAAGCGCTCGGGCGGCACCTCGGACAGGTACTCCTTCAACCGCACGAGCCCCTTCTCGGTCAGCCGCCCGCCGCTCGCGAACTCCGAGTCCGCCATCGCCCCGCGCGTCTCCTTCTCGATCTGCCCGCGCGGGATCTTCACCTTGAACTCCTTCTCCAGCCGGAACACGAGGTCGAGGAAGTCGATCGACTCCCCGCCGTAGTCGTCGATCAGGCTGCCGTCGGGCCGGATCGTCGACTCGTCGATCGCCAGCACGTCGGCCACGATCGCGCGCACTGTGGGGTAGATGCTGCTCGTGTCCATCGCGGTCCCTCGGGCTCAGGCCAGCTTGAAGCCCCCGTCGACGCGGATGACCTGCCCGGTGATGTACTGCGCGTAGCGCGAAGCCAGGAAACATACCACATGCGCGATCTCGGCGGCCGTGCCGTAGCGTCGGAGCAGGATGCGCTCGAGCACCTCGTCGCCGGCGCGCTCGCGCACCTCGCGACTCATCTCGGTCTCGATCACGCCGGGGGCGACGGCGTTGACCCGGATCCGGCGCGGCGCCAGCTCGACGGCGAGGGCGCGGGTCAGGGCGTCGATCGCCCCCTTGCTCGCCGCGTAGTTGGTCTGTCCGCGGCCGCCCTTCTCGCCCGCCACCGAGCTGATGTTGACGATCGTCCCGGCGCGCTGGCGGATCATCGCCGGCACCACGGCGCGGGTCACGAAGAACGTGCCCTGGACGTTGGTCGCGAGCACCTCGCTCACGTCGTCGTCGCCGAGCAGCGCCAGCAGGTTGTCGCGGATCACGCCGCTGTTGTTGACCAGGATCTCGATCCGCTCGCGCCGCTCGAGCAGCTGCTCGACCGCGCGGCTGCAGGCGGCGGAGTCGCGGACGTCGACCTGCAGCGGGACGACCTCGAAGCCCGCGCGCTCGCAGTCGGCGCGCGTGGCCTCGGCCGCGTCGCGGTCGGCGCGGTAGAAGAAGGTGACCGCCGCGCCCTCGGCGGCGAGCTGCCGCACCACCTCGCGGCCGATGCCGCGGCTCCCGCCGGTGACGAGCGCGGTCTGGCCCGCGATGCCCGAGTCGCGGAAGATCACGGCCCGGTCCTCGCCCGGGGCTCGTGCCGGCGCGCGGCCGGCCCGCCGGCGCGCCCCGGCCTCGACCCGCCGTCAAGCCTCCCGGCCGGCTCCGCCCCGTGCCGCGTGTGGCGCACGCTCACCCCACGATCGAGTAGCCCGCGTCGACGACGATCGTCTGCCCGCGGATCGCCGCGGCCTCGGGCAGGCACAGCAGGTAGGCGACCGCGGCCACGTCCTCGGGCCCGAGCGGGCGGCCGAGCAGGCTGCGCCGCTGCTGCTCGGCGAGCATCCGCTCCCGGTCCGGGAAGCTCCGCAGCGCGTCGGTGTCGACCGCCCCGGCCGAGATCGTGTTCACCGCGACCCCGTCCGGGGCCAGCTCCAGGCTCAGCGAGCGCACGAGCGACTCGAGGGCCGCCTTCGACGCCCCGATGAACGCGTAGTCCGGGATGGCGCGCCGCGAGCCGAGGCTCGACAGCGCGAGCACGCGCGAGCCGCGCCGCAGCAGCGGCCGGGCCTCGCGCACCAGGTGGTTCAGCGCCAGCGCGTTCGTTTCCAGGCACCAGCGCCAGTGCTTCGTCGTCATCTCCAGCGCCGGCCGCAGCACGCCGCTGGCGGCGTTGCTGACCAGGATGTCGAGGTGGTCGAACTCCTGGCGGAACGCCGCGATCAGCTCGCGGACCGAGTCCGCGTCGCTGACGTTGGCCTGGACCGTCAGCGCCCGGACGCCCTCGGCGGCGAGCGACGCGCGCAGCCGCTCGGCCTCGTCCGAGCTGTTGTAATAGTTGATGCAGACGTGGCAGCCGGCGCGCGCCAGGCGCCGGCAGATCGCCCCGCCGATGCCGCGGGCGCCGCCGGTGACGAGCGCCGTCTGGCCCTGAAGCGCTTGCGACACGATCCCCTCCCGGGACGCCGCATTCTCGCACAGGCTCCGGCCCCGCGGGCGCCGGCGAGCACCGGTGAATCCTGCGACGCTCGGCGACCGCTTCGAGGCGCCGGCCTCGCGCCGGCGCGGGCGAGCACCGTGGGCCGCCGCGGAATTGCGATGGGCTGTCTCGGGCGAGCCGGCGGCGGAGGCGACGGAAACGTCGCGGCAACCACGCGCCGGCGCGGGTGAGCACGGTGGGCCGCCGCGGAATTGCGATGGGCTGTCTCGGGCGAGCCGGCGGCGGAGATGACGGAAACGTCGCGGCAACCTCGCGCCGGAGCGGCGCACGGCGGATGCCCGGGGGCGGCCCGACGCTCGGCGGCGCACGCGCGAGAAGACGACACCCCGATCGGTCCCGGAGCGCGCCGCGGCGGTCGCCCGTGGTAACTTTGGCGTGTGCCCTGCGTGCTGGGATGCATCGCGCTCGCCGCCCCGCGGTTGACGATCGTGGCCGTCGTCCTCTTCAGCAACTACATCGGGCGCGCGTACCACACGCGGCTCTGGCCGTTCCTCGGCTTCCTGCTCATGCCGCTGACGACGCTCGCCTACGCCTGGGCGATCAACAGCCGCGGGTCGGTGGTCGGGATCCACCTCGTGGTGGTCGTCGTCGCGGTCCTGATCGACCTCGGTCTCGTCGGCGGCGGCGCGCGGGCGTCGCGCTCCGGGAGCGCCCGATGAAAGCGACGAGGGTCCACGCGATCCGCATCCATTCTCACGGGGGGCCCGAGGTCCTGCGCTGGGAGGAGATCGATCTCGCGCCTCCCGGCCCGCGCGAGGTGCTGGTGCGGCAGACCGCCGTCGGGCTCAACTACATCGATACCTACCACCGCACCGGCCTCTACCCGCTCGACCTGCCCGCAGTCCTCGGGCGCGAGGCGGCCGGGATCGTCGAGGCCGTCGGGACGGGCACGGTCGAGCTGCGCGAGGGCGACCGGGTCGCCTACGCGCTGCACCCGGGCGCGTACGCCGAGGCGCAGCTCGTCCCCGAGGCCTGCCTCGTGCCGCTCCCCGCGGAGATCGGCGATCGCACCGCGGCGGCGATGATGCTCAAGGGCCTGACGGCCCACTACCTGGTGCGCAGGACGCATCGCGTCGCTCCCGGCGACGCGGTCCTGATCCACGCGGCGGCCGGCGGAGTGGGCTCGATCGCCTGCCAGTGGGCCAAGCACCTCGGGGCGACGGTGATCGGCACGGTCGGCTCGGAGGACAAGGCCGAGCTGGCCCGCGCCAACGGCTGCGACCACACGCTGCTCTACCGCGAGGAGGACGTCGTGGCCCGGGTCCGCGAGATCACCCGCGGGCGCGGCGTGCGCGTCGTCTACGATTCGGTGGGGCGGGCGACGTTCGAGCAGTCGCTCGACTGTCTCGCGCCGTTGGGGCTGCTCGTCAGCTTCGGACAGTCCTCCGGCAGTGTCGCTCCGCTCGACGTCGGCCGGCTGGCGACCAAGGGCTCGCTGTTCCTGACACGGCCCACGCTCGCGACCTACGTCGCGCGACGCGAGGATCTGCTCGCCGCCGCGCGCGAGCTGTTCGAGCTGGTCCGTGGCGGCGTGCTGCGCGTCGGGATCGGCCAGACCTACCCGCTGCGGGAGGCGGAGCGGGCGCATCGCGATCTCGAGGCGCGCCGCACGACCGGCTCGACCCTGCTGATCCCGTAGGGGCTGGCGCCGCCACGACCTGCCATGGGTCCGCAGCGAGGCACCCGCGACGGCGGCCCGGCCGTTTCGGGGCTGAGCGCGCGGCGAGCGGGTGGGACGGACCCTCGGTTGGGGGTACGGTGGCGGTGAAGGAGGGCCGCACGGGACGGACCCACCGCGCGACAGGCGTGTGGCGTCCCGACGGGCTCCGGCGCCCGGCCGCGTGCTTTTCTCGGCGAAACGACCGATGCTGCCTTCGCTCCCGGGGGACAGCGTCGAACCGCTGCTACAGTGTCGGATAGCAGCCGGGCCGGCGGCGCGCCGCGGGGCCCGGATGGAGGCAGGCGCTGTCGCGCACGGATGAAATGGCCGGGGCGCCTCGGGCCGCGGAGCGCGGCGTCGAGCAGATCTACCGCGACCTGCGCGCGAAGCTGCGCGACGTGCTGCCCGACTTCGAGCTGCGGCTCAAGGCCGAGGTGGCGCACGAGGTGCTGCGCCTGAAGGCGGAGCGGCGCGCCGTGATCCTGGCGCACAACTACATGGAGCCGGCGCTGTACCACTCGGTCCCCGACTTCGCGGGCGATTCGCTGGAGCTGAGCCGCCGGGCCGCCGCCACCGAGGCGGACGTGATCGTCTTCTGCGGCGTGCGCTTCATGGCCGAGACCGCCAAGATCCTCAACCCCTCGAAGACGGTGCTGCTGCCCTCGGCGAAGGGCGGCTGCTCGCTCGCCGCGAGCATCAGCGGCGAGGACGTGCGCCAGCTCAAGCGCCGCTTTCCGGGCGTCCCGGTCGTGGCCTACGTCAACACCTACGCCGAGGTCAAGGCCGAGGCCGACGTCTGCTGCACCTCCGGCAACGCGGCGGCGGTCGTCGAGTCGCTGGACGCCGAGCGCGTGATCTTCGTGCCCGACGAGTACCTCGCCCGGAACGTGGCGCGCGAGACCGGGCGGCGGATCATCGTCCCGTCCGCGGCGGGGCCGGGCGGGGCCGGCGCGGAGCGCGGGGCGGCGCTGGTCGGCTGGCCAGGGCGCTGCGAGGTCCACGAGCAGTTCGCGGTCGAGGACGTCGACGCCGCGCGGCGGCAGTTCCCCGACGTCGTGGTGCTGGCCCATCCGGAGTGCAGCCCCGAGGTCGTGGCCGCGGCGGATTTCACCGGCAGCACCTCGGCGATGATCCGTCACGTGCGGGATTCGGCCGCCGGCCGCTACCTGCTGCTGACCGAGTGCTCGATGGGCGACAACGTCGCCGCCGCGAACCCCGGCAAGGAGCTGCTGCGGCTGTGCAGCGTGCGCTGCCCGCACATGAACGAGATCACGCTGGAGGAGACGCGCGACGCGCTGCGGTTCTCGCGCTACGCGATCGAGGTCCCGGAGCCGATCCGCGTCCGCGCCGCCCGCTCCATCGAGCGCATGCTCGCGATCGGGGGCTGAGCCGTGGGCTGCCGCACCAGCGGCGGGCCGGCGGTCTCCGGTCGCCGGCCGCGGCGCGCGACAGCCGCGGCGGAAGCGCGCAGCTGACGATGCGGACCGACGTGCTGGTGATCGGCTGCGGCGTCGCCGGCGCCACGGCCGCGCTGGAGCTGGCCGCCGACCGCTCGCGGCGGATCACCGTCCTGACCCGCGCCCGCGAGCCCGCGGACTCCAGCTCCAACCTGGCGCAGGGCGGCATCGCCGGGCTGGGAGAGGACGACACGCCGGAGCTGTTCGCCCGGGACGTGCTGGAGGCGGGGGCCGGGCTCGCGAGCCCGCGTGCGGTGCGCCGCTTGGCCGAGGAAGGGCCGGCGCTCGTCCGCCGCATCCTGGTCGACGGCGCCGGGGTCGAGTTCGACCACACGCCCTCCGGCCGCTGGGAGTTCGGGCTCGAGGCGGCGCACTCGCGCCGCCGGATCTACCACGTCGGCGACCTGACGGGTGCGGCGATCATGAAGGCGCTGCTCGGCCGCCTGCGGTCGTGCGCCAACGTCGAGCTGCGGGCCGGCCTGACCGCCGTCGACCTGCTCACCTTCCCCCACCATTCGCTCGACCCGCTCGCGGTCTACGACCCACCCGCCTGCCACGGCGCCTACGCCCTCGACCGCACGAGCGGCAGGATCGAGCCGATCGTCGCCGGCCGGACGGTGCTGGCGAGCGGCGGGCTCGGCCAGCTCTTCCTCAACACGACGAACCCGGCCGGCGCCCGCGGCGACGGTCTGGCGATGGCGTTCCGCGCCGGGGCCCGCGTGGTCAACGCGGAGTACGTCCAGTTCCACCCTACGGCGCTGCACATGCCGGGCACGACGAAGAGCCTGATCAGCGAGGCGCTGCGCGGCGAGGGGGCGGTGCTGCTCGCGCCGGACGGCCGGCCGTTCCTGCAGCGGCACGACTCGCGCGGCGAGCTGGCGCCGCGCGACGTGGTGGCGCGAGCGATTTACACCGAGATGCTCGAGAACGACTACCCCCACGTGCTGCTCGACATCGCGTCGCGCCATCCCGCCGAGTTCATCCGCCAGCGCTTCCCCGGCATCGACGCCCTGTGCCGCGGCCACAACATCGACGTCACGCGGCAGCCGATCCCGGTCGTGCCGGCCGCGCACTACTTCTGCGGCGGCGTGCTCGTCGACCTCGCGGGTCGGACGACCCTGCCCGGCCTGTACGCGGTGGGCGAGGTCGCCTGCAGCGGCGTGCACGGCGCCAACCGGCTGGCCAGCACGTCGCTGCTCGAGGGCCTGGTGTGGGGCGTGCGCGCCGCGGCGGACATCCGCTCGCAACCCGACCCCGCCCGCGTGGCGGAAGATGCGGTCCCGCCGTGGGACGACGCCGGCGTGACCCACGAGGCCGACCCCGCCTTGATCCAGGGCGACGTGCAGAGCATCCGCAACCTGATGTGGCACTACGTCGGCCTGCGCCGCAACGAGTACCGCCTGCGCCGCGCGATCCGCGACCTGCGCCGGCTGTGGCTCAACATCGAAGAGTTCTACCGCGACGCGCGGCTGACGGACGGACTGATCGGCCTGCGCAACATGGTGCTGGGCGCGACGGTCGTGGCCCAGGCCGCCCAGCAGAACCGCGCGAGCATCGGCTGCCACTTCCGCGAGGACGCCCGCCCGCGCCGCGGCGCGGGGCCGCCCAGCGGCACGAATCGCCTCGGCCCGCCCGTCGAATAGCCGCGCGGGCCAGGTACGGCTGCGCTATTCTCCCCGCGCATGCCGCGCACCGGCAACACGCGCCGTCCGTCGCGCAAACGCCGCCGGTCCGTGGCGGCGGCGAGCGAGCCGCCCGCGCCCGCCGCGCGGGGCGCACCGGCGAACGCGCCCGGCGCGGCGCGCCTGGCCCTTCCGCACCGCATCGCCCTGCTGCTGATCGCCGTCGGCGCGCTGCTCATCTGCTCCAACCTCGGCAACCGCTACCTGTGGGACGACGAGGCCGAGACGGCGCTGCTCGCCCGCAGCGTGCTGGTGCACGGGATCCCGACGGCGTTCGACGGCAAAAACCTCGTGTCGCAGGAGCTGGGACTGGACTCCGACTCGAGCTTCGTCTGGCGCTGGACGCCGTGGCTCCCGCAGTACCTCGCGGCCGGGTCGTTCGCGCTGTTCGGGGAAGGGACGCTCTCGGCCCGCCTGCCGTTCGCGCTCCTGGGCCTGCTCTCGCTGGCCTCGATGTACGCGCTCGCCCGGCGGGTGTTCCACGAGCCGTGGACGGCCGTGCTGGCGCTGGCGTTCCTCGTCTTCTCGGTCCCGTTCCTGCTCTACGTGCGGCAGTGCCGCTACTACAGCCCGGCGATCTTCGGCGCGATCTGGAGCCTGTACTTCCTGTTCGGCTTGATCGAGGGCCGGCGGCGCGCCGCGATCGGGTTCGTCGCGGCGGCGACGGTCGTGTTCCACTCGAACTACGTGATCTTCGTCGACAGCCTGATCGCGCTGACGCTGTGCTTGCCGTGGTTCTTCCCGCGGCGCGCGGTCCTGCTGCGCGTCGCCGGCTCGTTCGTGGGCGCGACCCTGCTGAACCTGCCGTGGATCCTGTTCTTCGACTTCCTGGGCAAGGCGGGCGAGACCGAGCGCGTGCACTCGATCGCCGAGTGCCTGGGAAAGTACTACTTCGGGATCAACCAGTTCGCCCTGCCGCTGCTGGCGCTGCTGCCGTTCTTGCTCGCGCTCGCCTGGCGTCGCGCGCGGCGCCTGCCGCTCGGCCCGGCTTCGGCCCGGCCGTTCCTGTTCCTCGTCGCGTTCGCGCTGGTCTTCGTCGGGCTCGTCTCGCTCTTGCCGTGGAGCTTCTTCCGCTACCTGATCGGGCTGTTGCCGGTGTTCGCGCTGCTGTCGGCCTTCATCTGCCGCAGCGTCTGGTCCTGGAGCCCCGCCGCGGGCCTGCTCGCGACGCCGCTCCTGCTGTTCACCGGCGTGCTGCACACGGCGTCCGCGGCCGTCGCGGCGCGGTACGAGCCGCTTCACAAGCAGATCGTGGCGGCCGAGCAGACACGCCGGATCAACGTCGTCTTCCCGCTCTACAACTACCTGCACGAGATCACGCACGACTTCGACGGGCCGATCGAGCGCCTCGTGCTGCTGCTGCGCGAGCGGGCGCGGCAGGGAGATCGCGTGTTCATCTCGTACGGCGATCTTCCGCTCAAGTTCTACACCGACTACGAGATCAAGGGCGGGCTGACCGGCGAGGACCTCGCGTCGTGGACGATGCCCGACTGGATCGTGCTGCGCTCGTTCTTCCGCTTCGGCGACCGCCCGGCGATGAAGCTCGACTCCTACCGCATGCAGGACTACCTGCGGAGCCTCCCCGGAGCGGCGTACACCGACGTCGAGGCCGGTATCGTCGACACCTACTGGGAGAACATCCCGGAGCCCGCCCTGCACCGCTACCGGACCCCGGTCGCCGGCCCCCACGTGCGCGTCCTGGAGCGGCTGCGCTAGGGTCCCGAGTCGGAAGTCCGGCGTCGATTCCGGCGAGTCATCGGCGGCGATGGCGAGGCGGACCGACGAGGCCATCCCGGGAGGGATGGCGCGGAGGTCCAACGCGGCCAGCGCCGTCGAGGGCCGGCGGAATCGGTGGCGGGTTTCCGACTCGGGACGCCAGGCTCGCGGGTCGGTGCGCGACGCGTCAGGGGCTCGCCTCCGCGCGCCGCCGCCAGACCTTGATCCCGCGCGCGCTGGCCGCGGGCGGGACCCGCCCGGCGAGGTCCCAGTGGAACTCGCTCCGGGTCCGCGAGAAGTCGACCCAGCCCTCGAGCTCGTAGGAGCGCTCGAGGAACCGCTCGGCCCACTCTCGCAGGCGCGGGGGGACGAACTCGACGACGACGTAGCGCGGGCGGGCGGCCTCGATCTCGCCGATCATCTCGGCCGCCATGCGCTCGGCGAACCGCTGCTGCTCCCAGATGGCGTAGACGTAGATGTACCCCGTGGCCGAGCGGCGGCGCGAATAGAAGAAGATCTGCGGCTCGGCGCCCAGCACCGCCACGCGGTCCGAGACCGCGGTCCGGGCTGCGAGCCGCCGCCCGATCTCCACCGCTTCCGGGAACGGCTCGAGATCGTAGAGCAGCTTCGAGGCCTGCACGGGATCGAGCACGAACAGGAACGCACGCTGCTCGACGACCATGCCGGCCAGGGCGGCTACCGCCGCCACGGCCGGCGCCGCGGTCGCGAATCGTCCGCGGCCGAAGCGCCGCGCGACGCGGCCGACGGTGGTGCAGCCGTGGGCGGCCAGCAGCGCCACGGCCGGCAGCAGCGTGACGAAGTAGTGGGCGCGGAAGAACAGGCCGGGCACGACCGTCAGGGCTGAGGCGGCGGTGAAGGACAGCAGCAGCGCCCGGCCCGCGACTTGCGGCCGGCCCAGCGCCAGACCGAGCAGACCGGCGCCGGCGAGCAGCCACAGCGGCCAGGCCGAGCCGATCACCGGCGGGAGCTGCGTGCGGAGGTTGGCCCAGCCCTCGGCGGCCGACGTGGCCGTGACGTACTCCCGCGCGTAGCGGAAGCACCAGAACCAGCAGGTGCGCCACACGCCCGCCCGCCACAGCAGGAGAGCGGTGATCGCGAGCGGCGCCGCCAGGCCGAGCCCGAAGGCGACGAGCCGGCCCAGCTTCAGCGTCCGGCGCGTCTCGCGGTCGCGCCAGGCCCACGCCGCGGCGCACAGCGCCGCGAAGGCGGGAAAGAAGATGCCCTGCTGCTTCATCACGAAGGCGAGACCGAACAGGACGGCCGCGAAAAGCGCCGGCCCGGTACGCCGCAACCCGCGCGCGCGCAGCAGCAGCAGCAGCCCGCCCAGTGCCGGGAGCACGACGAAGTGGGTGGCGTGCGCCGACGTGCCCTGCACTCCCGGGCCGAGGCTCGAGAGCGCGTAGGCGGACCCGGCGATGCAGCCGGCCGCGTCGCCCCCGACGAGCCGCCGGCCCAGGAAGAACACGAGCACGCTCGTCGCGGCGTTGACGACGAGCAGCCCCAGGTGGATCCCCGCGATCGTCTGCCCGAAGACCGCCTCGATCAGCGCGTACGCCGCGTAGGTCCCGGGCAGCTTCATGTTGTAGGCCTCGGCGTACGGCGGGATCCCGTCGAGCATCAGCTGGCCGGCGTAGGCGTACTCGCCCTCGTCGCGCTCGAGCGGGATGTCGAGCAGCCGGACCCGCACGGAGACGGCCAAAAGCAGCGCCAGCAGGAACGCCGATCGCCAGGCGATCGAGCGCCTCCCCTCGTCGGAGACGGCGCTGGCTTCGGCTCCGGGGACGTCCGTCGCGTGCGTTCGCTCCGCGGGCCCGCGGGCTCCCCGATCCGGGGAGTGTCGCGCGCGACGCGCGGAGCGGACTGGCCTCACGGGAGGCGCACCCGACCGCCCGGCCGCTTCGCGCCCGTCCCCTACTTGGCCGGGTCGACCAGGACCCACAGCTTGTGCGGGGGCTCGGCCCGGTAGTGGACGGAGAGCTGGTCGGCGAACCAGACGAGGATCTCCCGGGTCCGCACCTGGCGGAACGACGCGGTCAGCAGCGGACGCGACGGAAGCGAGCCGCGCACCTCGATCGCCAGGCCCGACCTGCGGCCGATCTCGCGCAGCACCCGGATCGGCTTGCCCTCCTCGACCTCGAGCGTGATCGGCGTCTGGGCGGCGGGCAGGAAGTCGAGCTCGGACTGGACGAGAAGCAGGTCCTCGCGAAGCGGCTCGGGGAGATCTTCCAGCGGTGCCGCCGGAGTGGACCCGCCCCAGAAGGCCGCGAGCGCGAGCGCCGCGCCTGCAAGGCGCCGCTGAACGCGAGCGCCGGATCGTGCACCAGCACCCATGGTGACCTCCGCGCGGGGATCCCACGCCGACCGGAGTGATGGGCGATGGTACTCCGAACCTCGCCGCGGCGCGCGGGAAGGAGTGCTCGTGGGCGCTTCCGGCCCGGGCCGCACGGCGGGACTCGACGGCCGACCGGAGGAGACCGTCCTCGAGGGTGGCCCAGTCCACGGCGCCGCTCTGGCCCCGGCCGGCGGGCCGACGCGGGTGCCGCCGGCCGGCTGTGGCGCCGTCTCGCTCGGCCGCGTGGGTGCTGGACCACCGGTGATCGGAGTGCTCGCATCCCCGGAACTCGCTCAGATCCGGACCGATGCGGCCCGCTTGCCGGCCGTGGCCCTGCCGGCCTCTCGGATGGTCGGCCCCAGGGCGATTCCGCGCCTGCCGCCAAACGACGCAAGCGCGCGGGACGCCCCCGCGGGCGCCCCTCGTCGATCTCCGAAGCCGACCCCAGGCCGGCGACTCCCGATCCGGCACGTCTTGCGGCGAAACCGGGTATGCTCCCTGCTCCTGCGAGGGGTGGTGGCACCCGCCCGCACCACCGCGGCGAACGCGACCCCGCCGCGCGCATCCGGCACCCGGGCGGGGCGGAGGTGGGTCCGCATGGGCGGGATTCGCACGATCCTGGTGACGACCGATTTCTCCGAGACGTCGAAGGCGGCGCTGCCCTGGGCGCGCGACGTGGCCGGCAAGTTCGGCGCCCGGCTGCTCGTGGCCCACGTCCACGAGGACCGCATGCCGCCGTTCGTCGTCGAATACGGGCAGACCGCGTTCGCCGAGCTGCTCGACCGCCAGCGCAAGCAGGCGGAGGAGCTGCTCTCGACCGCCGCGCGCGAGCTGGGCGGGAGCGCCGAGGCGCTGGTCGCGGACGGCGTCCCCCACGTCGAGATCGTGCGCCTGGCGGAGGAGCGCAAGGTCGACCTGATCGTCATGGCGACCCACGGCCGCGGCTTCATCTCGCACGCGCTGATGGGCTCGACGACGGAGCGGGTCATCCGGCGCGCCCCGTGCCCGGTGCTGGTCGTGCGCCAGGACGAGAAGCGAAAGAGCTGAGACACCGGCGCCGTGAGCATCTCGGCGGGGCATGTCTTCCTCGTCGCGCTCGTGACCGATCTGGCCACGGGCCTGGGTGCGCTGCCGTTCTTCTTCTTCCCGACGATCTCCCCGCGCTGGCAGGGCGCCGCCTACTCCACGGCCGGCGGCATGATGATCTCGGCCGCGGTCTTCAGCCTGGCCGAGCAGGGGCTCGGCCGCGGCCGCGTCGGGGAGACGGTGATCGGAATGCTCGCGGGCGCCGGCTTCTACTGGGTCGTGGCGCGCCGTGTCAAGGCGAGCACCTGGACCGTCGGCAGCCTGGGCGTCGCGGACTCGCGCCAGGCGGTGCTGATGCTCGGCACGATGTTCGTCCACAGCATTCCCGAGGGCGTCGCGATCGGCGTCGGCTACGCGACGGGTCAGATCGAGTTCGGGCTGCTGCTCGCCACCGCGATCGCGGTGCACAACATCCCGGAGGGGATCGCGGTCTCGCTGCCGCTGCGAGCCAAAGGCATCTCGCCGTCGAAGTGTGCGCTGTACGCCATCTTCACCAGCATCCCGCAGCCGCTCGCGGCCGTCCCGGCGTTCCTCCTGGTCGACCTGTTCCAGCCGCTCTTGCCGCTCGGCCTCGGCTTCGCCGGCGGCGCGATGATCTTCCTCGTGACCGCCGAGCTCCTGCCCGAGAGCCTTGAGCGGTCGACGCGGGAGGAGGTCGCGTGGGGCGTGATGATCGGGCTCGTGCTGATGCTGCTGATCACCGGGGCGCTCGGCCTGCTCGCCCCGACGGGGTGAGCCCGCAGCCGCCGGCGCCATCGTTCGGGGACGGACGAGCGCCGCGAGCGGGTCGTCCCCCCGCGCCGGTCGGGCGATGGCGGCCGCGCCTCCTGGCGCGGGTTTCGCATTCCACGATCGCGTGGCGCCCGCCCGCAACCGGGCTCGCGGGGTCCCGCCGTGGCCCAACGGAGGCAGAACGAGGTGCTGTCCAGGTATCTGGAGCAGGTCCGGCGCTTTCCCCTGCTGTCGGAGGACGAGGAGGCACGCCTGGCGGACGAGATCGAGGCCGGCAGCGATCCGGCGATCGGCCGGCTGGTCGAGTCCAATCTCGGGTTCGTGGTCGCGGTCGCCCGCGAGTACCGCCACCACGGCGTGCCGTTCGAGGACCTGCTGAACGAGGGGAATCTCGGGCTGGTCGAGGCGGCGCGGCGCTTCGACCGGCGGCGGGGGGTACGGTTCGTCGGCTACGCGGTGTGGTGGATCCGCAAGCGAATCCTGCGCGCGATCGCCGAGCGGTCCACGCTGGTGCGGTTGCCCGACGTCCAGCTCAAGAAGCTCCACGAGGTGCGGCGGGCGGCGACGCGGCTGCGGCAGTCGCTGGGGCGGGACCCCTCGCGAAGCGAGATCTCGGAATCGCTGACGCTGCCCGCGGGCACCGTCGAGGAGCTGTTGCGGCTCGCGCCCTCGATGGCCAGCCTCGATGCGCCCGCCGGCGAACGGGAGCGTCCGCTCGCGGACGCGCTCGGCCGGATCGAGCCCTCGACCGAGCAACGGTTGATCCGGCGGGATGCGCTGCGGCGGGTGGCGCGCGCGTTCGACCGGCTCGCCGCGCGACAGAAGATCGTGCTCGTCCTGCGCCTCGGTCTGTCGGGGGAGAGCCCGCTCACGCTGCACGAGGTCGGCGAGCGCGTCGGCCTGAGCGGCGAGCGCGTGCGCCAGATCGAGCGCCAGGCGCACGCCCGGCTGCGCGCGTTGGCCGGCGGCAAGCGGCTCGTCGCCGCTCCGCCCGTCCCGTCCGGCGCTCCGCGACGGCGGAGCGGTGCGGGCTGACGGACGCCGCGATCCGGCGCGCGATCGTCGTGCGCTTCGCGTGCTAGACTCCGGGCGCGCGATGCACCCCGAGCTGGAGCGCTTCGATCCGAGCGTCGCGATCGCGCGGGCGAGCACGCCGCCGGCGTCGTGGTACCTCGATCCGTCGTTCCTCGAGCTGGAGCTCGGGACCGTGTTCCGTCGCACGTGGCAGGGCGTCGGGCCGGTCGGGCGTCTGGCCAACCCCGGTGACTACGGCGCGGGCGAGATCGGCGGCGAGCCGTTCGTCGTCGTGCGCGGCGCGGACCACCGGCTGCGGGCGTTCTTCAACGTCTGCCGGCACCACGCGAGCTGCTTGGTCGAGGGCGAGGGCAACGTCGAGCGCCTGGTCTGCCCGTACCACGGCTGGACCTACGACCTCGACGGGCGGCTGCGCAAGGCACCGCGGCTGGGCGGGGTCGAGGACTTCGATCGCGACGCCTTCGGCCTGGTGCCGATGGAGGCCGGCGTGTGGGGGCCGCTCGCCTTCGTGCGCCTCGCCGCGGGGGGCGAGGCGCTCGCCGACGCGCTGCGCCCGCTCGACGGCCGTCTCGCCGTCGCCGGGCTGCGGTTCGTCGCGCGTCGGACGTACGACATCGGCTGCAACTGGAAGGTGTTCGTCGACAACTACCTCGACGGCGGCTACCACGTTGGCCACCTGCACGGCGGGCTGGCATCGCAGCTCGACCTGGCGAGCTACCGCACGGAGATCGAGGGCCGCGTCTCGCTCCAGCTGTGCGCGGCGGGCGAGGCACGGCCGGCGGACGCGGACGCGGCGGCGCCGGGGAGCGCCGCCACCGACTTCGGCGCGCGGATCGGGGCGGGCGCCGTCTACGCCTTCGTGTATCCCAACCTGATGCTCAACCGTTACGGCCCGATCCTCGACACGAACTGGGTCGTGCCGCTCGGCCCGGAGCGGACGCGGACGGTGTTCGACTACTACTTCGAGGAGCCGGCGGCGTCCGACCCGGCGTTCGTCGAGCGCAGCCTGACGGCGAGCGATCGGGTCCAGCAGGAGGACGTCTCGATCTGCGAGTCGGTGCAGCGCGGCCTGCGCTCGTCGGCCTACGACGTCGGCCGCTACGCGCCGACCGTCGAGCAGGCGGCGCACCATTTCCACCGCCTGCTGGCGGCGGACCTCGCGCGCGGCGCCTGACGCCGCGCGCGACGATGCAGCGGGCGACGGCAAGCCGCAGCCGGTCGCGCTTCCCGCCGTCTGCCCGCCGCCGCCTCGCGCGTGAGGCCCGGCGGCCGCCGGGTCAGCGCAGCCAGGAGAAGTCGGTGTTGCCGCCGCTCAAGATCGCGCCGACGCGCTTGCCCCGCAGCTCGGCCGTGCTGCGCCGGATCGCGGCCAGCGCCGTCGCCGCCGAGGGCTCGATCACGAGCTTCATGCGCTCGAGCACGAAGCGCGCGGCGGCGACGATCTCGCTCTCCGCGACCCGCACGACGTGCGCGCGCAGGTCGCGCAGGATCTCGAAGTTGAGCCGGCCCAGGCCGGTGAGCAGGCCGTCGGCGAGGGTTCGCGGGTCGGGCACCGCCGGCTGGCGCACGCCGGTCGCGAGCGAGCGGTAGGCGTCGTCGACCGCCTCCGGCTCGGCGCCCCAGATCGCGCCGCCCGGCTGCGACCCGCGGACGGCCAGCGCCGTGCCGGCGAGCAGCCCGCCGCCACCGACCGGCGCGATCACCACGTCGAGCTCGCCGGCCTGCTCGAGCAGCTCCAGCGCGGCGGTGCCCTGGCCGGCGACGACGTCGGGGTTCTCGTAGGGGTGGATCAGGCTCAGGCCGCGCTCTCGCTGCAGCCGCTCGCAGGTCGCCTCGCGCTCGGCACGGGGGCAGAACACGATCTCGGCGCCGTAGCCGCGGACCGCTTCGATCTTGATCGCGGCCGCGGCCTCGGGCATGACCACGACCGCGGGGATCCCGCGGATCCGCGCGGCGTAGGCCAACGCCGCCGCGTGGTTGCCCGAGGAATGGGCGATCACGCCGCGTGACGCGACCGCCGCATCCAGGCGCAGGACCGCGTGGGTCGCGCCGCGCGCCTTGAACGCGCCGACCTTCTGCAGGTTCTCGCACTTGAAGACGACGCGCGCCCCGATCTCGCGGTCGAGCGTGGCGCTCGTCACGACCGGAGTGCGGTGGACGTAAGGCGCGATCCGGCGCGCGGCGGCGCGGACGTCCTCGACGGTGGGCCGGCTCATGCGCCTCCGCGAGCGGCGTCGCCAGACCGCGCATCCGCCCGCTCGCGACGGGCCAGCATAGCACCCGGCAGTCGCCGGCCTAGGCGTCGACGATGGTCGAGGTCGAAAGGGCGTGGTCCGCCGGGGTCGCGGCGGCGACCGTCAGCGGCGAGCCGGCGTCGGAGCGCAGCAGCTCGACCAGCCCGGTCGGCGAGACCGGCCTCGAGAAATGGTAGCCCTGCCCGATGTCGCAGCCCAGCTCCTTCAGCCGCTGCCAGACCTGCTTCGTCTCGACGCCCTCGGCCACGACCTCGAGACCGAGGTTGTGCGCCAGCTCGATCGTCGAGCGCACGATCGTCGCGCTCGCCGGGTCGGACTCCATCTTCATCACGAACGAGCGGTCGATCTTGATCTCCCGTGCCGGGAGCCGCATCAGGTAGCTGAGCGACGAGTAGCCCATGCCGAAGTCGTCGATCGAGATTCTGACGCCGATCTTCTCCAGCCGCGTGACGACCGTCAGCGCCCGCTCCGGGTCCTCCATGATGACGCTCTCGGTGATCTCGAGCGTCAGCAGCTCGGCCGGAACCTGGTAGCGCGCCAGCAGCCGGGTCAGCGTGTGCGGCAGATCCTCCTCGAGCAGGTTGCGCGCCGAGAGGTTGACCGAGACGCTCAGCCGGATCCCGTCGTTCTGCCACTGCCACAGCTGGCGCACGGCGTTCTCCAGCACGCGCTGCGTCAACCCGCGGATCATCCCGCAGTGTTCGGCCAGCGCGATGAACTCGTCCGGCGCGATCAGCCCGTGCTCGGGGTGCTTCCAGCGCACGAGCGCCTCGGCCCCGACGATGCGGTCGGTCTCGGCCAGCACCTTCGGCTGGTAGACCAAGAGCAGCTGGTCCTCGTGGATCGCGTGGCGCAGGTCGGCGCGCAGCATCAGGTGCCGCTTGCTGTTGAAGTCCTGCTCGGGACGGTAGACCGCGAGGTTCGAGCGCTTGCGCTTGGCCACGTACATCGCGACGTCGGCGCGCTGCAGCAAGGTCTCCGCATCGTGGCCGTGGTCGGGGTAGAGCGTGATCCCCAGGCTGGTGTCGACCTGCAGCGAGAGCCCGTCGATCTCGAACGGCGCGCGCAGCCCCTCGATCAGGCGCCACGCGGTCTGCAGCGCCCGCTCCAGCGTGGTCGCCGGCAGCAGCACCGCGAACTCGTCCCCGCCGAGACGAGCGATGCTGACCGGCGGCTCGAGCGGGTCGCGCAGCCGTTCGGCCACGCGCTTGAGCAGCGCGTCGCCGGTGGTGTGCCCGAGCGCGTCGTTGATCTCCTTGAAGCGGTCGAGGTCGAGCATCAGCACCGCCACCGTCTCGGCGCCGGTCGAGGCGGACACCAGCGCTTCCTGGATGTGCTCCTCGAGCAGGAAGCGGTTGGGGAGCCCGGTCAGCGGATCATGGGTCGCCTGGTGCCGCAACTGCTCCTGCTGCGCCTTGCGCTCGCTGATGTCGCGGAGGAAGGCGACGAAGCGGCTGCTCTCGCCGGTGTCGATCGCCGTGACCACGACCTCGACCGGGAACTCCTGCTCGTCGCTGGCGCGGCCGACGGCCTCGATCGGCGCGGCCTTGGCCCGCACGAACAGCGACTTGGCGACGCTCGGATCGGGGTGGTGGACCAGCTCGCGGATCGGCCGGCCGACGACCTTCGCCCCCCGCAGCCGGAACATCTTCTCCGCCGAACGGTTGAAGGTCTGGACCCGGCCCTCGGGATCGACCGTCACGATCGCGTCGAAGCTGTTCTCGACGATGTGGCGCATCAGCGACTCGGTGCGCTGGATCTCCTGGTGCTGCGTCTGCAGGCCGACCGCCTGCTGCTCGATGCGCGTGACGAAGGCGCGGCCGTAGACGCCGACCAGCGCCAGCACGCAGGGCACGGTTTCGACGATCAGCGGGGCCAGCCGCTGGACCACCGCCGACACGAGCAGCGCGCCGAGGCTGCTGCCGATCGTCAGGATCAGGCCGAAGCGCCACGAGGCGGAGTCGCAGACCGGGCCGAGGAAGACGACCAGCAACAAGACGATGGCGAGGGTGACGACGGCGCCGCTGCGGTGCAGCGTCCGGCCCTGGTGCCGCGACTCGAAGGCCAGCGCCTGCAGCAGCGGCCCGGCCAGCACGCCGTGGACCGGGACCGCGAGCTGATCGCCGACCTCGATCGCGGTCGAGCCGACGATCACCGGGCGGCCGCGCACGGCTGCCGGGTCGAAGCGGGCGTTCAGCACGTCGACGTACGAGATGCGGGGGACCGCCTGGACCTGGATGCCGAAGTCGAGGTAGGACTCTCCGGGGGAGTACGCCGGATCCGCGGACAGCGCCGCGGCGAACGACGGCACGGTTCCGTCGCCCAGCGGCACCCGCCCGCGGTAGCGCCGGACGACGCCGTCGGAATCGGCGTGCACGTTGATGCTCCCCAGACGAGCGCCCTGCCGCAGGGCGGGGATCGGCTCGAGGATCGCGAGCGGCGGCTGGCCCTCCCCGGCGCTCTGCTGGAAGACCGGCAGCACGACCCGATCCCGCCACCGCGTCAGGACCTGCGCCAGCTCGGCGTCCTCCTGCGGATCGGAATAGGAGCTGAAATCGATGTCGACCGCGACGCGTTCCGCCCCGGCCTCGAGCAGCCGTTCGATCACGGTCGCGTGATAACCGCGCGGCCAGGGCCAGGTCGCGAGCGCGTGCAGGCTCGCCGGATCGATGTCGACGAGCACGACCTCGGAACGCAGCGGCCGGCTGTCCAGCCGGAAACGCGTCTCGATCCAGCGCCGCTCGAGGAACTCGAGCGCACCCGCCAGATAGAGCAGCGCGACCGGTCCGAAGACCGTCGCGGCCGTGATCGCGCGCTTCGTCCTCGCCTGCATCGTTCTCGACGACGGGCGGCGGCGCCCTCCGCCCGTCAGTTCAAGTCGAGCCGACCCCGGCCACCGCCCTGGACCGGCACGGCGTCGTCGTCCGGCGGCTCGTCCGCGCTCGGGTCGTCCTCCGGCGGACCTCCGATGCCCACGCCGCCGCCGTCGGGAGGCTCGTCCTTGCCGTGGCCGTCGTCACCCGGCGGGCCGAACGGGTCGTCCTCGCCGCCGCCCTTGCCGTCGTCCTCGCCGCCGTCCTGCTTGTAGTCCTGGAACGCTTCGTCCTCCCAGCCGGTGTCGCCCTTGCCGGCGTCGCGCTTCCAGTCCTCCGCCTGCGCATCGCCCGCGCCGGCAGCCCAGTCCGACCGCGACGCATCGTGCCCATCGCTGCGTGCCTGCTCCTCGCGCGGCCGCTCGGGCTCGCCCCGCTCGTCGCGCTCGCGCATGCGCGTCAGACGCTGGTGCTCGCGGCGCGCGCGCGGAGACGACTCGGGGTGGTCGAAGCGCGCGAAGCCGTCCGCGCCCTCGTCGAGGAACAGCGACTGCCCCGGACCCAGCTCGGCCGTCGCGCCGCTGGCCGGATCCCGGACCTCGACGCTTCCGCTCTCGACCGTCACGGAGGAATGGCCGTCGCCGACCGTGACGAGAAACGTGGTGCCCTTCACCCCGGCCACGAGGTGCGGCGTCACGACCTCGAAGTGGCGCTCGCCACGCCGCTCGACCCGGTAGATCACGCTGCCCTGGCCTTGCACGATCGAGGTGCCGCCCTGCGCCGACACCCGCTCCGGCAGCTCCAGCCGGCTCTGCGGATCGACGATCACGACGCTGGCGCCGCGGGTCAGTGTCGCTCGACCGCCCCGCCCGGTGCGGAGCAACGCGTGGGGCGCCAGCTCGGCTCCGCGCTGGACCCGCGCCCAGTCGGCCTCCGCGATCGAGGGCGCGCCGCAGGTCACATCGCCCGAGGCGGCGACGGCCGTCCACAGCGGCGCCTCGGCCGCGGTCCGTTCCGGGATGGCCGCCGTGGTCGCGGTCCCGGGGGCCGACAGCAGCAGCAGGGCGCAAACCGCACCGGTTCCGATCGATCGATTCGACATCTGCATTCTCCTCTTGCCGCCCCCGGATCCGTGACTCATCCCCCGTCCGCGCTCGCCCCACGCCTGAACTCCAGGCCGCAGAGCATCCAGCCGCTGTCGTGGTCGAACACCGGGTCCCGGCTGTCGGTTCGCTGCACGCCGGCCTCGAAGAACCAGCGCAGGCGCGCGGTCGTGTCGCGCTCGTAGCGCGTGAGAAAGACACCGACCTGGCTGTCCAGGGTCTGCCCCTCGGGGTCCCCCGAGACGGTGGCGTGGTCGTACTTCAGGTCGCTGAGCGACGCGTGCGCGCGGAACCGGCCGCGCGCTCCGTGGCGCCGATCCGCGGTGACGTAGGCCGAGATCGAGCCGTAGTCGTAGTACCCGGCGTAGGCGTCCCGGCGGTCGGAGCTGCGGGCGCCGGCCCACAGGCTCCAGCGCTCGGCGGGAGCGATCCGGGCGGTGAGCCGGTAGTGCGTGTAGTGGTAGGACCGGGTCTCTCCCGGGACGCGGTAGCCCTCGTGGTCGAGCGCCGACTGCGCGTCGTAGTCGAGCTCGGTCACGGCCGCGGAGAGGGTCAGGCGCGCGGCCGGGTGGAGCTGGAGGCTGACGCCGGGCTCCACGGTCAGCGCCTCGAAGTCCAGCGGCTCGAGGGTCGTGGTCGCCGCATAGTCCTCGAGGTAGTTCGTCCTCTCGGCCCGCGTGTCGACGAACAGCCGCAGCCGCCGCGTCTGCTGCCAGCGGGCGTTGAAGAACAGCTCGGCCGCGTCGTAATCGAGCCGGTCGGCGATCGTCACCGGCTCGGTCGAGCCGGCAGCGGGGCCGGCCGCGACCGCGTAGACTTCGCCCGTGGCGCGATCGGTGTAGGTCGAGCGGTGCCCGTCGTAGGCCAGACCGCCGGCCAGCGCCAGCCTGGACAGGCGACGCGGCGCGAAGGTCAGCCCAGCGCGCGCCGTGGCGCCGTGGAAGTCGGCGCCGGCCGTCGCGCTCTCGTGCAGCCGGCCGCGCGCCTGTCCGGAGAGGAACAGGCCCCAGCTCGCGGAGAGCGCGCTCTCGACCTGGCCCGCGATCCGGAGCTGGGTGAAGAAGCCGTCCGGGCCGTCGTCCTGGATCCGCAGCGGATTCGTGTCCAGCCCGGAGATCACGCCGACCGCGTAGCCCGCCTTCACGCCCGCGGACCACGCCGGCGGCGCGACGAGCGCGCCGCCGAGCGCCGCCAGGCACGCGGCCGATCCACGCAGGGCACGGGTTCCTGGCGAACGCGCGGCCGCCCGGACCCTTCGTGCAGCACGTCCGAGAATCGAACAAAACATAGGTTTTTGGACGAATATAGGCCCGGGGCCGGGGGCGTCAACCGCGGCGCAGCGGGGGCCGAAGTGGGGGCGTGCGCCGCGGGTCGGCGCGCCCGCGCTCAGGACGCGGGGTCGATCCCCTGCGCCGTCTCGGCGATCAGCTGGTCGACGACGGCGCGCAGGTCGCGGCTGCGACGGTAGAGGGCGAGCTGGCGGTCCGCGCTCGAGCCCTCGGCCAGGATCGTCTCGGCGTAGCGGACCTCGCCGCGGATTCCCAGCTCGTCGACCACGTCGTCGATCAGCTCCAGCAGCTCGGCCACGAGCTTGGCGAGCGGCACCTCCGCCCGGCGGCCGAAGTCGATCAGCTGGCCCTCGACCCCGTAGCGCACGGCGCGCCACTTGTTCTCGGCGATCAGGTTCCGCCGGTACTCGCGCCAGCAGATGTTCGCCTGGCGCAGCCGCACGAGCTTCGCGACCAGCGCCAGCACCAGGGCCGCCATGCACACGCACTCGTCGACGCGCGTGCAGGCGTCGAGGAAACGGAACTCCAGCGTCGGATACTTCGGGCTGGGCCGGATGTCCCACCAGATCTTGGTCGGCTCGTCGATGCAGCCGGTGGCGACCAGCGTGTGGACGAAGCTGCGGTACTCGGAGTGGGAGGCGAACGACGGCGGGATCCCGGCGCGGGGCAGGTTTCCCAGGATGATCGTGCGGTACGACTTGAGACCCGTCTCGCGCCCCTGCCAGAAGGGGGAGCTGGTCGACAGCGCCAGCAGGTGCGGCAGGAAGTAGCGCGACTGGTTCATCACGTCGATCAGCAGCTCGGGATCCTCGATGCCGATGTGGACGTGCATGCCGAACACCAGCATCTGGCGCGCCACGTCGGCCATGTTCGCCTCGTGCTTGGTGTAGCGCTCGCCCGCCGTGACTTGCTGCGAGGTCCAGCTGGTGAACGGATGCGTGCCGGCCGAGACGAAGCGCAGCCCCTTGCTGTGCGCCAGGCGCGCGACCTCGCGCCGCAGCCGCACGATCTCGGCGCGCACCTCGCGGATCGTGCTGCAGATCTGGCTGCCGACCTCGACCTGGGACTGGAGGAACTCCGGCTTGAGCTGGTCCTTGAGGATCACGCGGCCCGAGTCGAGGAACTCCTGGATGTAGGAGGTCAGCTCCCGCGTCTCGGGATGGATGATCTGGTACTCCTCCTCGATGCCGATCGTGAGCTTCGGTAGGGGCATCGCTCGCGCTCTCGTCCGGCGATCTTACCACGCGGCACGGCCGCCCGAGGACGCCTGGCGAGGGCCCGGCACCTTGTTCTACGATCAGCCGCCCCCGCGGCAATCATGAGGGATTCCCCGATCCGGGAGCAGCTCGAGGGATTGCGGATCGACCGCGACTCCGCCGCGCGCCGTGGCCCGGCGCGCCGCCTGTTGCCGCTCGCGGTGCTCGCCGCTCTCCTGCTCGTCGCGGCCGGCGTCTGGCTCGGTCTGGGGCGGGAGTCGGTCGCCGTGGTCCGCACGGTCGAGGTCGCCGAGCACGCCACGTCCGCGGCGGCGACGGTGCTCAACGCGTCCGGCTACGTCACGGCCCGCCGCCGTGCGACCGTCTCCTCCAAGATCACCGGGAAGCTGGTCGAGGTGCGCGTCGAGGAGGGCATGCCGGTGCGCGAGGGCGAGGTGCTCGCGCGGCTCGACGACGCGAACGCTCGCGCCGCGCTGGACCTGGCGGAATCGCGGCTCGCCGCCGCGCGTAGCGCCGTGGAGGAGACCCGGGCGCGGCTCGAGCTGGCACGGCTGACGCTCGAGCGCATGCAGCGCCTGGCCGCGGAGGCGGTGGTCGGGCAGGCCGATCTCGACGCCGCCGAGACGGAGCGGAAGGTGCTCGCCGCCCGGCTCGCGCTGGGCGAGCAGGACCGGGTCGTGGCCGAGCGCGAGGTGGCGCTGCGGCGGTCCGAGCTCGACGACACCGTGGTCCGCGCCCCGTTCACCGGCGTCGTCGTCTCCAAGGACGCCCAGCCCGGCGAGACCGTTTCGCCGATGTCCGGCGGAAGCGGCTTCACGCGCACCGGGATCTGCACGGTCGTCGACATGCAGTCGCTGGAGATCGAGGTCGACGTGAACGAGGCCTACATCAGCCGCGTGCGGCAGGAGCAGGCGGTCGAGGCGGTGCTCGATGCCTATCCCGACTGGTCGATCCCGGCGCGGGTGATCACCACGATCCCGACCGCCGACCGCCAGAAGGCGACGGTCCAGGTGCGCATCGGGTTCATCGAGCTGGACCCGCGCGTCCTGCCCGACATGGGCGTCAAGGTCGCTTTCCGCGAGACGCGGGAGGCAGGCGGCGCGGCGGGTGCGGTGCGGTTCGTGGTGCCGCGCGCCGCGCTGCGGCGCGACGGAGACCGCGACGTGGTCTTCGTCGTCCGCGGAGAGCGCGTCGAGCGCCGCGCGGTGAGCGCCGTGCCGGACGGCGACGGCGTGCTGGTCACCGCCGGTCTGGGCGGGGGCGAGCGCGTCGTGGTCGAGGGCCCGGCGGATCTGGCCGACGGGCAGCGGGTCGAACTCCGGTGAGCCCAACGCGTATTCTCTCGGGAGGTGCTGGGGTGTCTGGCGAAACCACGCTCGTGAGGACGGTCGACCTGCACAAGGAGTACCGCCGCGGCTCCGAGAAGATCGACGTGCTGCAGGGCGTCGACCTCGAGATCCCGCGCGGCGACTTCCTGGCGTTGATGGGCCCGTCCGGCTCGGGCAAGACGACGCTGCTCAACCTGCTCGGCGGGCTGGACGCGCCGACGCGCGGCTCGGTCGAGGTCGCCGAGCGGCGGATCGATCGCCTGTCGGCCGGGGCGCTGGCGCGCTGGCGGGCGCGCAACGTCGGCTTCGTGTTCCAGCTCTACAACCTGCTGCCGGCGCTGACGGCCGAGCGCAACGTCGAGCTGCCGCTGCTCCTGACCGGCCTCTCGCGCGGCGAGCGCCGGCGCCACGTGGCGACGGCGCTGGCCGTGGTCGGGCTCACCGACCGCGCCCGGCACTACCCGCGCCAGCTCTCCGGCGGGCAGGAGCAGCGCGTCGGCATCGCGCGGGCGATCGTCAACGACCCGACCCTGCTGCTGTGCGACGAGCCGACCGGGGACCTCGACCGCAAGGCGTCGGACGAGATCCTCGACCTGCTGCAGGCGCTGAACGCCGAGCACGGCAAGACGATCGTGATGGTCACCCACGACCCGCACGCGGCGGCACGCGCCAAGCGCGTGCTGCAGCTGGAGAAGGGCGAGCTGCAGGCGGCCGAGGTTCCGCGATGAGATTCGCCTACCTCGTCTGGCGCAGCCTGCTGCGCAAGAAGGCGCGGACGCTGTTCACGGTGCTGTCGATCCTCGTCGCCTTCGTGCTGTTCGCCTACCTGGGGGCGATCCGGCTGGCGTTCAGCCTGGGGGTCGACGTCACCGGCCAGGACCGGCTGCTGACGATCCACAAGGTGTCGTTGATCCAGCCGCTGCCGATCGCCCACCTCGGCCGCATCGAGGCGACGAAGGGCGTGACGGCCGCGACGCATGCCACGTGGTTCGGCGGCAAGTACCAGGACGAGTACGAGGGCCGCTTCGGCATCTTCCCCGTCGATCCCACGAGCTGGATGCGGATGTACCCCGAGTACCTGCTGCCCGAGGAGCGGATGCGCGCCTGGCTCGCGAACCGCACCGGCGCCGTCGTCGGACGGAAGACGGCCGACGACTTCGGCTGGAAGGTCGGCGACCGGATCCCGATCCAGGCCACGATCTTCTTCAAGGCCGACGGCAGCGGCGTCTGGGAGTTCGACCTCGAGGGGATCTACGAGGGCGACAAGAGCGGCGTGGACGAGACGCTGTTCTTCATCCACTACGACTACTTCAACGAGGCCAGGAGCGAGCGGATCCGCGACCTGGTGGGGTGGTTCGTCGTGCGCATCGACGACCCGGAGCAGGCCAAGGCGATCGCCGATCGGATCGATTCCAACTTCGCCAACTCGCCGTTCGAGACCGAGACCACGACCGAGAAGGCGTTCGTCCAGAGCTTCGCCAGCCAGATCGGCGACATCGGTGCGATCCTGCGCTGGGTGCTGACGGCGGTGTTCTTCACGATCCTGCTCGTGGCGGGCAACACGATGGCGCAGTCGGTGCGCGAGCGGACCGGAGAGCTGGCCGTGCTCAAGACGCTCGGCTTCAGCGACCGTCTGGTGCTCGCGCTCGTGCTCGCCGAGTCGCTCGGCCTGGCCGCGCTGGGCGGCGCGATCGGCCTGCTCGTCGGCTGGCTGATGGTGCAGCTCGGCGGGGACCCGACCGGCGGCGGCCTGCCGATCTTCCACGTCCCGCCGCGCGACCTCGCGCTCGGGGCCGGCCTGGCGCTCGTGCTCGGTCTGGCGACGGGCACGCTGCCCGCGCTGCGGGCGATGCGGCTGCGCATCGTCGACGCGTTGCGGAGGGCCTGAGCGTGAGCTGGCTGTCGCAGGCGACGATCGTCACCCTGCTCTTCCTGCGGACGATTCCGCAGCGCGCGGCCGCCTCGGCCGCCGGCGCGTTCGGCGTGGCCGGCGTGGTGGCGGTGATGGTCGCCGTGCTGTCGATCGCCGAGGGCTTCCGCGCCACGCTGGCGCGCACGGGGTCCCCGGGAACCGCGCTCGTGCTGCGCACCGGCGCGGATTCCGAGATGTCGAGCGGCCTGGCGCTGGAGGACACGCGGATCATCGCCGACGCGCCGGGGGTGGCGCGGGCGGCCGGGCAGCCGGTCGCCTCGGCCGAGCTGTTCGTGATCATCGACCTGCCCAAGCGCAGCACCGGCACCGAGGCCAACGTGCCGCTGCGCGGCGTGCAGCCCGCGGCGTTCGCCGTGCGGGGCAACGTGCGCATCGTCGAGGGCCGGTCGTTCGAGCCCGGCCGCAGCGAGATCATCGTCGGCGAAGGCGCGCGCCGCGAGTTCGCCGGGCTGGACCTGGGAGACGTGCTGCGCACGGGCGAGGTCGAATGGACCGTCGTCGGCGTGTTCGAGGCCGCGGGGTCGCTGACCGAGTCGGAGCTGTGGTGCGACGCCAGCGTGCTGCAGCCCGCCTACCGTCGCGGCAGCGTGTTCCAGGCGGTCTACGCCAAGCTCGAGAGCCCGGAGCGCTTCGACGAGTTCAAGGACGCGCTGACCTCCGACCCGCGCCTCAAGATCAAGGTCATGCGGCAGGACGACTACTACGCGTCGCAGTCGCAGCTGCTGTCGGGGATCATCACCGGCCTGGGCACGCTCGTCGCCGCGATCATGGGCATCGGCGCCGTGTTCGGCGCGATCAACACGATGTACTCGGCGGTCGCGGCCCGCACGCGCGAGGTGGCGACGCTCCGCGCGCTCGGCTTCGGCGGCGGCGCGGTCGTCGTCTCGGTGCTGGTCGAATCGCTGCTCCTGGCTCTGGCCGGAGGGGCGCTCGGCGCGGTCGGGGCGTACCTCGCGTTCAACGGCTACCGCGCCGCGACGCTCAACTGGCAGAGCTTCAGCCAGGTGGCCTTCGCCTTCAGCGTCACGCCGCGTCTGATGCTCCAGGGACTGCTCGCGGCGCTGGTGATGGGCCTCCTGGGCGGGGTGTTCCCGGCGATCCGCGCGGCGCGGATCCCGGTCGCGGTGGCGCTGCGCGAGCTGTAGCGGCGATCGGGGGCGCTCCGGCTCCGGGGCCCAGCGGTCAGGTCGCGGGCGCGAGCCTAGAGCTCGTGGACGAACCGGGCCACCACGTCGATCGCCTCGGCCAGGTTCCCGTCGAGCGTGCGTCCGGAGCGCGCGCGCGGCGCGAACGAATGGTCGCCGTCCTCGAGAAAGTGCAGGCGGATCGACGGGGACAGCGCGTAGGTCGCGGCTTCCTCGCGCGTTCCGAACGGGTCGCGCGCGCCCTGCACGATCAGCGCCGGCGTGCGCAACGCGGCCAGGTGGGCCGTGCGCGGGCGCTCCGGCTTTCCCGGGGGGTGGAACGGGTAGCCGAGGCAGACCAGACCCGCGACGCCGGCGGCGTCGGCCACCAGGCTCGCGATCCTGCCGCCGAGCGACTTGCCGCCGATGACGCAGCGCGACGGATCGCCGAGCGCCGCGAGCACCTCCCGCCACCGCCCTTCCAGCACCGGCGGCGGATCGGGGAGGCGGCCGGGCTCGCTCCGGCGTCTGCGCTGCATGTAGGGGAACTCGAAGCGTGCGACGCGCAGACCGCGACCGGCGAGACCGGTCGTGATCCGTTCCAGGAAGGGGGAGTCCATCGGCGCCCCGGCACCGTGGGCCAGCACGACCGTTTTCCGGGAGGCCTCGGACCCGTCGAAGCGGATCCCGACGGAGACGGCGTCCACTCGCGTAGGATAGACCCGTCCGCCGCCGCGCTGCCGGGTCGCAAGCCGAGGAGCCGGTTGCTCCGGCCGGTGCTTCGCGCTACAGCTACGAGCGAGGGCGGCGTCGATCCACGATGAGATCTCCGGTTGACGTCGGCGCCGCCCGGCCGCTGCGCCCGCTCGACTCGCGCTCGCTGCGCCGCGCCGTCCGGACGTTGGCCGCGCGCGATCCGGATCTGGCGGCCGCCGTCGCACGCCTCGGTCCGCCGCCGCTGTGGGCGCGCCGCCCCGGGTTCGCCACGCTCGTGCGGATCATCCTCGAGCAGCAGGTGTCGCTCGCCTCCGCCGCCGCGACCTATCGCCGGCTCCGCGCAGCCGCCGGCCGCGTCACGCCGGCCCGCGTCGCCTTCGCCGGCGAGGCCTCGCTGCGGGCTGCGGGCGTGACGCGGCAGAAAGCCGTCTACTGCTGCGCCCTCGCACGTGAGGTGACCTCCGGCAGGCTCGCCCTCGCCGCGCTCGGCCACCTTCCGGAGACCGCCGTTCGCTCGCGCCTGCTCCAGCTTCCCGGTGTCGGTCCGTGGACGGCGGACATCTATCTGCTGATGGCGCTCCGGCGACCGGACGTCTGGCCGCGCGGCGACCTGGCCCTGGCCAGGGCGGCCCAGCACGTGAAGCGGCTCCGCCGCCTGCCCGACGACGACGCCCTGTCCGGCATGGCCGAGCGCTGGGCGCCGTGGCGCGCGGCCGCGGCGCGGATCCTCTGGCACGCTTACCTGTGCCAGCGACGGCAGAGCGACGGCGGCCTTCGCCCGGCGTCCCGCGCCGGACGTCCGGCGCCGGCCCCGGCGGGCCGCCGGCGACGGCAGGAGGCTAGCCGCCGGGCGACTCCAGGCTGTCGAACGCGCGGAATTCCATCGTGAAGCTGGCGCGTCCCTTGGTCAGCGAGCGCAGGCCGGTCGAGTAGCCGAACATCAGCCGCAGCGGAACGCGGGCCTCGGCGATCCGCAGCTCGCCGCGCGACGTCAGCTTGTGGATCTGCGCGCGTCGCTGCTGCAGCTCGCCGATGACGGCGCCCACGTATTCCTCGGGCACGACGACCTCGACGCTCATGATCGGCTCGAGCCTCAGCGGCGACGCCGCGGCGACCGCCCGGCGGAAGGCCTCCCCCGCCGCGACCTTGACCCCGACCTCCGGCTGGGCCTCCTCGCGGAAGCCGACCGCGAGCAGCGTCGCTTCGACGTCGTCCATCGGGAAGCCCTCGGGGCCGCACTGCGCCCCCTCGCGCAGGCCGTCGAGCGCCGCGGCCAGCACGGCCGGGCGCACCGCGGTCGCCGCGGGCAGCTCGGACCGCACCGTCACGCCCGCGCCACGCTCGCGCGGCGTCACGCGGCAGGTGACTTCACCGTAGAGCGTCGCCTCCTTCAACTCGCGCTCGAAGCGCGCCGACCCCTCCGCGGCGATCGCCACCGTCTCGCGGTAGACCACCTGCGGCTTGCCCACTGCGGCCTCGACGCCGTACTCGCGGCGCATCCGGTCGACCACGATCTCGAGATGCAGCTCTCCCATGCCGCTGATGACCGTCTGCCCCGTCTCCGCGTCCTCGCGCACGCGGAACGTCGGGTCCTCATCGGCCATCTTGGCCAGCGCGAAGTCGAGCCGCTTTTTGGCCTCGGTCGAGCGCGCCTCGATCGCGATCGAGATCACGGGCTCCGTGGCCTCGATCCGCTCCAGCAGGATCGGCTCGCTCTCGGGGCACAGCGTGTCGCCGGTCGTCGCCAGCTTGAGCCCGGAGGCGACCACGATCGATCCCGCGCCCGCGCGCTCGATGCGCTCGCGGCGATCGGCGTGCACGACGAACAGCCGTGCGATCCGCTCGGACTGCCCGGCGCGGGGGTTGTAGACCGAGAGACCCGGCTCGACGATGCCGCTGAACACCCGCAGGAAGACCACCTTGCGCCCTTCGTCCATCGCCACCTTGAACGCCAGCGCCGCGAGCGGCGCGCCGTCGCTCGCCGGTCGCTCGCGGATCGCCGCCGGCTCGCGCGGGTCGATTCCGCTCACGGGGGGCAGGTCGGCGGGCGACGGCAGGCAGTCGACGACCGCGTCGAGCAGGATGCGCATGCCCTTGTTGCGCAAGGCGGCGCCGCACAGCACCGGAACCACGCGGCGCGCGATGCACCCCCGGCGCAGTGCGTGCGTCAGCTGCTCGAGCGCCGGCTGTCGCTCCTCGACGTACGCTTCGGCGATCGCGTCGTCCGCCTCCGCCAGCGCCTCGATCAGCCGCGCGCGGGCCGTCTCCGCGGCGCCCGCCAGCTCGGCCGGGATCGGGCCCCGCTCGTCCACACCGCCCAGCTCGCCGCTGAGCGTCACCGCCTCCATGCGCAGCAGGTCGATCACGCCGGCGAAGCTCTCCCCCGCGCCGATCGGGAGCTGCACCGCGACCGCGGGCGCCGCGAGCCGCGTGCGGATCTCGTCGACCACGGCGGCGAAGTCGGCCCCCGGCCGATCCAGCTTGTTGACGAACGCCAGCCGCGGAACGTGGAACTTGTCGGCCTGGCGCCAGACCGTCTCCGACTGCGGCTCGACGCCGCCCACGCCGCAGAACACGACGACCGCCCCGTCCAGGACGCGCAGGCTGCGCTCGACCTCGATCGTGAAATCGACGTGGCCCGGCGTGTCGATCAGGTGGATCTCGTGCTGCCGCCACTCGAGCGTGGTCGCCGCGGCGGTGATCGTGATGCCCCGCTCGCGCTCCTCCGGCATCCAGTCCATCTGCGCCTGGCCGTCGTGGACCTCGCCCACGCGATGGATGCGCCCGCTGTGGTGCAGGAAGCGCTCGCTGACGGTCGTCTTGCCGGCGTCGATGTGGGCGATGATCCCGATGTTGCGGATCCGTTCGATCCTCGCCATGGCGAGCGCGACTATAGCGCAGCGCCTGGCGCCGAACCCGATGCGCAGGGCTACGGCACGAGCACGATCTGGCGGATCGTCGCGCGAACCTCCTCCGTGCCGGCCCAGGACGGATCGTGCCACGGGACGGTGACCGGCGACGACCAGGTGGCGCCGGCGGCGATCGAGTACGCCATCTCGGTGTCCGACGCCTTCCAGTCCATCCACAGCACGCCACCCTCGGCGTGGAGCACGACGTCCAGCGGCTCGGTGCGCGCGACCTGGAACAGCGGCGACTGGGTGAAGCCGCCCACGCCGCCGCGCGTGGCGAGCACGATCTGCTGCCCGGCCGCCGCGTCGCGCTCGAACGCGACCAGCACCGACCCGAGCCACTGCACGACCGATGGACGGCGCGCCGCGATGGCCACGCTCTGCCGGTAGCCGAACGTGCCGGGCCGCCCCTGGGCGTACTGCACGACCGGGGTGGGGTGCGGCACCCACCACACGGCGTGGATCAGGCCGGAGGAGGTGACGAACGCCCGCGGATCGATCTCGTTCGCCGGACCCCCGGCGACGATCTCGAGCGGCGCCCAGGCGGCGCCGGTCCAGCGCAGCAACGCGACGTCGTGGTCGCCGCCGGACCTGTAGGCCCAGACCACGACCGGGCCGGACCCGTCGTGGGCGATGTGGGGCCGGCCGTCGGCTCGGCCGGGATCGACCGCGATCGGCGGCCAGATCCCGTCCGGTGCGGCCCAGATGATCTGTGGGATCGGGTCGGGGCCCTCGGTGATGGCGACGACGAGCACGTGCTGGTCATCCGCGGGCGGCGCGCCGGCGGCGAGCGGCGATCCAGCGAGCGCCGGAAGCAGCAGGAGCAGGATCGCCACCCTCGTCACGTCGCGCGCCATCGCCATGGTCATCCCCCTCGCCGTTCGGTCAGGACCGCGATCTTGAACTCGGTGATCTCGTCGATCCCCTCGTGCTGGTCGAGCTGCGGGAACAGCCCGCGCAGCAGCGCCAGGCGCCGCCGATCGGACGCGCCGGGCCGGCGCTCGGTCGCGATCCGGTGGCGCAGCCACTCCGCCCGGAACACCGTCAGCTGATTCTCGCGCGGCCGGGCGACGCGCAGCGCCGCCTGCGCCAGCCGCTCCGCGTCCGCCAGACGCCGCTGCTTCAGCGCGATCTTGCCCAGCTCGACGAGCCAGCTCGCCTCGAGCGCCGGCTGCCCGTGCTCGCGCGCCAGCTCGACCGCGCGCTCGATCCACTTGCGGCCGTCGTCGACGGCCCCCGCCGCCAGGCGGCACATCCCGATGTTGCCCTCGACGTGAGTCAGATGCGCCGTGTCGCCGTGCTGCGTCGCCAGCCGCCGCGCCTCGAGGAACGCCTGCTCCGCCTCGCCGTAGCGCTCGCCGAGATAGGCGACGCGGCCGCGCACGATCCAGGCCCAGCCGAGCTGCTTCGGCCGCGTCGAGCGCTGGGCCAGCTCGGTCGCCCGCTCGGCGGCGTCGCGGGCCAGCGGCAGGTGGCCGCGTTGCACGTGGAGATCGGCGAGGACGACGTAGGCCTCGGCCTGGACCGGCAGGACCCGCGACGCCAGGACGATCGCCCGCTCGGCCGCGGCGATCGCCGAGATCAGCGCCCCGGCACGCTTGAGCGCCGTGGCGCGGCGCACCTCCAGGCCGGCGGCGCGCTCGGCCAGTGCGTTGCGGTCGGCGTGCTCCTCGAGCGCCAGCTTCTGGATCATCGCGTCGTAGACGGCGAGCGCGCTCGTGAAGTCCCCGGCCCAGAAGAACTGCGCCGCGCGGTCCTCCAGCTCGCGATCGTCGAGGCCGCTGATGTCGACCGGCACGACGGCCGTCAGCCGCGCGCGTTCGATCAGCTCCTTCGGGTCGATCTGCAGCACGTTGGACAACGCCAGCATCGCCTCGAGACCCGGGAAGTTCTCGCCGCGCTCGATGGCACTGACCGCCGCGCGGGACAGCTGCCACGGCGAGTCGCGCGTGCGGTCGGCGACCTCGGCCTGGGTCAGGTCGAGCCGCTCGCGCGTGGCGCGCAGGAAGTTGCCGACCGTCGCCTGGGCCGCGGCGAGCGTCGCCCGGCCGCCGCCCTTCGCCAGCTTTCTGGCGGGCCGGCGCGACGTGGGGATCGACCGTTCGACGGACATCGGACGCCTCTTGTCGGATCGGGAGCGCGGCCCGCTGCGGATGACCCGGCCTCCCACTCTATCGCCCGGCGTGCGTCGAGGTCAATCGGCCGGGCCGCGCGGTCCGCGTCGATCCCGGCGTGGGCCGTCTCCGCGGCGCCACGATGCCTGTTCCTCGATCGACAGCGGCGCCGTGCCCGGCCGGCGACCGCACTCCAGCGGGAAGCGGCGGCGACGCGTGCGAGCCGAGCGTGACGGCCCCCCGGGCTCGGTGCGCCCTAGCCGACGCGGGCCGCCAGACGCTCGAGGGCCGTGTCGAGATCCGGCGTGATCTGGAGCAGGCCGGCCCACGGGTCGCGGCGCTGCCGGCGCAGCCGCGCCGGCAGCGTGTGGATCGTGTAGCGCCGGAGATCCAGCCGGGCGTTGACCTCGGACCACGCGAGCGGCGCCGACACCGGCGCACCGGGCAGCGGCCGCGCGCTGAACGGAGCGACGAGCAGCTTGCCGTGACCGTTCTGCAGGCAGTCGATGTAGACCCGCGCGCCGCGGGCCGCGACCGGGCGGATCAGGGTCGCGAGGTCCGGGTGCTCGGCGGCGATCACGGCGCCGAGGAGCTGCGCCAGCCAGCGGGACTGCTCGTAGGTGCAGCCGCGGCCGAGCGGCACGAGCACGTGGAGCCCGCTCGACCCGCTGGTCTTGACGAAGCACTCCAGGCCGATCTCGAGGCACAGCGCCCGTAGCGCGAGCGCGACGCGCACCACGTTGCGGAACGGAGCGTCCTTGGGGTCGAGGTCGAGGATGCACCAGTCCGGGTTCTGCAGCGACGCGACGCGGCTCGACCACAGGTGCAGCAGGATCGACCCCAAGTTGACGACGTACAGCAGACTCTCGACGTCGTCGCAGATGAAGTAGCGGATCTCGCGCTCGGCATGCTCGCTCCACATCGTCTCGGTGCGGAGCCAGTCGGGGACGAACGCGGGCGCGTCCTTCTGGTAGAAGCTCTTGCCCTCGATGCCGTCGGGGTAGCGGGTGAGCACGATCGGCCGGTCGCGCAGCAGCGGCAGCAGCCGGTCGGCGACCGCGCGGTAGTAGGCGATCAGGTCGCCCTTGGTGCTGCCGTCGGCCGGCCAGAAGACCTTGTCGAGGTTCGAGAACGCGACGCGGCGCTCGACCGGCTGCGGCGCGCGCGGCGGGAGCGCGCGCTCGGGCGCACCCGCCGCGGGTGGCAGCTCGCACTCCGCCGGAGGCTTGTCGTCGCGCAACCGCACGAACACCGGGTGGCGCAGCATGCCGTCGCGGGTCCGTTCCTTGTAACGCACCTCGCACACCAGCCGCGGCTCGACCCAGGAGCTGCCCTCGGCGGCGGGAGCCGGACCCGCGACGGGCGGCGTCCGCCGCACGAGCGCCTGGAGCTGCCGGTGCAGCTCGCGGATCTGCCGGCCGTCGAACCCCGTCCCGACGCGCCCGGCGTAGACCAGGCTTCCGCCCGCGTGGGCGGCGAGGTGCAGCGCGCCGAATCCCGAGCGGCTCCCGGCGGGAGCGGTGAACCCGACGATGACGAAGTCCCCCGAGCGGTCGGCGCGGATCTTGAGCCAGGCGTCGGAGCGCCCGCCGCGGTAGGGCGCGGCCGCCTGCTTGGCGACGATGCCCTCGAAGCCCAGCCGGCCGACCTCGGCGAACATCCGCTCCCCGTCCTCGGCCACCTGGTCCGCCAGGCGCAGCGGCCCGGTCGGCGGCAGCACCAGGCCCAACAGCTCCCTGCGCCGCACGAGCGGCAGCGGCCGCAGGTCGTGGCCCTCCGCGGCCAGCAGGTCGAAGACGTAGAGCAGCGTCTGGAGCCGGACCCGCGCCACGGCGACCTCGGCACGGCGGGTCGCCTGGACCCGCTGCTGCAGCAGGGAGAAGCTCGGCTTGCCCTCGGCGTCGAGCACGACCAGCTCCCCGTCGAGGACGAGCCCGTCGTACGGCAGCACGCGGAGCGACGCCGCGATCTCCGGGAAGCGCTCGGTCACGTCCTCGCCGCCGCGGTAGCGCAGCCGCGGGCTCCCGCCCTCGCGTGCCGCGATCAGCCGGAAGCCGTCGTACTTCAGCTCGAACAGCCAGCCCTTGCGCGAGAACGGCCCCTCGGCGGTCCGCGCCAGCATCGGCTCGACGTCGGCGGCACGCAGCTCGCGCCGGGGCGCGCCGAGACGCTGCAGCCGCCGGCGCAGCGGCCCCGCAGCGTCGGCGCCCTCGCGCAGCTCCTCGACGGTCCGACCGGAGAGGATCGAGCGCGGGCTGTAGCCGGACTCGGCGGCCGCGAACGCGTCCGGCTTCTTGACGAGCAGCCAGCCGTTGGCCGGGCCGCCCTTGGTGCGGAACAGCGTCCAGCGCCCGCGCAGCTTGTGGCCGTGGAGGTCGAACAGCAGCTTGCCGTCGCGCAGCCCGGCGTGCGGATCGCCCGCGGGAACCCACCGCCCCTGATCGAAGACGATGACCGCGCCGGCGCCGTAGTTGCCCTCCGGGATCAGGCCCTCGAAATCGCCGTACTCGAGCGGATGGTCCTCGACCTCCATCGCCAGGCGCTTGTCGGCCGGGTTGGGCGAGGGCCCCTTGGGAACCGCCCAGGAGTGCAGCGCGCCCCCGATCTCGAGCCTCAGGTCGAAGTGCTTGTGCCGCGCCCAGTGCTGCTGCACGACGAACAGGCCGGAGCCGCCGCCGGCTCCGGTCCCGAACGGCTCGGGGGAGCGCTCGGCCGAGCGCTTGCGGCGATAGGCTTCCAGGCGCCCGCGCTCGCCCTCCTCGCGATCGGCCGCCTTCGCTTGCGCCGGCTTCGGCGCGGGCTTGCCCGCCGGCCTCGGCGCCTGCTGCGCCGCGGCCGCACCGCTCCCCGCCGGCCGCTTTCGTCCGGCTTTCGCGTGGCCGCTGTCACCGCTCCGCAACGGCGACTATGTTACGATCTGCCGCCATGAGCGCCCGCGCGATCGCCTCCGCGACCGTCTCCTTCGGGCTGGTCTCGATCCCGGTCAAGGTCTACTCCTCCGGCGAGGCCTCGGGCGGGATCCACTTCAACCTGCTGCACCGTCCCTGCGGCTCGCGGCTCAAGCAGCAGTACGTCTGTCCCAAGGACGAAGCGGTGGTGCCCAAGGAGGAGATTGCCCGCGGCTACGAGTTCGCCAAGGGCCAGTACGTGATGTTCACCGACGAGGAGCTGAAGGCGCTGCAGGAGCGGCCGACCTACTCCGTCGACATCACCGAGTTCCTCCCCACCTCGCGCGTCGACCCGATCTACTTCGAGCGCGCCTACTACCTCGGGCCCGACAAGGGCGGCGACCGCGCCTACAAGCTGCTGGCCCGAGCGCTGGCCAAGAGCGAGCGTTCGGCCCTGGCCAAGTACGCGGCGCGCGGCAAGCAGTACCTCGTGCTGCTCCGGCCGCTGGGCGACGCGCTGGTGATGCACGAGCTGCGCTACGCGGACGAGGTGCGGCCGGTCTCCGAGGTGCCGCAGGGCGACGCCCAGGTGAACGCCAAGGAGCTGAAGCTGGCCCTGCAGATCGTCGAGCAGGGCGTCGCCGAGGAGTTCCGCCCCACGGCCTACGAGGACGAGGTGCGCAAGCGGATCCTGGCGCAGATCGAGCGCAAGGTCGAGGGCCGCGAGATCGCCGTCGAACCGCAGGAGGAGCCCAAGGCCCAGGTCATCGACCTGATGGCGGCGCTGCGCTCGAGCCTGGCGAAGACGGCGGGCGAGCGCCGGCCGGCCAAGCACGCGCCGCGAGCGGCGGAGGCGGTGGGGACCCGCAAGAGCGCGACGAAGAAGGCGCCGTCGTCGCGGCGCTCGTGATCCTGCCCGAGGTGAAGGTCTACGACGCCAGGACGGTCGCGAAACTGCTCGACCTGTCCGTGGATCGGGTGCGCTCCTACGCGCGCGCCGGGTTTCTCACGCCGGACCGTGGACCGCGCGGCGAGTTCCGCTTCTCGTTCCAGGATCTCGTGCTGCTGCGGACGGCGAAGGGCCTGCTCGCGGCGCGCATCCCGCCGCAGAAGGTCCGGCGCGCGCTGCGCAACCTGAAGCGGCAGCTGCCGACGGGCCGGCCGCTGACGGGCGTCCGCATCTCGGCCGAGGGCGACCGCGTGGTGGTGCGCGACGGCGACGCGGTGTGGGACGCCGACTCCGGCCAGGGCCACCTCGACTTCGGCGTCGCCGCGCTGGCCGAGCGCGTCGCGCCGCACGCGCGCCGGGCCGCGACCGCCACCTTCGAGCGCGACACGAAGGACTGGAGCGCGGACGAGTGGTACGAGCTGGGCGCCGACCTGGAGACGACGGCGCCGGAGCACGCGGTCGAAGCCTACCGCCGGGCGCTCGACTCCGACCCGGACCACGTCGAGACCCGGCTGAACCTCGGCCGGCTGCTGCACGAGCAGGGAAAGCTCCACGCCGCCGAGGCGCACTACCGGCTCGCGCTGTCGGTCCGCCCCGGCGACACGACGGCCCTGTTCAACCTCGCCGTGGTGCTCGAGGACCTCGGGCGATCGGAGCAGGCGATCCAGACCTACCTGCACGCGATCCAGTCGGAGCCGGCGTGCGCCGACGCCTACTACAACCTCGCGCGCCTGCTCGACAAGCGCGGCGACTCGGCCGCCGCGCTGCGCTACCTCAAGGTCTACCGCAAGCTGACCGACCCGAAGTGAGTCGCCCGCCCGCTCTCGGGACCCCGGAGAACGAAACCGAAGGCCGGGCCCGCGGACGATTCTGCTGAGTCGCCGCCGAGCGCCCCGCGGGCGCGCACGGCGTCGGACCGGGACTCGCGCTGCCGGCGCGGCCCTCGCCGGCTCCGGGACCCGGCGGCCCCGTCGTCGACGACACGAGCGCTCGCTGGCTCCGGTCGGGATCGGTCGAGTCCAGGGCGCGCTCGGCTCGTGCGCCGGCAGCCGGTCGCGAGCGCCATCGTACCGCTACCCCGAGTTCAGCGGTCTCCCCGGCGAGGCCCGGGCTGCCGCCGCGAGCATCCGATGCTACGATCGACGGGTCGTGACCGTCGCCGAACTCTGCGCGCGTTTTCCGGAGATCCCCGAGGATCTGCGCGGCGAGCCGGCCGTGGCACGCTTCGCGGTTGTGTTCGACGGCCTGCTGCGCGCCGCGCGCTCGCCGAGCCCGTGCTCGCGGCAGCACGACGCGGCGAACCACTACTACCTGCAGCTCGTCGGACCGTTCTCGATCCTCGGCTACGGACTGGCGACGCGCGCGCAGACGCTGGCCGAGGTCGAGTCGCTGCTCGCGCGCCACGCCGCCGACCCCGAGGGATTCGCCGCGAGCCTGGTGCCGGCGGGGACCGCCGAGCGCGAGGTGCGGGGCCCGGGATGCGAGGGGGCGTGACGTCCGCCCCGCGTGGTTCCGTCACGCGCTCGGGGATCCGGGTCTTGCTGCTGGGGTTCGCGGTCGGTAGCTGCAACCCACCGGCACCGGCGCCGCCGACCGCCCCGCCGCTCGAGCCCGCCGCGCCGCAATCCGCGGCGCATGCCCCGGGGATCGACCCGGCGCTGGTCGCCGCGGTCGAGCGCGATCCGACGGACCCCGCGGCGCGGCGGCGGCTGGCGATCGCGCTGCACGAGGGGCGGCAGTACGAGGCGGCGCTCGCGCACTTCGAGAAGCTGGTCGAGCTGAGCCCCGAGCGGCGCCACCTGCTCGACCTGGCGCTGGTCTACAAGAGCCTCAGCCGCATTCCCGAGGCCGTCGCCACCTACGAGCGGATCCTCGCCATCGCGCCCGAGGATCCGGTGACGCTGCACAACCTCGGGAACGTCGCGCTCGAGCGCGGCGACGCCGACGGCGCCATCGCGCTCTACTCGCGCGCGATCCGGGCGCGGCCCGACTACCTCTTGGCGCACTATCACCTGGGGAGCGCGCTGGCCCGCGTCGAGCGCTTCGCGGAGGCCTACCGCTCGTTCGAGAGGGTGCTCCAGCTCGAGCCGGCGAACGGCGAGGATCTGCTCGCGGCGGACGACGCGCTCTACCGCCTGGCGTCGATCGACCTCTCGATGGGAGCCTACGAGCGCGCCGCCGCCTTCCTCGCCGAGGCGATCGCCGCCAACCCGGCCCATCCGCGCGCGCACCACGCCTACGGCCAGGCGCTGATGCAGGTCGGCCGCCGGGAGGAGGCGCTGCGCGAGTTCGACATCCACATGCGCCTGCTGGCGGCCCAGGAGCCCACCGCCCCGGTGGCGAGCGGTGACTGATCCCGCCGCGCCGCGCCTCCGCCCGCGCCGGCCGCTGCCGCTCGCGATGCTGCTGGCGCTGGGCTGGCACGCATCCGGCGCCCCCGCGGCCGAGCCGGCGGCCGACCCGCCGGCTCCGCGCTTCGTCGACGCGACCCGCGACTCGGGCATCGAGTTCCGCGGCGTGTGCGGGGCCGCGCCCGACGACAAGGGGTGGCTCGTCGAGGCCATGGGCTCGGGCGCCGCCTGGCTCGACTACGACGGCGACGGCCTGCTCGACCTGTACCTGGTGAACGGCTCGACGTTCGACGCCGCGCCGGGCTCGGCCGAGCCGAGCCGGCTGTTTCGCGCGACGGGCGGCGGTCGATTCGTCGACGTGACCGCCGCCGCCGGCGCCGGCCACCGCGGCTGGGGCCAGGGCGTCGCCGTCGGCGACATCGACAACGACGGCGACCCCGACCTGTTCCTGACGGCCTACGGCCCCGACGTCCTGTACCGCAACGACGGCGGGAGATTCACCGACGTCACCGCCGCCGCGGGAGTCGCCGGCGGCGACGCCTGGGGCACTGCGGCCGCGTTCTTCGACATGGAGAACGACGGCGACCTCGACCTGTACGTCGGCAACTACATGGACGGCGATCCGCGGCGCGTGCCCCGGCGCGGGAGCGAGGCCGCGCGATCGGTCCACTGCACCTACCGCGGCATCCCGGTGTTCTGCGGGCCGCTCGGCCGCGTGCCGCAGCCCGACGTGCTGTACCGCAACGACGGCCGCGGCAAGTTCACCGACGTCACGCGCCAGGCGGGGATGGCGCTCGCCGAGCCGCGCTACGCGCTCGGGGTCGTCACCGCCGATCTCGACGCCGACGGGGACCAGGACGTCTACGTCGCCAACGACAGCGTGTCGAACTCGCTGTGGCGCAACGACGGCCGCGGCCGGTTCACCGAGGTCGCCGTCCCGCTGCTCGTGGCGCTCAACGCCGACGGGCGGGCGCAGGCCGGCATGGGTACCGACGCCGGCGACTACGACGGCGACGGCTGGCTCGACCTGGTCGTGACGAACTTCTCCTACGACTGGAACACGCTGTACCGCAGCCGCGGCGGCGAGTTCTTCGTCGACGATTCGGCCCGCGCCGGCATGCTGGCGACGTTCATGGAGCTGTCGTGGGGCGTCGGCTTCCACGACTTCGACCTCGACGGCGACCTCGACCTGTTCATTGCCAACGGGCACGTCTACCCCAACGTCGACGCCCACGACATCGGGACGCGGTTCCGGCAGCGCAACCACCTGTTCCTCAACGTCGGAGGCGGCCGGCTGCGGGAGGTGGGGCGGGCCGCGGGCGCGGGCCTGGCCGTCGAGCGCTCGTTCCGCGGGGCGGCCTTCGCGGACTACGACGACGACGGGGACGTCGACGTGCTGGTGACGGCGCTGGACGAGGCCCCCCTGCTGCTGCGCAACGACGGCCCGTTCGCCGGCCATGCCTTGCGCCTCCGCCTCGTCGGCAAGCGCTCGAACCGCGACGGCGTCGGGGCGCGTGTCGAGGTCGTCGCCGGGGGACGGCGGGTCGTGCGCGAGCGCACGGGCGGCGGGTCGTACCTGTCCGCCTCCGACCCGCGGCTGCACGTCGGCCTCGGCGCCGCGACCCGAGCCGAGCGGGTCGAGGTGCGCTGGCCGAGCGGCGTGCGGCAGGTGCTGACCGACGTGCCCGCCGGCGGTCTCGTGGTGATCGAGGAGGAGTAGCTGCGGTGCCGCCGTCCGCTGGATCTGCCGGGCGCGGGAGCGCCTCCGGCCGGATCGAGCCCGTGATCCCGCGGCTCCTTTGCCTCGGACCCGGGCGCGCGGCCTGCACCGCGGGGCCCCCGACGGCAGAATTCGCGCGCGGCCCCCATCTTGCTGGAATCGCGGTATTCTAACTCCCGCTTCGGCCGCGAGGTCGGCCTTTCGACGGGACGGGCCGCAGGAGGAGGAAGGGCGATGGGAAACAGGCAGGGGGTGCCGGTCTGCGCGGCGGTCTGCGCTCTGGCGCTCGCGCTCGTTCCGGGCATGGCGGCTCACGAGGGCGACCGGGCCGCCGGCGCCGGAAAGCCGCGCCCGTCGACCCTCGAGGACCTCTACGGCGACACCGGCAACACCTTCCAGGGGGCGCTCGGCTTCGTCAACATGCAGGGCAAGTCGACCGCGGCCCAGGGCGGCTTCGGCCACGCGATCGACGACATGGTGATCGAGTGGCGCGAGTTCACGCTCGAGCCGGACTCCACCGACTGCGCGGCCGGCAGCTGCGCCACGATGCTGCTCGACACGGACCGGGCGTTCGTCGGCGAGGGGATCTTCACGCTGCGCGTGCTGGATCAGTCGCCCTACGGCTTCGCCTGTGCGGGCGGGAGCGGGGCGGGACACGTCTGTTTTCCGGCGGACCCGAGCCACGCGGTGGGCTCGACCTGCCCGGGCGGGAGCTGCGTCGCGGCCACCAACGATTGCAACGGCAACGGCCTGTTCTTCGAGCCCGACGACGGCAACCCGGCGACGCCGTTCACCGGGGACGACGGGGACTGCGACGACAGCGGCACGCCCGACGTGGTCGTGCTGGTCAAGTCCGAGGCCGAGCCGCTGGGCGAGCTGGTGTTCGCCAACCAGACCTTCCCCGGCGTCTACGAGGGTCGCTTCGTGGCCACCGCCCTGGGGGACTCCCCGGCGCCTCCGGCGCGATCGGGCGTGCTGTTCTTGGCGCAGACCGGCAACAACAACCCGACGATCAGCGCGCAGTACTTCGACGCCAACGACGGCACCGGCGACATCTGCGAGAACACGATCGTCCAGGCGACGCAGGGCGTGGTCAGCGACGGGATCGTGGTGTTCTTCGATCAGACCTGTCCCGTGGTGGTCCAGGGCTTCGACTTCGTCGACAACGGCGACGGCGACGACTTCCTCGACACGCGCGAGACCGGGACGTTCAAGGTCCTGCTCAACAACAAGTGTCCCTACCCGCTCAACAACTGCATCCTGCGGATCACGACGAACTCGTCCGACATCGCCTGCATCCAGAACCCGGTGGTGGCGATTCCCCGGCTGGAGTGCGCGGGCCCGGCGCCGTGCGCGCTGCCCAACGATACGCTGCAGGAATCGCCGCCGATCCTGATCACGGCCGGCCAGGGGCTGTGGGAGTGCAACGACGCGGGGGCGACGCCGTGCGAGTCGACGGCGGACTGCCCGGCGACCAGCAGCTGCGTCCAGAATACCGACAATCCGCCGGTCGCGCAGTTCACCGTGACGATGCGCTGCGACGAGATCGACGCGCTGGAGATTCCCCAGGACTTCAGCATGACGCTCGACATCAACATCAACTACAACACGGCGAACCAGACGACGTGGAGCGAAGGGTTCGAGAACTCGAACGGCGCCGACCTCTCCGACGGGGGGACGGAATTCGTCGCCGAGAACAACGACCTCGGGATCCCCGGCAACACCCTGGCCGAGGGGTTGGCCAACGGGCAGGGCTGGCGCTGCCAGTACACCGATCCGGACTGGGAGAACTCGAACTCGTCGGGGAACGAGGTCGAGACCAACTGCTTCCCGGCCCACACCCTGGCCCATTCGCAGAAGATCTACTGGCGGATCGACGGGCAGAACATCCCGGAGAACCTGGTCGACGCCGGCCGGGCCAAGAGCGGCGTGCGCTCGATGTACTTCGGCGTCTACGACCAGATCGCGGTGCAGAACGGCCTGCCGTGCCTGACGACCCCGGAGGGCACGGTCGAGGGGGTGCGCACGAGCGACCCGATCTACCTCGGCGTCAATCCGCCGCCCGTGCTGTCGTGGTGGCACCAGGTGAGCCTGATGGACTCGCGGCGCGAGAACGTCCCGGCGGGGTTCGGCAGCGAGCGCGGGATCGTCCAGCTGCAGTTCGCCGACGCCAACGACGATCCGCTGGGCGACTGGGTCAAGCTCGTGCCGACCAAGAACAAGTACGACCAGCAGGCCTTCCCCAACTTCTTCAACTGCCAGTTCGATCCGATCGACGACGGCACGACGGAGGACGACTTCTTCGATCCGACGGACCCGCTCCGGACCTACGGCCCGTCGTCGACCTGCTTCGGCACCGCCCCCGGCTTCGGCACGGATCTCACCTGGGGCTGCATCGGGGACACGGACGGGACGTTCAACACCGACAACGTCTGCAACGGCGACGCCGGATCGGTCGTGGCGTCGGACAAGCCGAGCTGGCCGCCGAACCCGCTCGACCTCAGCGGGACGTGGCTCGAGTCGCGCGTCGACCTGGCCCAGCACAAGGGTCGGCGGGTCCGGCTGCGCTACCTCGTCGCCGGCACCAAGGCGCGGGCGGAGAACTACGAGCTGACGTTCAAGTTCAATCCCGACGAGCGCGACGACGGCTGGTGGATCGACGACGTCACCATCAACTCCGCGCTGACCGTGCCCGCGACCTTCAGCGCGGATCCCGCGCCCAATGCCGGACTGCCGTCGTGCGGCGTGCCGTGCATCAGCGCCACGGCGAACGTCACCGTGGCGTCGGAGCCGCCGACCTGCGACGCGGGCGGGAATGGGAGCGCGCTCGGCCTGCCGTGCAAGAACGACGCGGTCTGCGCGGCGGTGACGGCGGGAGCCGAGTGCCGGCTGCCGGTGAACCCGCCGAGCGTGACGCTGAAGGCCCCCGGACAGCCGCTGGAGCTGAACGCGCTCGGGGCCGACGCGCCCTCGATCGCGCAGCCGTGCTTCGACGGCGGGCTGCAGTTTCGCTTCGAGAAGAACTCGCAGATCGTGCGCGACTTCACCGAGAATCCGGTGCTGGTCGACGCGCCGCTCGCGGACGCGGTCTACGACGTGACCGCCCGCTGCAGCTCGGTGCCGAGCTGCAAGCAGACGCGGACGATCGCCGTGGAGGTCGTCTGCCCGTCGACCGGCTTCGTCGAGTTCTGGCCCGACCTCACGCCGATCAACGACGACGAGTTCGACTGGCAGCCGATCTCCCCGGCGACCAACCGCAACCCGGTGATCCCGGAGCTGTGGCAGATGCGCTACGGCTCGCTCGGCGACCTGAAGGCCGGCGGCGACTTCTCGACGAGCACGCTCGTCGCCGCGCAGCCCGGCGCGGTCTCGAGCTTCGACACCAGCGCGCTGCCGCCGGATCCGAACCCGCAGGTCGGCCGGTACTTCATCTTCGCGCGCGACGACAACCCGTCGCCCTCGGGCCGCGCCTTCGGCTGCAACGAGGCGTTCGGCTGGACGTCGGGCGGCGCCGCCGAGCGCGACGACAGCGGGACCTCGGGGAACCGCGACAGCAACAGCACGCTGCCGCCGCCGTAGCCGCGGGACCTCGGCGCTCCCGGCTCCGGCCGCGGTCGCGGCGCGCGGCACGCGGGGGGTCGGCTTAGGGGCATGCCGGCACCGCGCCCGGCACGCGGCACGCGGGAGGGGCCGCCGCCCGTCCGTCAGTTCGGTCGAGCCGCGAAGGTCTCGCGGGACAGGGCACGGGTCAGCTCGCCGCGCCGGGTCCGCCGCCACCAGGCCCCGGTCCGCGCCCGCTCCTCGGCGCTCGTGAACTCGTAGTCGTAGGCGACGAGTCGCACGAAGCGCGGGGGCCCGCTCGCGAACGGTTTCTCGCCGAGCAGCGCCTCGACCGCGGGCGCGCCCTCGAGCAGCCGCGCGAGGAGCCGCTCCAGCCAGGGGTAGCTGCGCTGCGGATTCAGCGCCGCGAACCACATCTGCCAGTCGAGCCGGGGCATGTGCGGGGCGACGAGCGCGGGCCGGCGCCGCACGTCGCCGGGCTTCCAGCGGAATTCCAGCTCGCGCCAGGCGCGCCCGTCCTGGCTGACCTCGATCACGATCTCCGGCCGCGCCGTCGTCATCGCGCGGAACAGGCCGTAGCCGCTCACCGTGTTGTACGGATCGATCCAGCCCAGCGCGGTGTTGCCCCAGCTCAGGACGTAGCGGTCGGCGGCGTCGAGCGCCGCTCCCACCGGTCCGTCGATGCCCTGGGGAGGCTCGGTCCGCACGATCTCGCGCACGAAGGTCAGCGCGCTCAGGAGCGCGATCGCCGCGGCGCCGGTCGCGCGCGCGCCGCTCCCCGTCCAGCGCAGCCAGCGACGCGTGCCGGCGACCGCGGCTCCTCCGCGCCGTCGCAGCCGCCGGGGCAGCAGGCGCTCGGCCAGGTCGTCGTCGACCAGCGGCAGGCAGAGCACGGCGGTCAGCAGGTTGAAGAAGCCGTAGTTGCCCGTGGCGGCGATCGCCAGCTGCAGGAACAGCAGGGCGCCGCAGGCCGCGTGGCGCAACCGGCGGGGGCCGAAGATCAGGAGCGGCGCCCCCAGCTCGATCGCGAACATCACGAGCACCGAGAGCCGCTGGAACCAGGCCGGAAGCTGGTGCGCGTACCACGAGGTCGCGAGCGGCAGCGGCTGCGTGAAGTAGTGGTAGTCGAGGGCCGTCAGCCCCCACCACGTCTCGTCCAAGCACACGAGCTTGACCGCCCCCGACAGGAACATCAGCTTGAACAGCAAGAGCCACACGAGCCAGCGCCCGGCGCGCGGCGGGTCGGCCTCGTTCCACGGCAGCCGCGGCCGGATCCGTCCCGGTGCGAGGAACAGCGCCGTGAAGCCGGTCTCGAGCAGCAGGATGTCCCATTGGAACCCGAGGAAGGTCTGGCCCGAGATCTGCAGCGACAGGTAGCAGGCCCAGAGCAGCGCGAGGACCGGGATCGGCGCGACGTCGCACAGCAGCAACAGCGACAGCGCCGCGCCGACGGCGCACAGGCCGTCGAGGAACGCGTCGGAGTGAGAGATCCAGCTGAGCGTCGGCAGCAGGCCGTAGGACTCGGAGCCGAACCGCCCGTGCACCCGCTCGAGGAATTCCCCCACCGGCAGGATGCCGCCCGCGCCGACGAGCCCCTCGAGCTGCACCCACAGCGAGACGAACGCGACGAGGTGGACGAGCCCCAGCAGCCGCAGGAAGAGCCAGCCGCTGTGGCGGTAGGAGCGACGCGGCCCGCGGCCCCGGATCGCGGCGAGGAGGCGCACCGGTCGCGCGCCTAGCTCCCGGTCGCGCGCTTGCGCTCGCCGATCGCGACCAGGTGGCCGCGCGTACGGAAGTAGAGCACGCCGCGCGAGATCGCCGGCGTGGCCAGCGTCACCTCCGCCAGCGAATTCGTCGCGATCAGCGCGGGCTCGGGTCCGGCCTCGAGCACGAACACGTCCCCCTGCTCGCTCGTGTAGTAGACCTTGCCGTCGGCCGCGACTCCCGAGGCCGTGAATCCGGTCATGCCGCTGCCCAGGCGCTGCTGCGCGGTGCGCCGGCCGGTGCGCGCATCGTAGACGCTGAGCACGCCGTTGTCGCGGCAGACGTACAGTTCGTCCCGGTAGACGAGCGGCGTCTGCATGTACGCTCCGGCTCGCACGCTCCACGCCACGTGCTCGCCGGCCGCGGCGTCAGGTCCGAGCGTGACGTCACCGCTGGCGCTGGTGCGGATCGCGAACAGCCCCGTGCCGCGGTGCGCATGCGTGATGAACATCAGATCATGCGCCACGACCGGCGTCGGCACCGGGATGTCGCCCGCCCCGTGCATCCTCCACAGCTCCTTGCCCGTGGCCAGGTCGTAGCCGCCGACGTGCTTCCAGCCGTTCGTGATCACCTGGGCGCGGCCCTTGTCGCGATGCACGGTCGGCGTGCTCCACGTCGGAACCTCGTCGCGGGACGCACGCCACAGCTCGCGACCGTCCTGCACGTCGAACGCGGCGAGGAACGAGCCCTGCTGCACGTCGCATTGCACGAGCACTTTGTCGCCGTCGATCACCGGGGAGCTGCCGAAGCCCCACTGGGCCTCGGGGACCTCGAAGTAGCCGGAGTCGAGCCGGCCCAGGTCCTTCTTCCACAGCAGCTCGCCCTGCAGGTCGTAGCTGTAGAGCCCCTCCGAGCCGAACAGCGCGACGACGCGCTTGCCGTCGGTGGCCGGCGTCGAGTTGGCATGCGTCGACTTGGTGTGGCGCTGGATCGCCGGCACGCCCTCGTGCGCCGTGCGCTCCCACAGCACCTTGCCCGTGTCGCGATCCAGGCAGGTGACGACCCAGCGGTGCCGGGTCTCGTCGTTCACCGGCTCGATGTCGCCGTACAGACCGACCTCGAGCTGTGGGTCGGCCTGGCCGCCGATCGCGCTCGTGACGAAGATCCGGTCGCCCCACACGACCGGGCTCGAGTGGCCCAAGCCCGGGATCGGCGTCCTCCACAGCACGTTCTGCGACCGGGACACGTCCCAGCGCTCCGCTGTGGCGAACCCCTCGGCGACACCCCGTGCGTTCCGGCCGCGGAACGAGGGCCAATCGGTGTCGCGCTCCGCGGCGGAAGACATTCCGGATCCCAGGACCAGCGCCGCGGCCAGCAGCAGCATGTTCTTACGCACCGACACCTCCCCGGTGCGGCGCATTGTACGCGGCTCGACCATGCCGTACAACGCGCGGGCCGTGCGAGGCTAGCGGTGCACGAGCGGCCCGGCCGCCTCGAACAGCGGCGTCAGCTCGGCGTCGGCCTCGAGCAGCTCGAGCCCCACGATGCGCGGATCGGCGGCGCGCCCCTCACTCCGCAGCTCGATCTCGGCCGCGAGCCGCAGCGCCGCGCCGGCTCGGCCCGCGGCCGCTAGGTGCAGCGTGATTCGGCTCCTGGCGAAGGCGCGGAGCGGGTCGTGCTTCCACTCCGGCCCGACCAGCTCGTAGCTCACGGTCGCCGTCGAGTAGTCCCGGGCCCGCAGCGCCGCCGCGAGGCCGGGTGCGCTCGCCACGAGCCGGGATGCGAGCCAGAACCCCAGCGGGAGATCGGGGACGAGATCGAGCGGCAGCCCGGCGAGATCGGGGTGGCGCCGGCGTCCCTCGACGCGCCTTTCGATCCACGCCGCACGCGGCAGGATGACCTGCCAGTAGCCGACGGGCCCGGAGCCTCCGTCGCGGGCCGGCTGCGCGAGCACGAGGCTCCGCGTGTAGGACGGCGCGACGAAGACCCGCCGCAGCTCGACCCATGCGGCGGGGAAGCTCGCGGCGTTCGGCTCCCCGCCGCGATCGCCGCCGAGCAGGCGCACGATCCGCTCCGCCTCCCAGCCGACGAACAGCTCGTGTGCCGACACGTCTCCGAGCCAGGCGGCGAGGTGGCGCACGAGGTCGGCGCGTGCCGGACGCTCGGCGCGCGGGCGAACACTCCGGGCCTCGTCCGACTGCTCGAGCACCGCCTGCAGCTCGCGCTCGCCGAGCCCCGGCGCCAGGCGTCGCAGGCGCTCGATGAGGCGGGACCGATCGCGCTCGGCCTCGCCGCGCAGCCGCTCGGACAGCCATTGCCGGTAGTCCTGGCGAGCGTAAAGCGCGCGGGCCAGCTCCGCCCGCAGGTCGAGCCACGTGCGGCCGCAGATCAGGCCCGGGTGGTCGTCGTAGGGCCGGGCGTGCTCCGACGGGGGCAGGCGCCGCCCGTCCGTCTCGACCTCGTCGCCGGCGACGGACAGCGCATGGGCGGCGAGGCGGTCCAGCAGCAGCTCGGGCCTCGTGGGCAGATCGCCGACGGGTGGAAGCGGCGCCAGGAACGGACGGGCCCTCAACCGAACCCAGCGGTTCGAGCCGTCCTCGAGCGTGTGGTATGGATCGTGGAGCACGCCGTGGTCCATCGTCACGTCGAGAACGCAGCCCACGAGCGCACCGTCGCCGACGTCGATCCACGAGGTCGTCTCCCTGCCCGCCGGAGTCGCGGTGCCTCGTGGCGGTTCGCAGGCGGGATCGACGCGGTGGACGTGGAGCCCGCGCTGCATCTCGGCGATCGTCGCGCCGGGCTCGAAGGCGAACCTCCGCTCCGGCACGAGCGGCGACGGCGCCGCTCCAGGCGCGCTCCCCGGCCCTCGTCCCTCCCCCTGCAGGACCCGGACCGTGCAGCCGGAGCGGGCCAGCTCCACGCGCAACCGCCCGGGCTCGGCGTCGGGGTCCGGGTCGATCACGCTCAGCGTCAGCTCGTCGTCGAGCAGCTCGCGGATGCGGCGACCGGCCGGCCCGAGCTGCGAGGTCGTGGGCGCGGCGAGGAACGCTCCCTGGGTGCGCGCGGCGAGCTGCTGCAGGAACTTCGCGGCGGACAGGAGCGCCGGCGCCCCGGCGGACCCCGGCGGCGGCAGACCGAGGCCGACGGCGAAGATCGTCAGCTCCGGCCGGAGCGCGAGCCGGTCGAGGACGTCGTTCCGGTCGTGGAAGCTGCTCGAATCGACGCCGTCGGTCAGCAGCACCAGCACCGGACGCTCGCGCTGGACCTCGAGCTCCCCTAGCGTCGCGATCAGCGCGTCGTGGAGCGACGTCCGATGTCCGATCCGCACGCGGCCGATCGCCTCGACCAGCCGGCCGCGGTCGGCGGTCGGGGCCTGCGCCAGCACGACCCCGTCGTCGAACGTGACGACCAGCGCGCGGTCGCGGTCCGGGTCGAGCGCCTCGACGTAGCCGATCGCCGCCTCGCGGACGCGCTCGAGGCGGCCGCCCATGCTGCGGCTCGTGTCGATGACGAGCGCGTGCAGCGCCGGCTCGCGGTCGCGATCGAGCCGCAGCAACGCCGGGTCGACGATCCGCGCCCCGCGCAGCCGGACCCGCAGATCCGCCGGGCCGATCCGGCGACATTCGGCCGCCGCTGCGACCCAGGTCGGCTCGATCCGCAGCCGCAGCGTGTAGATCCGCGTCCTGGCCCGCTCGGCGACGGCGCCGGGTCGGGGGGGCTCCGCCGCGGGCGGAAGGCCCGCGGCGAGCGCGAGTCCCGCGGCGAGAACCGCCGCGGCACGCCGGACCAGCGCCGGCCCCGGGGCGAGGAGCGCGGCGGCGGCGGTGCGGATCGTTCCGGTCGTCATGCTCGCACCCGTGCATCACGATGATCGCCGATCGTGCCCGGCTCGCCGAGCGCGGCGAGCGGACGCCGCGACGTTCGGACCGCACGGACGGAGGCCGCCCGGGCCAGTCGTACGGAGTCGAGCAGTCTCGTGCCCGCGTCGGGGCGAACGGAGCCCGCCGGCGCGACATGCTAGGCTGGGACCGGTCTCGATCGAGATGGAGCCGAGCCTGAAGCAGCTCGCCGAAGGACCCGCGCCGCCGGCGAGCTCGGCGACCGGTGACCGGGCTGCCGACGCCGCGCGGTCGCTGTCGCGCACGATGCTCGGGACCGTGGCCGCCCACGGGCTGATCGAGGACGGCGACCGCATCCTGGTCGCGCTGTCGGGCGGCAAGGACAGCTTCACGCTGCTCGACCTGCTCGACCGTGCACGACGCAAGGCTCCGGTGCGGTTCGAGACCGTCGCGTTCCACCTCGATCAGGGGCAGCCGGGACACGACGTCGGGCGGCTGCGCGAGTGGCTCGAGCGGCGCGCCGCGCCGTTCGAGATCGCCCGCGAGGACACCTATTCGATCGTGCTCGAGACGGCGGGCCGCAACGCCGAGACGACCTACTGCCGCGTCTGCTCGCGCCTGCGCCGCGGGATCCTCTATGCCGCGGCGGCTCGGCTCGGCTGCAACAAGGTCGCCCTCGGCCACCACCGGGACGACGCGCTGGAGACGCTGCTGCTCAACCTGTTCTACGCCGGCCGGCTGCAGGCGATGCCCGCGACGTTCACGACGAACGACGGCCGGTTCCGCGTGATCCGCCCGCTGATCGAGTGCGCCGAGGACGAGATCGCCTCGCATGCGGCGGCGGCCGGCTATCCGATCCTGCCGTGCAACCTGTGCGGCTCGCAGGGCGATCTCAAGCGGGATCGCGTGGCGCGGCTGCTGGCCGAGCTGGAGCGGGAGATCCCCGACCTGCGGCGGGTGATGCTCGCGGCGCTGCGCAACGTCCGGCCCTCGCACCTGCTCGACCGCGAGGTTGCGGCGGCGTGGAGCGCGCGGGCCGGCGACTACGCGCCGCGGCGCTGACCGCACGCGACGGGGGGAGCGGGAGAGCGTGGGCCGGCGACGACCCCGCGCGTCGACCGAACGGGAGCCGACGAGCGGCGAGAGCGCGGCCGCGCAGCGATCGGCGGCCGCTCGGTGCGGAAGCGGCGCCGGGCCGTCGCGGGCTCAGAAGGCGACGAGGGCGACGGCGCCCGCCACGAGGATCGCGGCCGTCGAAGCCAGGATCGGCCCGCGGAGGGCTGCCGCGCCCAAGGTCGCGCCCAGCCCGGCCTTCACCAGCGTGTTGGTGATGGTCGCGATCGCGATCGCGGCCGCCGCGTTCTCCGTCCGTCCGGTCTCGCGGGCGAAGCCGGCCATCGACAGCGTGATCGCGTCCACGTCGGTCAGGCCGGCCAGCGCCGCCACCGGGTAGATCCCCCGGCCGGGCAGGTAACGCTCGGCCAGCTTCACGACCACGAGGACCACGGCGAAGAGCGCGGCGAACCTCGCGGCCTCGGTCAGCCGGAACGGGTTGCGCAGCGGCACCTGCTCCGCCGGCGGCTGCCCGGGCGAGCCCCGCGCGTACAGCAGCCACGTCGCCCCGAGCGCCGTGGCGGCCATGGCTCCCAGCGGGGCCAGCAGGGCCGGCACGAGCCGCGGCTCCACCACGAGCACCTCCGCCACGACGCGAACGAACATCACCGCCCACGCGAGCAGCATCCCCGCCGCCAGCGCCGTCGCCCCGCCGCGAGCGCGCCGTTCGACGCTCTGCCGGGCGAACGACAGCGTCACGGCGGTCGACGAGACCAGCCCGCCGGTCAGCCCGGCCAGGGCGGTGCCGCGCCGCTCGCCGATCCAGCGCGTCGCCACGTAGCCCACGAGCGAGAGGCTCGAGATCAGGATCACCAGCAGCCACAGGCGGTAGGGGTTGATCGCGCCCAGCGGATCCACCGCCCGGTTCGGCAAGAGGGGCAGGACGATGAACGTGGCGATCAGCAGCCGCAGGCCGGCGAACAGGTCCTCCCAGCCGATGCGTTCGACGATCCCGTGCAGCGGCCGCTTGTAGGCCAAGAGCGCCGCCGTGACGATGCCCAGGCCGGCGGCGAGCGCGCGTTGGCCGAAGACGGTCAAGCCGGCGAGCAGGAACACCGCCACGGCCGCCACTTCGGTCGTCAGGCCGAGCGCGTCCTCGCGGACCCGGGCGCCCAGGACGTAACCCGCGAAGACGATGCCGCCCACGACCACGAGCGTCGCCGCGAAGACCCAGGGTGCGCCGGCGCCGCGCGAGATCCAGGCCGAGACCGCGCCGCACAGCGCGATCAGCATGAACGTCCGCAAGCCGCCGATCGTTGGACCGGAGTCGGCCTCCTTGCGCTTCTCGCGCTCGATGCCCGCGAGCGCCCCGATCGCGAGCGCGATCGCGAAGTTCAGCACCGTCGCCAGATCGAGACCGGCTTCCATGACAGCGACCGTCGAAGAGCGTACCCGAGCGGGTGACCGCGTTTCGCCTCAGCGGGTGGTGACGACCGCGTCCGCGACGGGGACGAGCGGTGCTACGGCGAACTCCGCCTGTCCTTCGGTGATCGTGACTCGCGTGTCCGCCGGCAGCTCGACGAACTCCTGGGTCTTGCCCGACGGCCAGCGCACGGCGAGCCGGTCGATCTGCGGCGCGGCGCCGAGGCCGAGGATCAATTCCACCGGGGCCTGGCCCGTGCCGCCGTTCGCCGGGAACACGTCGCGCACGATCTGCCGCGCACCGACGTGCGCCACGACGCGGCTGCCGATCGCCGGGCGGTTGCTCTCCACGCCCACCAGCTCGATCCGCACGCGGCGCGCCGGCGGGAAACGATTCACGAACAGCCGCAGCGGCCCGCCGCCGACCGAACCGACCAGCAGGTCGGCCGCCCCGTCGCGGTCGAAGTCGGCGGCGACGACGGAGCGCGAATCGGAATCGATGTCGGCACCGGTCGCGAACGAGGCCTCGACGAAGGCGGTGCCGGCGGCGTTGAGGAAGGCGCGGTTGCGCTCGAACGCGCTGAGGTTGTTGCCGCTGGCCGCGATCTGGAACGGGTTCGTCACCCAGAACTCGCCCCCTTGCTCGTCGACCTGGCCCAGCTCGGGCAGCTCCGCGTTGCGATCGAGGGGCCGTGTCACGACGGCCCGCCACAGGCAGCTTCAGCCGTCGGGCTTCTCGCGGTCCACGCTGTTGTAGCCGGCCGTGGCATACAGGTCGAGCCAGCCGTCCCCGTCGAGATCGACCATCGCCGGCGCGTAGGCCCAGCCCACGGCGTTGACGTTCAGCTCGCGGCTCAGCTCGTCGTAACGCCCGGTGGGCGAGCGGCGGTACAGGCGGCTGCCGGCGAGCGCGCCGACGATCATCGCGTGGATCCCCGGCGGGTAGTCCTCCGGGGCGACGTGGGCGACGACGCGGCGGCCCTGCTTCGAGTACATGTTCGCGACGTAGAGCTCGTTCGTGCCGTCGTTGTCCAGGTCGCCGGCCGCGACGCCCATGCTGGTCGAGTAGTCGCCGGTCCCCGTCGCGGTCGTCACGTCCTCGAACGTGCCGTCGCCGCGGTTGCGCAGCAGCACGTTGGTGCCGAAGTCGTTCGCCAGGTAGAGGTCGGGCGCCGCGTCGCCGTCGTGGAAAAACGCGGCGCCGGCGAAATGCTGGTGCCGGCCGCCGCCCGCGCCCGCTTCCGCGGTCACGTTGCGGAACCTTCCCCCGCCCTCGTTGCGCCACAGGTGGTTCTCGGCACCGGCGTAGGGGTCCCCGACCCACGGCCGCTTGCCCTCCGGCCGCCCCTTGAACCCCTTCTGGTACAGGATGTACAGGTCGAGCCGGCCGTCGCGGTCGTAGTCGGCCACGACGCAGCCGAACGGCACGCGGTCGAAGACCAGGCCCGCCCCCGCCGTCACGTCGACGAAGCGCCGGCCTCGATCGTTGCGGTACAGCCGGTAGCCGAGCAGCAGGTCGGGCCAGCCGTCGTTGTCGTAGTCGATCCAGCCGGCGAGCGCGTGCAGCTCGAGCGACCGCGGGCTCGTCTCGGGGGGGGTCAGCCCGACGGCCGCGGCCACATTCTCGAAGCGCCGGCCCTCGATCGAGCGCAGCAGGTACGGCCGGCCGTCCTCCGCTCCGATCGCGATATCGAGCCAGCCGTCGCGGTCGTAGTCCTCGACGGCGAGCTGGTAGCGGTGCCCCGGCACGCTGCCCGCAGGCAGGTCCCAGCCGTCGATCAGCGGCAGCGCGTCGAGACCGGTCGGCCGGGTGACCTCCTCCATCAGGATCCGCGGGCTCGAGCGCTCGACGACGCCCGTCACGTCGGCGCGCAGCAGCGTGCCGCGTCCGGCCTTGACCTGCTCCTCGTCGGCGAAGCGGAACTCGGCGTCGAGGTTCCACACCTGCTCGAGCGGGGCGCCGCCCGCCGAGCGGCCGATCGCTCCGATCGAGATCTTGGCGGGCCACGCGCCCCCCGGCTCGGGCGGGAGGTCGATGAACAGCACCTTGAAGAACGGCTGGCGGAACTCGGCGAATCCCGCGAAGGAGCCGGTCAGGTGCTCGAGGAAGGCCGCCGCGCCGACCTCGGTCGCGGCGGCCCGGCCGGCCGATCGGCGGCGCTCGACGACCGGACCGGCCGCGAGCGATTCGGCACCGGCCGGGTCGAGGACCTTCCCGGAGAAGCTCTCGTGCAGCATGCCGGCGAGCCGCCCGCGGTCCCGCGCGGCGAGCGCCCGCACGAAGTGCTTGCCGAAGTAGGTCTCGAGCAGGAAGCTCGTGTGCTCGAGGTCCCAGATCTTCTTCTGCTTGGCGGGATCGAGCACGACTCCGGCCGCGGGGGGCGGCTCCGGCGGCGCGACCTGGGCTCCGGCGGGGAGCAGGACCCCCGCCGCGAGGAGCAGGGCGACCGCGGCCTTCGGCCGAGTGCCGCGCCGCGGCCCTCCCGCTCCAGCGCGATCACGACGCGGCCGCGGTGGATCCTGGCGGGGTCGTCGAGCGCCGTCGAGACGGCGAGAGGATCTCCGGCTCGGAGTCGTGGACGTCATTTTTCTTTCGCGCCGCGGGCCCACCGGCGAGTCGCGGTCACGATAACCGAATCCACGGCCTCCCGCACGCCGGGTCGATCGCCAGGGGCGCGGCCTCCCCGGCCGTCACACGAGCCAGTCCGCCAGCTCCGCGAGCGTGGAGAACTCGCGGTCGGGCCGGGCCTCGGGCCGGGGCCGCTCTCCCGTGCGGTTGATCCACACGACCGGGATTCCGAGCCGGTTCGCCGGCACGACGTCGTGGAACAGGCTCTGCGCCGCGTGCAGCCACGGCCGGTCGCCGATGACGCGTCGCGCCTCGACGAAGTGCGCCGCAGCCGGCTTGTAGGCGCGCACGTCCTCGGCGGTCACGACGAGATCGAACGGCACGAGCCCGCGCAGGGTCAGCGCCAGCAGGTCGCGGTCCACGTTCGACAGCACGCCCAAGCGGAGGCCGGCCGTGCGGAGCCGCCCGAGGGCCGGGCGCGTGTCCGGAAACGGCGGCCAGTCGCCGATGCTGCGCGGGAGGAACTCCGCCTGCTCCGCGCTCAGCTCCCATGCGAAGCGGCGTGCCACGCGGCACGCGGTCTCGCTCAGCACCTCACGATAGGAGCGATAGCGCTCGGCCTGGACGGCGGGCTCGACTTCGTGGTAGGCCGCGAGCAGCTCGCGCCGGTCGAGATCCCGCCCACGCCGCGCCGCGGCCGCGGCCGCGGCGAACGCCGTCGCGATCCCCGATTCCCAGTCGACGAGCGTCCCGTAGCAGTCGAAGCTGACCCATGCGTAGTCCTGCGCCACCCGAGCGCTTCCGCTAGCCCCGCCGGCCCCGGGAGCGCAGGCCCTTGCGTGCGGGGGCTTCCGCCAGCGGCGCGTGACGGTCGAGGATCGACTGGAAGCGGTCCTCGGCGCCGCTGCGCCTGCGCGCCGCGGTCGGGCGGGTCGCCGGCTTCCTCGTGCCCGCCGACTGCCGCTTCCCCTGTCGCGCCGCGCGATGCGCCGCCAGCCGCTCGTGGAGCGGGACCTCCAGGCGCTCCTCCGGCTTCTTCGCATAGTCGAATCCCGGCAGCGTCACGCGCGGCAGGCTTCGACCCAGGGCGCGCTCGATGGCTCGCAGCTCGTCCTGCTCGTCGGGCGAGACGAAGGTGAAGGCGTCGCCCGTGGCCTCGGCGCGCGCGGTCCGGCCGACGCGGTGGATGTACTGGTCCGGCTCGACCGGGACGTCGAAGTTGATCACGTGCCCCAGCGCCTCGACGTCGATCCCGCGGGCCACGATGTCGGTCGCGACCAGGATCCGGTGCCGGCCGGCCTTGAATCCGTCGAGCGCGGCGGTGCGCTGGCTCTGGCTGCGGTTGCCGTGGATCCGCGCCGCCGAGAAGCCGTGGCGCTCGAGGTACTCCGCGACGCGATTGGCGCGGTGCTTCGTGCGGGTGAACACGATCGCGTCGGCGACGAGGTCGCGGCGGATCAGCTCGGCCAGCAGCGCGGATTTCAGCTCGCGCGGCACCGGATAGACCGCCTGGCGGATGCCGCCGGCCGGCGCGGCCCGGCGCTGGAGCTGGATCGTCACGGGCTCGTGCAGCAGCTCCTGCGCCAGCCCGACGATCTCGCGCGGCATGGTCGCGCTGAACAGCAGCGTCTGCCGCTTGCGCGGCAGCCGCCCGATGATCCGGCGCAGGTCCGGCAGGAACCCCATGTCGAGCATGCGGTCCGCCTCGTCCAGGACCAGGACCTCGATCGCGGCGAGGCGGGCGTAGGGACGGGACATGTGGTCGAGCAGCCGGCCCGGCGTGGCGACGATCACGTCCACCCCGCTGCGCAGCGCGTGCTCCTGGGGGCCCATCCCGACCCCGCCGTAGACCGCGGCGCCGGTCACCGGCGTGTGGGTCGCGAGCGCCTCCAGGTGCTGCTGGATCTGGGCCGCCAGCTCGCGCGTCGGCGTCAGCACGAGGGCGCGGGTCGTCCCCCGCGGCTTGGTCATCAGTCGGTGCAGGATCGGCAGCAGGAACGCCGCCGTCTTGCCGCTCCCGGTGGTTGCGGTCGCCAGCACGTCGCGACCCTCGACCGCCACCGGGATCGCCTGCTGCTGGATCGGAGTCGGCTCGTGGAAGCCGAGCTCGCGAACGCCGCGGCGCAGGTCGGCGTGTAACGGCAGGCGCGAGAACGACATGCAGTCGAAAGTACGGCGCAGGGGCGAGGGCGTCAGAGCGAGCGCTTCCGGGCACGCACGTTGCGGCGGCTGCCCTTCGACTTGGGAGGAAAACCGCCGCGCCCGGCCGGGCCCATCGAGGAGCGGTCGGGGGAGAAGGTCCGCGCCGGACGCCGCCGCTCCTCGGCCGGGCTCAGCCGCAGCGGGCGGCCGTCGAGGACATGGTCGTTCAGGCGCGCGATCACCTCCCGCGCCTGCTCCTCGCTCTCGAACTCGACGATGGCGAAGCCACGCGGTCGCCCGCTCTCGCGGTCGGTCGGCAGGAAGACGTCCACCGGTCGGGCGATCTCGGAGAACAGCGTCTCGAGCTGCTCGCGCGTCGCCTTGAACGCGAGGTTGCCGACGAATACCTTGGCCGCCATCTACAATCCTCCCTGGCGCGGGCCCACTCTAGCCCCGTTCGGATCCACCGTCCACGAGCGGGCGATCGGAGCGGGCCGCGCGCTCGGAAATCCGGTACACTGTCCCATGCGCTGCGGGCCCGCCGCCCGCAACCGTCCGCGGCTCCCCGGCGGTGGAAAAGGACGGCTTCCGTGGGCCGATCGTCTCGGACTTCGATCCTCAAGCGGCAGCGCGAGCTGCGGCGGGCGGAGAAGGCCGCGAAAAAGCGGGCCCGGCGCCACGGGAAGCCGCTCGAGGGGCCGTTCGAGATGCGGCCGACGCTGTCGGTTCCCCAGGACGACGCCGAAGGCGCTCCGGTCCCCGACGAGGGGGAAGGGGCGCGCTCGACGGGGGAAGACGGTCAGCCCGGCCGACCCGAGTCGCCGTAACGATCGGGTCACCGTGCGACGGCCAGCACGCGCGTGCGGTGTGCCCGCTGCGCCCCGTGTCGTTGCATCACGTCGATCCGGCCACCGTGGGCGTAAGCCACGTCGTTGAGGCCGAGAAACTGGCCGGGGCGCCAGCGGACCAGCGCGCCTCGGGTCTGATCGGGCATCGGCCCGACCTCGACGTCCGCCGCCGGCAGCGTCGCGGCGACGCGCAGGAACCGGTCGCGGGCGTCCTGGGTGCGGAAGCAAGCCGTGGTCCACGGGACGAACGCGCCCGGCGGGATGTGCGTCGGAGGCTTGCGAATGTACACCGGAGCGCCCTCCCGCGAGCTACCGCGCCTTCCTCGACCGCGCGCCCGGCGGGGAAGCGGCCTCCAGCACCGGAAGGGTCTCGACGCCGCAGCGCAGCCGCCCGAACCCGACGAGCCTCCCGCGCTGCTCGTCCCACAGCCGGAACGAGAGCGAGCGCAGGCTGGTCCACAGCGTGACGGGCTTCACGCGCTGGAACACCGGCTGCTCCCGGTGGCACTTCTCCAGGTTGTAGTTCGGAATGCCGGGGCTCAGGTGGTGGATGTGGTGGAACCCGATGTTCCCGCTGAACCACTGCAGGATCCGCGGCAGCCGGTAGTACGAGCTGCCGTCGAGGGCCGCACCGACGAAGTCCCACTCGTCCCGCCGTTCCCAGTAGACCCCCTCGAACTGGTGCTGCACGTAGAACAGCCAGACGCCCGCGGCGGTCGCGCACATGCTGACCGGGAGCTGGATCAACAGGTACGGCTTGACTCCGATCGTCAGCGCCATCACCGCGACGAACCCCAGGAGCGCCGCGTTCATCCGGTGCACGCTCCGGCGCTCGCGCTTCCCCGCCCCGCGTGCCGGCAGCCGGTTCTGGATCAGGAACAGGTACAGCGGGGCGAACAGGAAGAGCACGAAGGGATTCCGCACCAGGCGGTAGGCGAGCCGTCTGGCGCGGGACGATTCCAGGTACTCCCGCACGGTCAGCGTCCAGATGTCACCCGTGCCGCGCCGGTCCAGGTCGCCCGAGGTCGCGTGGTGCACGGCGTGGCTGTGCCGCCACTGCTGGTACGGCGTGAACGTCAGCAGTCCGGTGACGAAGCCCCAGAAGGAGTTGGCGCGCCGCGAGCGGAAGAACGAGCCGTGACCACAGTCGTGGAAGATGATGAAGATCCGCACGAGGAAGCCCGCGGCCACGACGGCGAGCGGCAGCGTGATCCAGTACGAGACGTCGAGCGTCCAGACCATCAGCCCCCACAGGGCGAGGTACGGAACGATCGAGTTGACCAGCTGCCAGACGCTGCTGCGTCGCCGCGGCGTCTGGTGCCGGGCCACGGTCTCCTTCCACGAGGAGTCCGGAGCGGAGACCGGGCTGCCGGATTCGAGGGTCATGTTCGCGGCAGCGGCAAGGCGTTTCCCGCTCCTCAGTGGGAGCGCGCGGCCTCTTTCTTCTGCCGCCCGGGCGCCTTCGGCGCCGGTGTGTCGCTGCGCGTCAGCTCGACCATGGCGGTCATGAACTTCTTGACGCCGGCCGCATCGAACATGATCGTGGTGTGCCGCTCGTTCACGGTGACGACCGTGCCCAGCCCGTAGACGGAATGGTCGACACGGTCCTTCGGGACGAAAGCCGCCGGGTTCTTGCTGGTGCCCAACCCCGTTCCTCCGCCGCTCGGGACACGGCGATCGACGTGTCGCTCGTCAACCCTGCCAGGATAGGTAGTTCACCCCGAGTTGTCAAGTACGGCGGGATCGTACTGGACCTCGGCCGGTGACTTGGGTAAAATCGGTTAATCGTCGATGCCGAAGACGCTGAGCTTTGCCGATCTCGTCCGATCGCGGCTGTCGACACTCGGCCGCGAGCAGAAGGACCTGGCGCGGGCGGCCCAGGTGACGGAATCGTACGTCTCGCAGCTCCTCACCCGGAAGAAGGCGCCTCCCGGCCCGCGGCGGACCGACATCTACGGAAAGATGGAGGCCTTCCTGCGCCTCGAGCCGGGAGAGCTGGGGCGCCTCGCCGAGATCGAGCGCTCCGAGGAGATCCAGCGCCGGCTGGGCCGGACCCCGGCGCCGCTGTTCCAGCAATTCCGCGAGCTGGTCCTGCGGAAGTGCGTGCCCGAGGAGCGCGCGGCGGTCCGCGCGGTCTTCGATGCCCAGCCGTTCGGAACGCTCGAGCGGCTGGTGGCGCAGAAGATGCTCGAGGTGGTCCAGCGCGTCGCGCTCCAGGAGCTGGACAACGAGGACTGGATGCGGCTCGCCGCGCGCGTCGGAGGCCGCAGCAACGAGGCGATGCGCGTCATCGTGCTCGAGTTCCTCGATTCGGACGTCTTCGACGTCTCCAAGGAGAGCTGCGTCGTCTTCCTCGACCCGCTGGTGGAGTCCTGGAAGGTCGACCTCGAGAGCCTGCGCCTCGACATCACGCTCAACCGAGCGCTCGTCGCGAACCCGCACTGGACGTTCACGTTCGTCGAGGGCGAGCCGGCCGACAGCTCCGACGAGGAGCCCGGCCTCGCCGAGTTCCTCCGCGACCGGGCGCTCGACGAGCGCGCCACCGACGAAGAGATCCGGTTTCTCAGGCGGCAGCGGTTCGCCACCCGGCGGCCGAACAAGCTGTACTACTACCGCGCGCTGCAGAACCTGAGGGACCCGCTCCATTTCAGCGAGGAATGATCCGGCATCGGCGGCTGCCGTTGCGGCCCGCTGGGGACCGCGGCTCCAGGGTCCCTTCACCACCGGGTCGGGAGTTCGAGTCCCTGCTCGGGAGCCAGCCGCATCGGTTCTCGCAACACGGCTCGCCAGACCGCGCCTTCGGTTGGATCGGCGGGCTTTCCATGTAGACCACGGCGTTCAGGGCGGGGCTTTGAGGTGTCTCGGTCGCGTGGTGTTCTCCCGGAATCGCCGTCTCCGGGCTGGAGTGGTGAAGAGGCAGGGGCGCAGCCTTGCGTCGTTCGTCGTTCTCCCGCGCAGCCGACAGCCCGGATTCCCGGCACGAAGCGTCGGCGTCAGGTTCCGGGAAGCAACAACCACATCGGCTCTCGATCGGGGCGCGGTACGGGACGCCTCCATGCTGTAATGGAGGTCGCGTGTTCCGACTGAAGCTGACGCTGCGTCTCGCGGCCGCGATGGCGATCGTCGGCGGGATCCTGTTCGGGTCGGCGGGCCGGATCGACCTGCCCTTCTTCTGGGCGTACCTCGCGGTCCTCGCGGGCTTTTCGGGCGCCGCACTCCTCACGGTCTCGCGCGGGCTGCTCGAAGAGCGCCGGAAGCCCGCCGAGAGCGGGCGCGACAATCTCGCGCTGCTGCGGATCACGACGCTCCTCGTGTTCCTGACGCAGTGGATCGTCGCGGGGCTCGATGTGGGGCGTCTCCACCGGTCCGACACGGTTCCCGGGGTCCTGCGCACGGTGGGGCTCATGAGCTTCGTGGCGGTCTTCGTGGTCTGGTCCTGGGCGATGCGGGCCAACCCGTTCTTCTCCACGGCGGTGCGAATCCAGCGCGAGCGAGGCCACCACGTCGTCTCGTCCGGCCCGTACCGGTTCGTTCGCCACCCCGGCTACGCGGCTCTCGTCCTGCTCGGTTGGGGCGGACCGATCGCGCTCGGGTCGTGGTGGGCGGTCGTTCCGCACTTCATCTTGGTCGCCCTCTTCGCCCGCCGTGCGGCGCTCGAGGATCGGATGCTTCGGGAGGAGCTGGACGGCTACTCGGCCTACGCCGCCGCAGTCCGCTACCGCTGGCTGCCGGGGATCTGGTGAGCCGCGGTCTTCAGCTCGCCCCGGCGCCGCCGCTTCGCGTGCTCGTCGCGGACCTTGGGCCTGCACCAGAGAGATCGCCGGTTCGAGCCTCGCGTTGTCGCACTTCGCCTCGTCATCGCCGACGCAGACGGAGCGCGCCGCCGAGCGGTGCGAGCCACGACCCGCGCGAAACGTGGCGAGGGCGAACGCGTTGGCGCCGCGCAGGGAGCGTGCCGCCGAGCGACGCCAGCCAGGACCCGCTGAATGTGGTGACGGCGAAGCGCGCTGCCGCTGCGACAAGCAGGCGCGAGCTGGCGCAGGCGGGTCCGCGGCGGGTCGCTCAGCCGCGGCGCAGGATCTCGCTCGCCAGCGCGATGTTGCGGAGCTTGGCTTCCGCGGTCGCGGCCGAGGCCAGCGGGTTGTCGGCGAACGTGGCGAAACCGCAGTCGGGGGTGAGCAGGACTCGCTCCGCGCCGAAGATCGCGATCGCGCTGCGGGCACGCTGCAGGATCTCCTCGACGCTTTCCACCCGGTCGAGCTTCTGGTTGACCACCCCGACGCCGATCCGCAGCTCGCCCGGCAAGTCGGCCAGCCGCTCGACGTCGCCCGCCCGCGGGGTGGCAAGCTCCAGGAACAGCGTGCCGACCCTCGCCCGGGCGAGGGTCTCGACGAGCGGAGCGTAGTCCCCGGAGAGGGCCGCGTTCTCGTCGCGGGTCCAGTTGCCGCGGCACACGTGGAGCGCCATGCGTTCGCGCGGCAGGCCCGCGAGCGTCGCCGCCAGCAGCTCGCTCGCGAACGCCAGCTCTTCGCCGACATCGCGCTTTTCGCTCAGCGCACCGCACATGAAGCTGCGGCGCTTCTTGGCGCCGGTGAACACGACCTCGGTCAGCACCGGCTCGTCGAGTTGCACACAGGCCGCACCGTCGGCCAGCAGGTGATGGATCTCCTCGCGCAGGACGCGCACGACGTCGACCGCGAGATCCTCGCGTCGTGCGTAGACGTGCTTGGGAATGCAATCGATCCACAGAGTGCGGGTGAGCAAGTAGGGACCGGGCAGGGCGACCTTGACCGGACGGTCGGTGAGCCGGGCGGCGAAGGCGAGTTCGTGCCCGGCGAGCGGCCGGCTTCGTCCCAGTCGCCCGAAGACCGCGGGGTGGCGCACCTCGGCGGCCGGCACGTCGAGCGCGCGCATCTCGGCCTCGAGCTTCTCCGGATGCTCGACCAGGGCCAGGAGATCGGTGAGCGGGATGAGCTGGCAATTGTCGAGCCGCCCGCCGACGAAGCTGGCGTAGCTGTCGCGGCGCTGCTCGCCGTCCGTGACCACATCGACGCCGCTGCGAACTTGTGCCTCCAGGACGAGGCGCACCGCGTCGTCGGCGGCGGCCTCGAACTCCTCCTCGGCGAGGCGGCACTCCAGTCGCTCGTGGAGCGCCCGCAACAGCCAGCGCGGTCGCGGCCAGCTGCCGATCCCCATCACGGAGAGCGGCGCGATCGGCGGCGCCCAAGCCGGGGAGGGAAGCGTACCCGGAATCGTGACCTCGACCGCTCGCAGTCCGGCCGCGGGCGCCGGCGGCGGGGCGGACTCGCGGCGCTCGGCGAGCGAGCCCTTGCAGACGAGGAACCGGCGTTCCCGCCCGTGACGCGCGACCGACACCAGCTCGTTACGCGTGAGGCGGCACCAGGCCGGAAGGTCCTGGTCGACCGAGATCTCGGTCGAACGGATCTCGAGCAGCTGGCCGCGCTCCAGCGGGTCGATGTGCTGCCGGATGAGCAGGAGGAGCCCGTTGCCGCAGTCGAGATCGCCGCCGTCGAAGCTGCGGTCGGGAGCGTACGGGCGCTCGGTGAGCGGGTCCACGGGCCCCTCCTCCCCGCGCGTCAGTACGTGACCGCCGGCGAGCCGTCGGACAGGAACTCGACCAGCTTCGCCCCGCCGACGATGACCGCGCCGGGGATCAGCGAGTTCTCGTCGAGCTTGCGCTTCTTGAAGCACGGCGAGCAGACGTAGACCTTCCCGCCGCCCTGGACGAAGCTCGTCATCAGCTCCGCCAGCGGCGCGAACCCCTCCTCGCGGATGTCGTCCGCGTAGCCCGGAACCGCCAGCCGCACCCCTTCGGTGCTGAGAAAGACCATCGTGTCCTTCTCCGAGCCGAGCGCGGCGTTCGCCACCACGAACGCGACCGTGGCCTTGTCCCGGTCGTTCTTGGCCGAGGTCAGACTGACACAGAACTTTCCTGCCATCTCAATCCTCCTTTCTCCGGATGTGATAGACGGGGTGCCGTGCCGCGACCAGCGTGTGCCCGGTCATCGCGCACCAGGCCGGCAGGTCCTCGCGCGCGCCGGGGTCGAGCGCGACGAGCCGCAGCACCGCCCCCGGGCCGAGAGCGCGCATGCGCGTTCGCAACTGGAGCACCAGCTCGCCGCAGCCCATGTCGCCCGCGTCCCACTCGCATGACGCGTCGTGGTTCGAGGGCTTCACCGCGCCTTGCGCTCGCGGTAGGTCAGCGTCCGCACCCAACCCTCCTTCTCCGGCAGCGGCTTGCCGTCGACCTCGACGTAGGCCTTGGCCATCGCGTTGACCGGCCCGCCGTCCTGCCGCGGGTCGAGCAGCAGGTCGCGTCCGATCGACCAGGTCACCCGCCGCTCGTCGATGTTGCCGAAGTAATAGGACACCCGGGCGTCATCCGGGCCACGGTAGCCGTCGCCCGTCGTCCGCCGGACGAGCGTCTCGTTGTCCGGCGTCAGCTCGAAGCCGCCGGCGAAGATGTCGGCCACCGCGACGTCGTGCGGCACCCAGCCCTGCGCCGGAACCCAGAACTCGGGCCAGCAGTGGTAGCTCTGGTCGACCTCGAGGCCGTCGAGCTCGGCCTTGAGGAACGAGCCGTAGACCATGCGCGTCGGGATGCGGGAGGCGCGGGCGAGCGAGGTCCACAGCGAGTGGAAGTCGGTGCAGTTGCCGGTGCGCGAGGTCAGGCAGTACTCCGTGCTCCCGACCGGCGACGCCTTCTTGGTCTTGGGGTCCTTGACCCAGTAGTCGACGTTCGCGAGCACCCAGTCGTAGAGCAGGCGCGCCTTCTTGACCGGATTCTGCTCGTCGCCCACGATCTCGCCGGCCAGGGCGCGGATGCGATCGTCGATGATCACGTGCTGATTGGCGTCGAGGTAGCGGGCCATGCGCTCGAGCTCGCCCGCGGTGTAGGGCCGTGCCTTTGCGGCCTCGACGCCGCTTCGCACCTCCTGGCGCTCGAGACGGAAGGTCGTCACCAGCGAGAACTTCTTCGTCGAGGGCTGGTCGACCTCGAGGTAGATCTCGCGGTTGCCTTCCGAGTCCTTGACGAAGCGATGCGGGTAGGGGGCCTCGACCTTCAGGTCGCTGACTCGCTGCGCCGGATCGTCGAGCGGCGTCACGAACCAGACCCGCACCCGGCGGGCATCCGCGGGAAGCTCGATGGCCAGCTCGTGGCGTACGTCGAAGGTCGCCTTCGCGGGCGGCACGGCCGCCAGGGAACGCTCACCCGCGCCGATCAATACCGCCGCCAGCAGCAACGGCTCGGCTCGATGGATTCGTCTTTGCATCGTGCTCCTCCTGAAACGTCGTGCGACGGAACTCAGAAGTGATAGGCGAGAAACCCATTGTACCGGTGGTCCTGGCCGTCCCGGACCCCGCTTCCCGCAAACTCGGTGCGCCAGCGCAGGTAGTCGGCGCCCAGCTCGAGCGATCCCCAGCGCATGCGGTTCGCGAGGTAGGCGACGACGTTCTTGTCCGGGCCGGGGTTGGTCGTGGGAGTCAGGACGGGCAGGAACTCGGACTCGGGATCGTCGAGCGACAGCCCCACGATCGGGGTCCACCAGGGCGTCGCGGTCAGGTGGACCTCGACCCATCCGCCCCGGGACTCGATCTCCTCCCCGTTGACGACCCCCTGGAAGATGCCACCGCGAACGTCGTCGAGGTTCTCGCCGGTCCAGGCCTCGGCCTTGATCAGCACGCGGCCGGAAAGCGGGAGGGAGAGGTCGGCCCCCAGCGCGCGGCTGTCGAACTCGCTCCGGCCGTTCGCGAACGTGCTGCCCGAGTCCAGCTCTTCCTCGGCCCGATGGCCCCAGATTCCGACGGCGGCCTTCTTGCCCGTCGCGGGCCCGTCGAACGTGAACCCGATGCGGGCCTGGAACGTCGGAATCCCCGAGGCCTCCCCGTCGAAGAAGGCGTTGGTCGGTCCGTCGAGGTTCTGGTTGTCGACGGCTCCGGTCACGCCCGCCATTCCGGTGAAGGTGAGGCCCCCGGCGACGTACTCCACGCGCAACTGCGGGCGGCGATCGCCGAGGTTCCCCGCGCCCCACATCACGAGGTCGTTGTTGACGATCGGCGTGAGCGGCGAGAGCACGTCCTCGCGCTGGCCGGCGAGCAGCGAGACGCGGCCCCAGGTCAGCTCGAGCCAGGCGTGTCGCAGGCGCAGGAACTCGCGCGAATTGGAGTTGAGCGACGTGGGCGAAGCCGGCAGGTTGTAGAAGTCGATCTCGAGCTTGCCGCCGAGCGTGGCGTCGTTCAGGCCCTTGATCGCCGGCGCCTCGAGGTCGACCCCGAACCGGCTGAGCCGCGGGTGCATGCTGAAGCTGCTCCGGCCCGCGGCCAGGCCCTGCGGCGGGTTGAGGTCGGGCGACAGCACGAACACCGGCGTCTGGATCGTGTTCGGGCGATCGGTATCGTAGAGCGTGTCGAGGCGCAGGAACCCGTAGAGTCCCAGCTTCGACTTGCCGAGCGTGACGACCTTCACGTCCTCGGGCTTGGGCTCGTCTTCGGCCCGCGACCGGGACGGGCTCAGCGCCGCGAGCGCGGCGAGCAGGAGACCGAAACAGGTACGGCGTGTCCACATGACTCCTCGTTCTCCTATGCAGCGGCTTCCCGCTCCTGATCGGCAGCTTCCCGGAAGCGACGGCTGCCGTGCGAGAACCCACGGCGGCGTCGGAAGAGGCGCGATCGATGCGATCGCGGGCGGGGTGCCGCCCCTAGGGCAGGGACGGAAGGGGCGAGAGCCGGCCCACCTGCGCGCACGCGACCAGACCGGCCGCCGTGCCTGCGCGACGTCAGGTAAATCCGGAGCCGACCCGCGTGGCCGGTTGCGTGGACGGAATCTGGAGCTTGGCGCTCACGACGCGGGAGGGTACAAGACCCGGCCGCTCGGGGTCAAGCGAGCATTGGCCGCGGTCGTGGGTGGCAAACGGACCCACGACCTCGGCCGGCGATCGACGGTGGGGCGCGGGACGTCGGCAGCACCGCGCACGGGGAAGGCGACAGAGCGCACGGAGTGGTACAGCGAGCGGGCCCGCAGGCGATCCGGGTGCCGGTTGTCGCGGTTTGAGCGACACCACGCTTGGCGTTCTCGCGACACGACCAGGGTGTCCACCACCGCATGCACTTCGGGTGGCCGGGGTAGCGGGCAACGAGCCGACGGCGGCGGCCGACAGTCCCTCGGCTCCTCCTTCACGCGGCGGTGTCTTCCGGTCGAAACGTAACACCGGTCGCGCGCGCATGGTACGCTGGGCGCGGGAGCTACGAGGGGCGTGGGTCGCCTACGAGGCCGCGGTCCATGAGAGACGGCGCTGCACGCTGGCTCGTGATCGGGGCGCTCGCCTTGCTCGCGGCCCCGCCCGCGCTCGCCGACGTCGAAGGGCGGGTCGTGACCGCCGCGGGACAGCCGATCGAGGGTGCGGTCGTCATCGACGACGCCTCCGGCGCACGCGCGGTGACCGACGCCCGCGGGCGGTTCCGCGTGCGCGGCGTCGATCCACCGCTCGCGCTGCGGGTCGAGGATCCGCGCTTCGAGACGCTGGTGGCGACGGTGCCGGGGGGCGATGCGGCGCCGCCGGTTTTTACGCTCTCGCCCAAGCACGTGGTCTACGAGAAGATCGTGGTCGCCGCCCAGCCCGGAAGCGACGTCGTCGCCCCCGTCAGCAGCTCCGCCACCGCCGTGGACCCGATGGATCTCGCCGCGCCGGGGGGCACGCTCGTGGACCTCGCGGCCACCGCCTCGAGCGTCGCCGAGAGCGGCCAGGGCGGTCGGTTCCAGGCCTACTCGGTCCGCGGGGTCGCGGGGCAGCGCGTGTTCACGACGGTCGCGGGAATGCGCATCGTCACCGAGCGCCGCGCCGGCGCCACGGCCTCGTTCATCGATCCTGCGCTGATCGGCTCGGTCGAGGTCGTGCGCGGACCCGGCTCCACGCTGTACGGCTCGGGGGCGCTCGGCGGCGTGGTCCAGGCCGTGCCCCGGCGCCTCGACGGCGTCGCGGCCGAGATCGGCTACGGCAGCCAGGGCGACGAGCGCAGCGCCTTCGCCGGCTGGGGCAACTCGCGCTGGACCGCTGCGGTCGCCGGTCGCGATGCCGGCAACGGCGAGGACGGCGACGGCGATCTGCTGTTCAACCACTCCACGCAATGGTCGGGCCTGCTGCGCAAGGAATGGGAGCAGCCGTCGGGCACGCGCTTCGAGCTGCTGGCGCTGCCGGCGGCGGCGCGCGACATCGCCAAGCCCAACACGCGCTACCCGGATCGCATCACGCGGTACCCGGAGGAGAACCACCTGCTGCTCCGCTTCGGCGCTCGGCTCGCGCGCGGCTGGCGCTTCGCCGCCTTCGTGCACCCGAGCGACCTCGAGACCGAGAACCTGCGAGCGACGAGCCGGAGCCTCGTCACGAACGAGGCGCTGGACTGGGGGCTCGACGCGCAGCGCGAGTTCGGGCTCGGCGGGGGGTGGACGGCGCTCGCCGGTCTCGACGTCTTCGGCCGCGACGACGTGACGGCGACCGAGAACCTCGAGGACCTCGTGGCCGGCACGGCCGGACGGATGCGCACGCTCGACGGCAACGAGCGCCAGGTCGCCCTGTTCGGCACGCTGCGCCGGCCCGTCGGGCGCGCGACGCTCGAAGCCGGCGCGCGCCTCACGCGGATCGGACAGGAGAACCGCGGAACGTCGAGCGACGACACCGCCGAGGCCGGCTTCGTCGGGATGACCGTGCCGCTCGGGGCCGGGTTCGAGCTGGCGGCGAACGCCGGCACCGGGCTGCGCTTCCCCTCGCTCTCCGAGCGGTTCTTCAGCGGCTCGACCGGCCGCGGCAGCGTCGTGGCCAGCGCCGACCTCGAGCCGGAGCGCTCGCTGTCGGGCGACCTCGGCCTGCGCTACTTCGGCAAGCGGCTGTTCGTCGAGGCCTTCGCCTTCCACAACGAGATCGACGACTACATCGAGCAGGTGGTCGCGGGGGACGTCGAGACGTTCGTCAACCTGACCGCGGGCACGATCGCCGGCTTCGATCTCGACGGCTGGTACGTGATCGGCGAGCGCTTCCGGCTGACCTGGTCCGGCTCGAGCATCGACGGCGAGAGCGACTCCGGAGCACCGCTCGCGGACATCCCGACGGCGCGCGCGGCGGTCGGCGTGCGCTATGCGCGCGGCCTTTGGCGCGCGGACGGCAGGGTCGAGCATCGCTCCGACAAGACGGACCCGGGACCGGGAGAGGTGGAGACCGGCGCCGCGGACCTGCTGTCGGCGGCGCTCTCGCGCGAGCTGCCCCGCGGGCTCGAGCTGCGCGTCCACGCGAGGAACCTGCTCGACGAGACGTACCTGCCCTCGGCGGACGAGCTGGCCGTTCCGGGGCCCGGGCGCTCGGTCGGCATCTCGGTCGCTTGGGCGCAGCGCTGACCGCCGGCCGCTCGCGCGGGCGAGCCGACGTCGGGTCTCGCGTCCCCGGGGTGGTCGGGCCCCGGGTTTGCGCGTATACCGATCCTCGACGGCTCCGAGCCGGCGGGGGTTCGGAATGAAGGGAATCCGGGCTGGCCTGGCCCTGGGTCTGGCCTTTGTCGGCTCGACCGCAGCCGCCGGCGACGCCGCACGGCGGGCCGAGACGATCGAAGCCCGCGGACCCTCCGGCGCCCCCCGTGCGGAAACCACCGTCTACGACGACAACCCGTACGTCGCGATCGGTGCCGTGCGCTTCGACGTGCGTCGCACCGTCGAGTCCCAGATCCCGGAGGGCTGGCGCCAGGCGGCCGTTGCACCGTCCGCTGCCGCGCCCTATCGACTCGTGAAGTTCTCGGGTCCGGTGGGCAGCCGCGAGCGGCAGAGTCTGGCCGCCGCCGGGTACGTGGTGATCGCCTCCCATCCGTACGGCGCCTTCGTCGTTCGCAGCGAACCTGGGCGTCCGGCACGCGACCTCGAAGCGCTCGACGGCGTGACCTGGGTCGGGCCGTTCCACCCGTACTTCAAGCTCGACGATCGCCTCGCCGCCGCGTGGTCGGACGGCGATCCCGAGCCGTGGATCCCGCAGGACGACGCCGCCTGGGGGCTGCGCTTCAGCATCGGTCTGCACGAAACGGACGGCCGCGAGCGAGCGGAGGCCGCGATCGCCGCCGCCCCGGGCGTCGTCGCGCCGCTCGCGACGCGCGAGCTGCCGCTGCGCGTGCAGGTCGATCCGGCCGCGTTCCGCCAGTTCCTGACCGCGGTCGCGGCGCTGCCCGACGTCGCGTTCATCGAGCCGTGGCTGCCCGCGCGCGTCTTCAACGACGAGAACGTGCAGGCCGGCCAGCGCGGGGCCTGCAACAACAACGGCGCCGAAGCGCCCAACACGACGATCTTCAACCGCGGCATCACCGGCTGGGGCGCGCGCCTGGTCGTGGCCGACGTCTGCACCGACAACAACGAGGGCTGGTTCTACGACGACGCGCTCGGCCGCCTGCCGGCCCACGAGCCGACGTTCCCCTGGACCTCGACGCCGGCGGACTGGCAGCAGCGCAAGATCATCGAGTACTACGACATGGCGGGCAACGACACGACGATCGGCTGCGCCGGGAGCGTCGGCTGTCCCAGCTCCTCGTTCTGTCCCGACCATGGGACCCACGTCGGCGGGACGATGGCCGGCAACTGCAGCCTCGACGCCGAGGGGATCGCGACCGCGACGACGGCCGCCAACAGCGACGGCGACAACGACGGGATGGCGCCCGGGGCGCAGCTCGTCGTGCAGGACCTCGGGAACGGCTCGCTGACCTTCGTCAACGGCGGCGGCACGCTCGGCCTGCTGTTCAGCGTGGCCTACGACAACACCTGCCTCGGCCCCGACTGCGGGGTCGACGCCCACAACAACAGCTGGGGCGCCCCCGGCAACGGCTACGACACCAACTCGCGCACCGCCGACGAGGCGCTGTGGGACCGGCGCAACGGCATGATCTTCACCTCCGCCGGCAACAGCGGCTCGAGCTACAACACGGTCGGCGCGCCGGCCGTGGGCAAGAACGTGGTGGCGGTCGGCGCCGCCACCAACTGCTCGGTGAACGACGTCTGGGTCTCCTCCAGCCGCGGCGAGTCGAGCGACGGCCGGCTCAAGCCCGACGTCGTGGCCGGGGGAGCCGGCGTGACCTCCGGGAGGAACGACGGCAACGGCACGACCGTGGCGAACGGCGGGTGCACGACGCTGGAGTTCAGCGGCACGTCGATGGCGTCGCCCACCGCGGCGGGGCTGTCCGCGCTCGTGCTGCAGTACTTCACCGACGGCTACTACCCGAGCGGCGCACCCGTCGCGGGGGACATGGTCGATCCGTCGGGCCCGCTGCGCAAGGCGCTGCTGATCAACACCGCCCAGCGCATGACGTCGGCCGCGAGTGCCGAGCGTAACGGCGTCACGTGGCCCAACATGGACCAGGGTTGGGGCTACGTCGTGCTCGAGAACTCGCTCTACTTCAGCGGCGACAGCCGCAAGCTGTGGGTCCACGACGAGGCCGTGGGCGTCGACGTCTCGGGCACGGCGACGATGACGTTCCGGCGCAAGGTGACCAGCTCGGCCGAGCCGCTCAAGGTCACCCTCGCGTGGTACGACGTCGACCACGCCGGAAGCTGCTCGAGCACCGTTCCCTGCCTGGACAACGACCTCGACCTGACGGTCACCGACGAGAGCAGCGCGACGACCTACCGCGTCACGCTGGTGGCCGGAACGACCGGCACCGTCGTGCCGCGGACGGTCGTTCCGAGCGCGGCGGGGGTCGGGCAGACGACGACCGACAACGGACCGGACGATCTCAACCCGGTCGAGCAGATCGTGATCTACGGCCCGACGGCCGGCGCGACCTACAGCTTCACCGTCACCGCCGCCAACACCCCCGACGGCCCGATCCCGTTCGCGCTGGTCGCGACCGGCGCCCTCGATCCGCCCTGCACCGAGCCGGCCGGCGCCGCCGCGATCGGCGCCGCCGACCTCGATTCCTGCGCGGACGGCGGGATCGAGCTGAGCTGGAATCAGGACGTCTCGAGCTGGAACGACGGCGGCAGCGGCACGCGCTCCTACCGCGTGTTGCGCGACGGCGCCCCGATCGCCGGCGGCGGCTGCGCCGGCAGCCTGCCCTACGGGACGACGGGCTGCATCGACGACACCGGGCCGGACAACTTCGCGGCGAGCTACCGGGTCGAATACACGAGCGGCTGCGGTGCCACGACGCACACCGCCACGGCCTCGGCGACCGACGGCGTGGCGCATGCGGTGGACGTGACCCCGAACGGAGCGTCGATCGCCTGCGTCGGCCAGCCGCTCGACTTCGTCGTGGCGGCCGATCCGCCGGGACCGGGTTACCTCTACCAGTGGACCGAGGACGGCGGCGACATCCCGAGCGAGACGAGCGACACGCTGGCGCTGGTCAAGAGCGTGGCCACGAGCCACAGCTACAACTGCCGCGTCGACAACCCGTCGATCTCGTGCGCGATCGAGGATCCGCTGTCCGTGACCGGGACGTGGATCACCGACAGCCCGAGCGTCGCCTACGACGGTACGTTCAGCCCGCCGGGCAGCCTGGTCAAGCTGTGCGGCGACGGCGACGCCGTGGTCGAGCCGGGCGAGGTGTGGAGGATCAGCCTGCGGCTGAAGAACACCGCGATGTGCTCGGCCGCCGACGACGTGACGGCCGAGCTCGCATCCGGTCCGCTTTCGCCGGTCGCGGCCGTGACCTGCGACAACCCGGGCGACTTCGGCGACCTGGGACCGGGGGCGGCGGCCGTCGAGAGCTTCGCCTTCGACGTCGATCAGGCGGCGGCCTGTCCGTCCAGCATCAGCTTCGACGTCGACGACATCCTGTGGAGCGGCGGGGGCGGCGGGAGCGCCGCGGGGGCGTTCAGCGTCGCGGTCGGGGCCGCCGGGAACTGCAACGTGAGCACGACCTGCTCGTGCTCCTCGATCGTGCTCGGCGAGGTCTCGGACGACCCGGCGCGGCTGCTGCAGGTCGCCCCGGCCGGCGCGCTCGTCAACCTGACGTTCGAGAACATCGGCGCTCCCAACTACAACGTCTACGTCTCGACCGCGCCGGCGACCCAGCCGTTCCAGGTCGACTCCGGGATCGGCAAGCGCGACTGCGACGTTCCGTGGACGCCGGTCCTCGGGGGCAAGGCGACGGTACAGAACTACGACCTGGAGGCCGGTCTCGTCTCCGCGGACCTCTACTTGATCCTGGTCACGGGCGACAACGGCCCGCCGACCGAGGGCACGCTGGGCTTCACCTCGTCGAGCGGCGAGCGCTCCGCGACGTCCCGCTGCGCGAAGTAGCCCCCGGCCGCGGCTACCAGTCCGGGCCGCCGCCGGCGGCCAGCGCCTCGCCCAGCGAGTCGGAGAGCCCGGCGAGGATCTCGCTCAGCTCGGCGCGGGCGGTCGCCTGCTTCTTGCCGCTCTTCAAGAACAGCGTGTCGTCGCCGGCGTCGACCCGCATCTTGCCGTCGCCGCCGAAGCGCCGATCGATCAGGAAGTGGAAGTCCGTGGCGCGGAACTTCGCCCGCCCGTCCTTGAAGGCGAGCTGGATCTCGAAGCGCGCGTAGCCGTCGCCGGACGCGTCGAAGCCGCGCCAGCCCTTGGGCGTGACGATCAGCGTGTGGAACGTGATCCACGCGCGCTTGGAGTCCGCCACGCGATCCACGATCTCGTGCGGGGCGAAGGTCTCGGTTACCCACCGCTCGGCCTTCGTGAACAGGTCGTCCGCCGCCGCCTGCGGCAGCTCGTGCACGGTCTCGAAGTAGACGGCGCCGCCCTCGTCCTGCTGGAACGGCTGGATCGACGCCGCCTGGCCGGCGACGACGCCCGCGGCGATCCCGGGCACGAGCAGCGTTGCGATCCATCGTACCCGTGCCATGTCGCTCCTCCTCTCCGGCTCAGGCCAGGTCGGCCGGAGCCAGCTCGGGATCGTAGGCCACGGCCCGCAGCAGGCGGTCGTTGACCGGCGTCTCGACCCCGTGGCGGCGGCCGAACCAGGAGAGCGCGCCGTTGCGCCAGGCCAGCGCCTTCTTGCCGCCACGGACCCAGGCGATCTCGGGCGTCGTCTCGAGGATCCGTTGCAGCGCGGCCCCGGCGTCGAGCGCCACTCCGTACTCCGCGCCGGCGGCCCGGGCGCTCTCCTCGACGAGCGCGGCCAGCTCTTCGCGCCGATCGCGCAGGTACGTCCCCAGATCGACTCCGTGGACGGCGAGCGGCAGGCCGACGACCGCGTTCCAGATCCCTTTGACGATCATCGCCCGGGCGAACTCCTCGGGGGCCTCGATCGCCTCCGCGGCGATCCCGCCCTCGACCAGCGCCGCCGCGAGCGGCACCGCCTGCTTTCCGTGGAACTCGGAGGGAGCGAGGACGCGGTAGAAGCTGCCCTTGGAGGTGAAGTAGATCAACCCGCGAGTCACCGGGCCCAGATCGCCGTGAACCGGCTCGAGGAATCCGTTCTGGACCAGCACCAGGCGGTCGCGCAGCGTCGGCGGAAAGCGGCCGAGCACCTCCCCCAGCGCCTCCTCGCGCACGGCGACGATTCGCGGCGAGCCGTCCTGCGGGTCGAGCGCCTCCTCCCAGCCCTCGTCGCGCGTGACCGGTCGCACCGTCCAGGCCGCTCGCGACAGCGCCCCCGCCAGCCGGCGGCCGACCTCGCCCATGCCGATCACGTGCGCCTGCGCGGCTCCCACCCCGCGAGTCTAGCACCACGAGACGGGCGGCTTGCGCGCGGCCCCCGGGAGGCGCGTCGCCGTTGCAGCGGCGGGTTCGCCAAGCCCGCCGCAGTCCCCTCTAGAATGCCCCCGTGGAGTTGCCGGAAACGATGCGGGGCGAGCTGGCGGCGCTGCTCGCCCCCGATCGCGTGCTGACCCGTCGGATCGACCGCATCGCCTGGGCCAGCGACGCGAGCGTCTACCGCCTCGTCCCGGCCGCCGTCGTGCTTCCCGCATCGGTCGGCGAGATCCAGGCGCTGTTCCGCTTCAGCCACGCGCGCGGCGTGCCGCTCACGTTCCGTGCGGCGGGGACGAGCCTGTCGGGACAGGCCGTCACCGACGGCGTGCTGGTCGTGGTCTCGCGCCACTGGCGCAAGGTCGAGGTCGAGGACGGCGGCCTGCGAGTCCGCGTGCAGCCCGGAGCGATCGGCGGCGTCGTCAATCGCCACCTGCTGCCGTACGGCCGCAAGATCGGGCCCGACCCGGCCTCGATCAACGCCTGCATGATGGGCGGCATCCTGGCCAACAACTCGAGCGGGATGTGCTGCGGCGTGGTGCAGAACGCCTACCACACGCTGGAGTCGATCCGCTTCGTCCTGCCCGACGGCCTGGAGCTCGACAGTGCCGACCCGGCCGCTCCCGCGCGGCTGGAGCGCGAGGCGCCCGGGCTGGCGCGCGGGCTCGTCGAGCTCAAGCGGCAGGTCGAGGCCGACCCGCGGCTGCACGGACTCGTCCGCTCCAAATACCGGATGAAGAACACGACGGGCTACTCGCTCAACGCGCTCGTCGACTTCGGCCAGCCGCTCGAGATCCTCGCGCACCTGATGATCGGCTCGGAGGGGACGCTGGGCTTCATCGCCGAGGCGGTGCTGCGCACGGTGCCGGACTACCCGTACAAGTCGACCGGGCTGCTGTTCTTCGCCGACGTGCCGATCGCCTGCGGCGCGATCGCGCCGCTGGGCGATTCCGGGGCGCGGGCGCTGGAGCTGATGGACCGCGCGTCGCTCAAGGCCGTCGTGGGGCAGCCCGGCGTGCCCTCGTGGATCTCCGCCCTTCCCGCGGGTGCGGCGGCGTTGCTCGTCGAGTACCAGTGCGAGACCGAGGACGAGCTGGCTCGCGCGCGGCGGGCATGCGCCGGGCTGTTGCCGTCGCTGCCGCTGATCCGCCTGGCGGAGTTCACCGAGGACGCCGCGCGTCAGGCGGCGCTGTGGCGCGTGCGCAAGGGGCTGATCCCCTCGGTCGGCGCGGTGCGCCGGCGCGGCTCGTCGTTCATCATCGAGGACGTCGTGTTCCCGGTCGAGCGCCTGCACCAGGGCGTCGCCGAGCTGCAGGCGCTGTTCGCGGCGTACCGCTACGACGACGCGATCGTGTTCGGTCACGCCAAGGATGGGAACCTGCACTTCGTCCTGACCCAAGCGTTCGACGACCCGCGCGACGTCGAGCGCTACGACGGCTTCATGCGCGCCCTGGCCGCGCTGGTCGCCGGCCGCCACGGAGGCGCGCTCAAGGCCGAGCACGGAACCGGCCGCAACATGGCGCCGTTCGTCGAGGCCGAGTGGGGCGCCGCGGCGTACGCGATCCACCGCGCGCTGAAGCGGCTGGTCGACCCGCGGGGGCTGCTCAACCCGGGGGTCGTCGTCAGCGACGACCCCGCGGCGCACGTCACGCACCTGAAAGCACTGCCGGAGGTCGAGGCCGAGGTCGATGCCTGCATCGAGTGCGGTTTCTGCGAGCGGCTGTGCCCGAGCCGCGACCTGACCCTGACGCCGCGCCAGCGGATCGTCGTGCGGCGCGAGATGGCGCGTCTGGCGAGCCACGAGCCGGACTCACGCCAGCTGCGGGAACTCGAGGCGGACTACGCCTACGAGGGGCTGGATACCTGCGCGGCCGACGGGCTGTGCGCCACCGGCTGCCCGGTGTCGATCGACACCGGCAAGCTCGTGAAACGGCTGCGTGCCCGGGCTCACTCGGCCGTCGCCCAGCAGGCTGCGCAGCTCGTGGCCGAGCGCTTCGCCCTGGCCGAGCGTGCGGCGCGCCTCGCGCTGCGCCTGGCCCGGGGACTGAACCGTGCCTTCGGCGCTCGGCTCGCCCGCTCGGGCGGGCGAGCGCGACTCCTGCTCGAGCTGCCCCGCGCGGCGCGCGAGCTTCCGTCCACGGCTCGCTCCGCGGACGCGGCCGTCTACTTCCCCTGTTGCTTGACCCGCGTCCTGGGCGCTCCGGCAGATCGGCCGGGCGAGGCCCCGCTCGCGAGCGTGGTGCTCGAGGTCGCGCGGCGCGCGGGAGTCGCGCTGTGGATCCCGGACGACGTCGCGGGCCATTGCTGCGGCATGCCGTTCGGCTCGAAGGGGCTCGCGGCGGCGGGGGCGGCGGCGGCGGGGCGCACCGTGGACGCTCTGTGGCGCTGGTCGGGCGGTGGCTCGAGGCCGATCGTCGTGGACGCGAGCCCGTGTTCGTTCACGCTGCGCCACGCGCGACCCGACCTCGCGCCGCGCCGCGCGGAGCGCTTCGACGCCCTGCGGATCGCGGACGGCGTCGAGTTCGCGCACGACGTCCTGCTCCCGCGGCTGAGCCTGGTGCGCGCGCCGGGTGCCGTCGCGCTCCACCCCGTCTGCTCGGCGTTGAAGCTGGACCTCGGCCCGAAGCTCGAGCGGCTCGCCGCCGCCTGCGCCGAGCGGGCGGAGGTGCCGATCGCCGCCGGCTGCTGCGGCTTCGCCGGTGACCGCGGCTTCTCGGTGCCGGAGCTGACGGCTGCGGCGCTTCGCGAGGAGGCGACGGAGATCGGCGTTCGCGCCTACACGGCCTTCGTCAGCAGCAGCCGGACCTGCGAGATCGGTCTGACGCGGGCCACGGGCCGGCCCTATCGCTCCTTCTGGTATCTGCTGGAGGAGGCCTCGCGAGGCGGATGCTAGGATCTGCCCCCACGAAGCCGATGCGCGCCGCCCCGACGATCCCGCTCCTGCTCCTCGCCCTCGCCGCGACCGCGGCCCCGGCGGCCGATGGCCGCGGGGGCGAGGTCGGGTTCTTCAGCGGCGCCCTGTTCCCCGACGTGGACGTCGCCGGAGAAGACGATCCGGCGACGGAGACGACCTTCGGCGTGCGGGCCGGGGCCGTCTTCACCCCGCGCTGGACCTGGTTCGTGGACGCGACGATCGGGAACGTCGACGGACGGACCGGGTTCGGCGAGGCCGAGGAGCTTGCGGCGCGGACCGGCCTCGAGCTGCTGTTCCGGCCGCGCTCCACGCTCGGGCTGTTCCTCAACGCCGGCGTGGGGGTGATCAACTTCGATTACGAGCGCGGTGGTGCGCTCGACTTCCACCGCTCGATCGGCTCCGCCGCCGCCGGGGCGAGCCTGCGCCTCGGCGGACTGACCAAGCTCCGGGTCGAGTGGCGCGGTGACTTCGCCCTCGATGACCCGGGGCTCGACGGCGACGACGTGATGCAGGGCCGGCTCGTCGCCGGCATTGCGTGGGGCCCGCGTAGGCCGGGGGCGCGTGCCGGGCGGCCACGCGCGAGGCACGAGGTCGCGGCCGTGGAGGGCGAGCGGGCCGCGGTCGAAGGCGGCGGCCGGGACGAGGCCGGAGTGGGCGCCGGAGAGCCGGCCGGAGCCGGCACGGAGCCCCGGGTCGCAGCCGGCGAGGAGAACGACGTCGAGCCGGTCGGGGGAGGCGAGCCGGCCGCGGTCGCGGCTCCAGCCGGCTCGGCGGCCGATCTCGACGGGGACGGGATCCGGAACCCCCGGGACCGCTGCCCGGACACGCCGCACGGCGCCCGCGTGAACCGGCTGGGCTGTCCTTCGGACCGCGACCGTGACGGCGTCCCCGACGGGCTCGATCGCTGCCCGTCCACCGCCGGCGGCACGCGCGTCGATCGCGCCGGCTGTCCGCTGGACTCCGACGGCGACGGCGTGCCGGACGTCTCGGATGCCTGTCGCGACACCGCGCCGGGACTCTCCGTGGATGACTGGGGCTGCCCCGAGGACCTCGACGGCGACCGCGTGCCGGATGGGCTCGATCGCTGCCCCCGCACTCCGCTCGGAGCACGGGTGGACGGCGCGGGCTGCCCGATCGACACCGACGGAGACGGGGTCCCCGACGGTCTCGACCGCTGCGCGACGACGCCGGCCGGCGCGACCGTCGACCGGCGCGGCTGCCCCACCGAGGAGCGCTAGCGGGCCCGCCGAGCGCGTGCCGTCAGGACGCCAGGTTCCAGACCCGCATCCGGCCGAGGAGCACGTTGACCGGATTGTTCCGCGGCAGGAACGGAACGATCGGGCGTCGGCGGACTCCCATGCCGCGCAGCGCCTTGAGGATCGTCCGATGGCTGGGCTCGATGCGCAGGCCGTGGACGAAGCTGACGTAGGCGTCGCGGCGGCGGCCGGCCAGCATCAGCACGCGGCCGAGGTTGCAGCGGATGTCGGAGTTGTACCCCTCGATCGTCACCGCCTCGCGGCAGTAGCGCAGCGCCTCGCGCACGTCGTTCGCCTCGAGCGCCAGACACAGCCCGTAGTAGGAGAGATAGCGGGCTTCGGGCCGCCGGCGGCCGCCGCTCCGCCGCTCCAGCTCGAGCGCCGCCTCGAAGAAGGCGAGCGCCTCGCGCCGGCGGCCGCCGTCGAGCGCCGCCATCCCTTTCTGAAAGCTGTCTTCCGCGAACGGGTTCAGCATCGGTCGACCTCTGCGCCCGGCCATTGCAAGAAGCGGGCAGGGCCGGCGCGGGCGAAACCGGCGCCGATCCCGCGCCCCGAGCGCCGATTCCGTCTCCGGCGTCACGGGAACGTCATCCCGGCCGGGCCGGGCGGAAGACGTGGGGCTATGCTGGGCGCATGGCGACGAGCACGGTCGAGGACTATCTCAAGCACATCTACCTGGCCCACGAGCGCGGCCGGGCCGGGATCGTCCCCCCCGGCCAGATCGCCCAGGCGCTCGGCGTGGCGCCGGGGACCGTGACGGCGATGATGAAGGCGCTGACGGAGTCGGGGCTCGTGACCTACGAGCCCTACAGCGGCGTGCGGCTGACGCCCGCCGGGCGCAAGCTCGCCGCGCACGTCGTGCGCCGGCACCGCATCGTCGAGTTATTCCTGGTGCGCATCATGCAGATGGACTGGAGCGAGGTACACCAGGACGCCGAGGTGCTCGAGCACGCGGTCTCCGACCAGTTGCTGGAGCGCATGGACGAGATGCTCGGCCGCCCGGCCGTGGACCCGCACGGTGACCCGATCCCGACGGCGTCGGGGGCCCTGCCCGAGGTGCATCTGGCGAGCCTGCTGTCGAGCCCGCCGGGAGCGCGGCTGCGCGTGGCACGGGTGACCGACCAGCGAGCCGAGTTCCTGCAGCTCTTGGAGCGGCACCGGCTGAAGCCCGGGGAGTTCCTGCGCATCGAGTCGCGGGACGATCTGGCCGAGACGGTGGCGGTCGAGCCGGAGGACGGCGAGCCGCTGAAGCTCGGGTTCCAGGCGGCGCGCCGCATCCTGGTCGAGTGACCGCGGTGGGAGCGGCGGGAGAACGGGTGCGGGTCCGGCGGCGCCCCCCTCGGCTGCGGTGGTACGATGGCGGCACGTGCGACCCGCCGCGGAAGGGACAGCACCGATGAAGGAACCCGTTCTCGGCTCCGCCCGGGTGCTGCTCGAAGCCTGTCCGCCCGCGCTCGACGACCGGGAGAAGGCCTACGCGGTGCTCAAGCAGAGCTTCTCCTGCTACAACTCGTTCCACGTCGTCAGCGTTCCGGACATCCAGGACAACGTCGAGTTCGAGCGCTCCCGCCAGCGCGTGCCGAACGACGAGTTCGCCGCCTGGGTCGGCGGGCTGACCGAGAAGCCGCTCAGCCTGTACAAGGTCTGCGCCTCGAGCACCGCGCCCGAGTTCGGCGCCTGGCTGGACCAGGCGGCGGCGCTCGGCTGCGGCCACATCTTCCTCGTCGGGCCGGACTCGAGCGCCAAGCGCTACAAGCCCGGTGCGCTCAGCGTCGCCGAGTCGGCGGCGATCGCCTCGCAGCGTGGCTTCCTCTGCGGCGGGATCATCATCCCCACGCGCCGCAAGCAGTTCGCGGCGCGGCCCGCCTCGTTCGACGAGACCGACCGCCTGCTGGTCAAGGTGCGGGAGCAGGGCCTGCGCTTCTTCACCACGCAGATCCTGTACGAGGGCGAGTGGATGAGCTGCCTGCTGCTCGACCTCGTGCGGCGCATGTCCGCGGAGGAGCTGCCGAAGGTGTTCATCACGCTCTCCCCGTTCGTCTGCGCCGAGGACATCAATTTCGCGGCGCGCAACCTCGGCGTCTACGTCCCCAAGGACGTGGACCGCATGCTGCGCGGCGCACGCAGCATGCGGGAGGCCTCGATCTCGTCCCTGCTGCTGGTCTGGGAGCGGATCTCGAACTTCGCCGGCGAGATCGGCTATCCCAAGGAGCGGCTGGGCGTCAACGTCGAGTACCTGGACTCGCGCAACCCGCGCAACGTGGACGCCGCGTTCGAGCTGGCCGAGGAGTTCGGCCGCATCCTCCGCCCGCGAGCGGCCCGGCCGACCTCCTGACGCCGGCTAGTGCTAGTGCACGGAGCGGGCGCGCGCCTGTCGGGGTCGCCCGTCCCCGGGACGGATCGGCGGCGACTTGATCGAGCGCCGGTCGTCGAAGATCTTGCGGATCCGGCCCTTGGCCCGACACTCGATCTGCCGCACGCGCTCGCGGCTGATCTTGAGGATCACCCCGACCTGCTTGAGCGTCATCGCCCGCCCCGTCTCCAGCCCGTAGCGGTAGCCCAGGACCGTCTTCTCCTGCGCCGTCAGCACCGACATCGCCTGGTTGACGAGGTCGCGGTCCTCGCGGCGGATCATCTCGTCCTCGGCGGTGCGGCACGACTCGTCGACCAGGAACTCGGCGATCGGCCGGTCGCGCTCGGGGCCGACACCCTGGTCGAGGCTGACGCCGTGGATGCTGAACTGCAGCGCCTGGTCGACCTTGGCGACGCTGCGATCGAGGGACTCGGAGATCTCGTCGCGGCGCGGCCGGCGGCCGAGGGACGCGGAGAGCGTGCGCTCGGTCTCGCGGATCTCCCGCACCTTCTTCAGCTGGTAGCTCGGCACGCGCACGAGCTGCGAGCGGTCGCTCAGCGCCTTGAAGATCGACTTGCGGATCCACCACACGGCGTAGGTCACGAACTTCGTGCCCTTCGAGCCGTCGAAGCGGCGCGCGGCTTCGATCAGCCCGAGGTTGCCTTCGTTCAGCAGGTCCTCGAACGGCAGACCGAGATTCGCGTACTCCCGTGCGACCTTGACGACGAAGCCGAGGTTCGACTGCACCAGCTCGTTGCGCGCGGTCTCGCGGCCGACGCTCAGGTCGTGCGCCAGGGTGTGCTCCTGCTCGCGGGTGAGCGGCGGATAGGCGCGGATCTCGAGCAGGTAGCGCGAGACGGCGGATACGCCCTCGCCGCCGGGTCCGGGTGACCCTGCCGGACGCCGCTCGGTGACGGCTTCGCGACTCGACGCCCGCTCTCGGAGCGCGGTGTCTCCCATGGCTGCGAGGGTTATATCCGATCCGGGAACCGCCTCACAGAAGGGCGCCGCCCTTTTTGCGATAGGGGAAACACCTCCCTACCACCGGGAGTTTTCCCATGTCGCTGGTGCTTCATGTAGTTATTCTAAGAAACTCTGCCGCGCGGCGTACGAACGGAGTAGAGGATCGCCTCTACTTTCCCGGCCGGTTTCAGTGTATAAAACGGTCCGTAAAGGGCCCGTGTGGGGGAATGGTCTCCGAGTTCGCCACGCCCCACGGCGCGTGTCGTGGTGCGCCGCGGAGGGTGGGGCGGTTCGCTGACCGCTCACGCCAATCGACTGCCGCTTCCGGGGAGAGGAGTCTCATGATGTCGTCGACGATCCGAGTCCTTCGTACCCGAGCCGCCGCCACCGTCGCGTCGATCGTGCTGGTGGCCGCGCTCGCGCCGGCCGCCGGAGCGGCGTGGGTCGAGTTCCAGGACGAAACCGCCACCCGCTTCGCCGGGATCAGCGACACCGACGAGAAGGACTACGCCTGGGGCGACGTCGACAAGGACGGCGACGTCGACCTCGTGGTCGTGCGCAAGGAGCCGTTCACCTCGCCCGGCAAGCGGGTCAACTTCCTGCTGATGAACGAGAACGGCGTGCTGGTCGACCGCACGACACAGTTCGCGACGGCCTCGGACGCTCCCGGCGACCTGGGGTTCAACACGGCGACGAACGACCGCGACGTCCAGCTCGTCGACGTCGACCTCGACGGCTGGCTCGACATCGTGACCGCGACGACGATCAGCGACGGCGATCCGAAGCACATCGGCCACCCGCGCATCTACATGAACCGGCGTTGCAACGGAGCCTGCACCGGCACGAACTGGCTCGGCTTCCGCTACGAGATGAACCGGATCCCGACGATGCTGAGCTGGTCGATGCTGTCCGGCTTCAACCCGCGCTTCTGCTCCGTGGCCGTGGGCGACGTCGACGGCGACAACTACCCCGACCTGTGGTTCGGCGACTACGATTCGAGCGGTGCCGGCGGGTCGGGCCAGCCGGCCGGTGCCGATTTCAACGACCGGCTGCTGCTCAACCAAGGACCGTCGAACCCGGGGCATTTCTACGACGCCACGCTCGGCGCCGCGAGCGCTTTCAGCGGGATGATCTCGATCCCCGGCTCGTCGCCCGCGCCCTTCCCGGTCTCGGCCTTCGGCGCCGCCGGGGCGATCCGGGACATGGACGGCGACGGCACGCTCGACATCGTCAAGCAGACCTCGCTCAACTCGCCGCTGTACGTCGGCGTCGCCTACAACCAGCCGGTCGGCGAGGGCCAGTTCGACACCTTCGAGGTGCTGTACCAGAACTCGCCTTACTTCATCTCGGTCGGCGACCTCAACAACGACAGCAAGCTCGACGTCGTGATCACCGACGACGGGGCCGACCGCTACCTGCTGAACCAGGGCAACGGCGGCGACGGCCTGCCCAACTTCTCCGCCTCGACCTTCTCGTTCCAGCACAATGGCGGGACCGCGAACACGTCGAGCGACGACGGCTTCGGCAGCAACAGCCTGATCGCCGACCTGGACAACGACGGCTGGAACGACGTGCTGATCGCGGACGTCGACGTCGACATCGGCGGCTGCACGCGCCGGATGCACATCTACCGCAACGTCGGCGGCGCGGTCGGAGGCCAAGTCGAGCTGCGCGAGGAGACGGAGGGCTCGAACTGCCAGACCTCGTTCGGCAACCCGGCGAGCTGCCTCGTCGCCTCGATCCCGTCGAACAAGCTCGAGGGCGTGCACGACGTCGCGGTCTTCGATCTCAACGGCGACGGCTGGAAGGACCTGATCGTCGGCCGCTGCAGCGGGACCCAGGTCTACATCAACCAGCCGCCGCTGGGCGTCAACTTCACCTATCCCGACGGGCTGCCGACCCTCGTGCCGCCGGGTCAGACCAAGGACGTGACGGTGCAGCTCGTGCCGGTCGGGGGCGCCTCGATCGCCGCCCTGCGGCTGTTCGTCTCCGTGGCCGGCGGAGTGTTCGTCCAGAGCTCCGCGGTCCCGCTGGGCGACGACCTGTACCGCGCCACGCTGCCGGCGGCGGCCTGCGCCCAGGAGTACCGCTTCTACTTCGAGGCCGAGCTGAGCGGCGGGCAGATCTTCAAGAACCCGCCCGGTGCGCCGGCGCAATTCTACTCGGCGACGGCGGCGGTCGGCACGAGCGTGCTGCTGTTCGACGACTTCGAGAGCGACGTCTCGGCCTGGAGCGTCGTCAGCGACGGGTCGCTCACCGGCGGGGAGTGGGAGCAGGCGGTGCCGGAGGGCACGCTGTCCGGCGGCGGGCAGCCCGCGGCGCCCGGCCAGGACGCCGAGCCCGATCCCGGAAAGCTCCGCGCCTTCGTCACCGAGAACGGCTTGCCGGGCGGCGCCGCCGACGCCAGCGACGTCGACGGCGGGCCGACCTGGCTCGTCTCGCCGGTGGTCAACCTCGCCGGCACCGACGGGATCGTGACCTTCCAGCGCTGGTTCTTCTCCAGCACCGACGACACGCTCAAGATCGAGGTCACGAACGACCTGTCGAACTGGCAGACGGTGCAGACGGTGCCGGGCATCGGGAACAACGCCTGGCGTCCGGGGTCGTTCCGCGTCGGCCAGTACGTGACGCCGTCGACGACCGTGCAGGTGCGGTTCGGCACCAAGGACGTGCCGAACAACTCGCTGACCGAGGCCGCGATCGACGTGGTGCGGATCGAGGGCTTCGTCTGCTCCAACTGCGCCAACCACACCGACTGCAACGACAACCTGTTCTGCACCGGCGTCGAGACCTGCAACGCCGGCGCGTGCGCGTCGGGCGCGGCTCCGTGCCCCGGCCAGCAGTGCGACGAGGGCGGCGACGTGTGCGTCGAGTGCCTGGTGGATCCGCACTGCAGCGACAACGTCTTCTGCAACGGCGTCGAGACCTGCAACGGCGACACCTGCGTGGTCGGCACCGACCCCTGTCCCGGGCAGATGTGCGAGGAGGTCTCGGACTCCTGCGTCGACTGCCTGGCCGCGGGCGACTGCAGCGACGGGCTGTTCTGCAACGGCGCCGAGAGCTGTGTCGGCGGCAGCTGTCTCGCCGGGGCGCAGCCCTGTCCGGGACAGTTCTGCGACGAGCAGAGCAACGTCTGCCTCGGCGCACTGCCGATCCAGCCGCGGATGGGCCAGCCGCTGCGGGACCTCACCGCGTTCCAGCTCCAGCGCTTCAACAACGGCAGGGTCGACTTCGACAAGGCGTTCAACGTCAACCAGGGCCTGGGGCCGATCTTCAACCAGGACAGCTGCGGCAGCTGCCACAACACGCCGCTCGGCGGCGCGGGGACGATCGAGGTCACGCGCTTCGGGCACGTCGACGGGACGACCGGCGCCTTCGACCCGCTCGAAGCGCTCGGCGGCTCGCTGTTGCAGGCGGAGGCGACCGACGACGCCTGCGAAGAGGTGATCCCGCCCGAGGCCAACGTCACCGCCCAGCGCGTGACGACGCCGACGATGGGCGCCGGACTGATCGAGGCCATCCCCGACGCCGCGATCCAGGCGCTGGCCGACAACCCGCCCGCGGGCGTCAGCGGACGGGTCAACGTCGTCGCGATCCCCGAACGCGGCCCGGGCGCGACGGGCGTGGGGCGGTTCGGCTGGAAGTCCCAGGCGGCAACGGTCATGACCTTCTCGGCCGGCGCTTCGCGCAACGAGATGGGGATCACGAACCGCGTCCACCCGCAGGAGAACGCTCCGAACGGCGACCAGGGTCTGCTCGCGATCTGCGACGGCGTCCCCGATCCCGAGGACGGGCCGGACCAGACCGGGCAGCATTTCATCGATCGCGTCAACACCTTCCAGCGCTTCCTCGCCGGGCCGCCCCAGACGCCGAAGTCCGGCATGACGGGCGAGCCGTTGTTCAACAGCATCGGCTGCGGCTCGTGCCACGTCTCGAACTTCACGACCAAGAACGCGCCGCCGCTCGAGCTCGCGCTGCGCAACAAGGACGTCAAGGCCTACTCCGACTTCCTGCTCCACGACATGGGCGGCAACGCCGACCAGATCGGCGACGGGAATGCCGGCATGCGCGAGATCCGCACCGCTCCGCTGTGGGGCATCCGCGTGCGGGATACGCTGTGGCACGACGGCCGCGTCGCGAGCGGGACGTTCGACGAGCGGATCCGGGCCGCGATCGCGCAGCACGACGACCCGTTCAGCGAGGCCCGCGCCTCGGCGCTGGCGTTCGCCGCCCTCCCGCTCGTGGATCAGGACGCCCTGATCGCCTTCCTCGACTCGCTCGGACGGGCCGAGTTCGACTTCGACGGCAACGGCATCATCGACAACGCCGACTGGGCGGAGTTCCTCGCCTGCTACACCGGCCCCGGCGGCCCGTTCTTCACGCCCGACGATCCGTGCGCGATCGGGGACGTGGACCAGGACGGCGACATCGACGAAGCGGACGAGGTGCTGTTCCTCGCGGCTTCGTCCGGAGTGGCGGCGGGCGAGCTGCCCGACGGCGGGCCGGTGCCCGGCGTCCCGTTGCTCGTCGGCCTGCAGAGCGACGGTCAGGTCGTGCTGACCTGGGGCAGTTCGTGCGCGACGCTCGACACCGACTTCGCCGTGTACGCCGGAGCGATCGGCGATTTCACCAGCCACGAGCCCGTGATGTGCAGCACGGCCGGGCAGGAGTCGAGCTGGCGTTACTCCCGCCCGACGCTGGGAATCGTCGGTGAGCCGACCGCGATCTTCTCCGCCGCGGACGACTCGTACTTCCTGGTCGTGCCGCAAAACGGCGCTCGCGAGGGGTCGTACGGGCTCGACTCGGATTCCTTGGAGCGACCGCGCTCGACCGCGTCGTGCTACCCGCAGGAGCTCGGCGCCTGCGACTGATTCGTGGCGGGCGTCGGGAGTCCGGCGCTCGCAGCGTGGCCGCCGCCGCGCTGCGGGCTCCGGGCATCCGGCGTCTCGCCGTTCACCGCTGCCCGGGCGCATGAGATCGAGCTGGCGGCCGGCGACCGACGGCCGGCGCGCCGCGCGAGGCCGGCAGGACGGCGCCTGAAGGCGCGCCGGTCCCGGGCGGGGCGGGCCACCGGGGCCGATCGCCCCCCTTCGCCGTCGCCTCGCGCGGCTCGTCCCGAGGCCTCACGGATGATCGAAGCCCAGGCCCAGGTCGTTCTCGCCGTCCGCGCCTTCGAGGAGTCGGACCGGGACGGCCGGCTGCTCAGCCCCTACGCCCGCAGCGCCGCGACGCGGCGGGCCCTGCGCGTCACCGGGCTGGCCCGATGGCCGCAGGATCTCGCGGATGCGGAGAGTCCGCGCTACGGCGAGACCGTCTTCCGGCGGGCGCGGGTGCTGTTCGACACGCTCGAGCGGAGGATGCCGGGGCTGCGCGGCACGATCGGGATCGCGCGGCTCGGAGCGAGCACGGCTCCGTCGGTGATCGCCGCGGCCATGGTCGTCGGCTTGCTCGCGAGCACGATCGGTGCCCGCCACCGGTTCCAGCTGCTGGCACTGCCGATGCTCGCCCTGTTCGCCTGGAATCTGCTGGCCTACCTCGCGCTCGCGGCCCGATTCGCCTGGCCCGGGTCGGGCGCCGTACGCTGGCTGGCCGGCCTCTTCCTGCGCGGGGCGCTGTGGCGCCGGCTGCACGGCTGGAGCGTGGCCCGACGGGCCCCGGAGGAATGGAAGACGGCGACGGTCAAGGCGCTGATGCGGTTCACCGCGAGCTGGCACCGCGTCGCCGGCGACCTGCTCGAGGCGCGCGTGCGCCGGACGCTGCACCTCGGAGCCGCCGCGCTCGCGATCGGAGCCGTGCTCGGACTGTGGGTGCGCGGGGTCACGCTCGACTACCCTGCGACCTGGGACAACCCGTGGCTGGGAGCCTCGGCCGCACGGCGCCTGGTCGGGATCGTGCTCGGGCCGGCGGCGGCGGCGTTCGGCGCTCCCGTACTCCGGCTGCCGGCAGCGGAGGGCGGCGACGCCGTGGCGTGGGTCGAGCTGTACGCGGCGGCGGCGCTGCTCTACGTGGTCCTGCCGCGCGGCATCCTGGCGCTGATCGAGGGCTGGCGCTGCCGCCGGCTCGCGAATCTGCGGATCGACCTGCGCGACACCTATTTCCGCCGCGTCTTCACCCAGTGGCGCGGCGAGACCCGGCACGTCGTGATCGTGCCGTACGGCTTCGCTCCCTCACCGCCGGTGCTCACCGCCCTCCGCTCGCTGCTCCACGAGTCCTTCGGGGCGCGGGCCGAGATCCGGGTCTCGCTGCCGCTTCCCGCCGGCACCCCCGCTGCGGCCCTCGACTCGATTCCACGCTCGCCGCGAGACCCGTGGTCCAGGACCGCCGCGGGGGGGGTCGAGCTGTCCGATCCCGAGCGCGAGAGCTGCCACGTCGTCGTCTTCGACCCGTCCCAGGCTCCCGCGCCGGGCGTCCACGGCCGCTTCGTCACCGGGCTCGTCGAGCGCGTGGCCTCGACCGGGGGGCGAGTGCTCGTCGCGCTGGACGCGTCGCCGCGCGACGAGCCTCCGGCGGCCGCGCCGGTAGACGCGCGGCTCGCCTCCTGGCGCGGGGTGATCGCCGGCGCCGGCCCGACGCCGTTCGAGTTCGACCCGCGGCTTCCCGTCGACGACGACTCGGTGCGGGCGCTCTGCGCTGCGCTGTGGCCGCCCGGAGACGACTTCCGGGCGCCGGCCGCGGGCTCGGCTTCCTGAGCGGCCTGCCCCCGCGCCGCTACCGCCCCTCCTTCCGCCGGCGCCGCTCCGCGCGCCGCTCGCTGCTGGCCTTCAGCGCCACGGCCTCGACGTCCAGGTGGTCGTCGCCGCAGCGCGCGAGGTACTCCTCGTAGCTGCCGGGGAAGTCCTGCAGCGCGCTCGGAGTGATTTCGAGGATCCGGGTGGCGAGGCGCGACACGAGCCAGCGGTCGTGCGAGACGAAGACGACCGTGCCGTCGTAGCCCTCGAGCCCGTCGGCCAGCGCCTCGATCCCTTCCAGGTCGAGGTGGTTCGTCGGCTCGTCCAGCACGAGCACGTTCGGCTGCGTGACGCTCAGCCGCGCGAAGACCAGCCGCGCCGCCTCGCCGCCCGAAAGATTCGCCACCTTCTTCTCCGCCTCGTCCTTCTGGAACAGCACCTCGGCCAGCTTGCCGCGCACGAAGCCGATCGTCTCGCCCGGGCAGAGCTTCCACAGCCAATCCTGCAGCGTCTCCCCCGCGCTGCCGATCAGCTCGCGGTGGTCCTGGGCGAAGTAGCCGGGGTGCGTCTCGTACCCCCAGCGCACCTCGCCCGCGTCGGGCGCGAGCGCGCCGACCGCGATCTTGAGCAGCGTGGACTTGCCGATGCCGTTGGGTCCGATGATCGCCAGCCGGTCGCCGCGCTGCACCTTGAGCGACACCTCGCTCAGCACCGGCCTGCCGCCGAACGCCTTGGACACCCGCTCCAGCTCCAGCACCTGCTTGCCGCTCGGGCGGCGCGGCCGGAGCGCGAAGCGCGGGTAGCGGCGCGAGCTGCGCGGCAGCTCCTCGATCACGATCCGCTCGATCTGCTTGACCTTGCTCTTGGCCTGGCGCGCCTTGGTCGGCTTGGCCCGGAAGCGCTCGACGAACTCCCGGTGGTGGGCGATCTCGCGGTCGCGCTTGGCGATCTCGGCCTCCATCCGCTCGCGATCGGCGATCTTGGCCTCGACGAAATCGTCGTAGTTCCCCGGGTACAGCGTGATCCGCTCGTAGTCCACGTCGGCGACGTGGCTGCAGACGTTGTTCAGGAAGCGATGGTCGTGCGAGACGATGATCGCGCAGCCGCGGAACTGACCGAGGAACTTCTCGAGCCAGCGGATCGAGAGGATGTCGAGGTGGTTGGTCGGCTCGTCGAGCAACAGCAGGTCGGGGTCGGCGGCGAGCGTCTGGCCCAGGAGCACCCGCAGCTTGAAGCCGCCGGACAGCGTGGACAGCGGCTGGCGCTGGACCTCGGGCGGGACGTTGAGGCCGGCCAGGATCTCCGCCGCCTGGGACTCGAGCGAGTAGCCGCCCTGCTCCAGGATGAACTCCTCGAGCTGGGAGAAGCGCTCGGCCTCGAACCGCTCGTGCGCGCGCGCGAGCAGGCGCTCCTTGTCCTGCATCGCCTGCCACAGCTCGCGATGTCCCATCATCACGACGTCGAGGATCGGCGTGGATTCGTGGCGAAAATGGTCCTGACGCAGCACGCCGACGCGGGCCTTGCGCGGGATCGATACCTCGCCCTCGCTCGCCTCCTCCTCGCCGGCGAGGATGCGCAGCAGGGTCGACTTTCCGGAGCCGTTCGCGCCGACGAGGCCGTAGCAGCGGCCCGGGCTGAAATGGAGCGACGCACCGCGGAACAGCGTTTGCGCCCCGTAGCTCTTGCCGAGATTGGTGATCGAGACCATCGGCTCCGCACACTAGCAGCACGCCGGGCCAGCCGCACTCGAGGACGTTCGGCGCGCGCGGGGTCCCGAGCGAGCCCGCGGCGTCGGACGTCGCGGCGGAGCGTCGGCCGGCGCGGGGCCGCACGGCTCGCGGGCGCCCTCGGAGCGCGTGCGGCAGCTGCCGCCCGCCCGGCGCGGGGCAGGTCGTCGAGGGCGCGCCGGCGGAAGTCCGGCCTCGGATACCATGGGGCCGGACGGTCCCGGAGGAGGGTGGCATGGCGGCAACCGCGGAGCTGGCGATCATCGGCACGGGCAACATCGGTCGCGCGATGGCTCTGGGGTTGGTGGCGGCGGGCCGCTGCGAGCCGGCCCGGATCATCCTGACGCGGCGCAAGGCCGAGGCGCTCGACGACCTGGCGGCGCACGGCTTCCAGACGCAGACCGACAACCGCGACGCCACGCGGCGCGCGGCGATCGTGATCGTGGCCGTGGAGCCGCGACAGCTCGACGGCGTGCTGGCGGAGATCGCGCCGGAGCTGGAGCCGGGCCGGCACCTTTTGGTGTCGGTCGTGTCGGGGGCCGCGATCGGGGACATCCTGCGGCAGGTCGGCAAGCCCGTGCCGATCGTGCGCGCGATGCCCAACACCGCGATCGCGCTCGGCCGCTCGATGACCTGCCTGGCCACGACGACGGACGTCCCCGCCGTCCGCCGCCGGGTCGCGGAAATCTTCGACTGCGTCGGCCTCACGCTGTTCATCGACGAGGAGCTGATGATCCCGGCCACCGCCCTCTGCGCCTGCGGGATCGCGTTCTTCCTGCGGGCGGTCCGCGCCGCCGCCCAGGGCGGGATCGAGATCGGCTTCCATCCGGACGAGGCGGTGCGGATGGCGGCACAGACCGCGCTCGGCGCGGCCTCGCTCGTGCTGCGCGCCGACCGCCACCCCGAGCGCGAGATCGACAACGTGACGACGCCGCGCGGCTGCACGATCTCGGGGCTCAACCAGATGGAGCACCAGGGCTTCAGCTCGGCGATGATCAAGGGCATCACCACCTCCGCCGACAAGGCCCGTACGCTCTACTCCCGGCAGTAGGGCCGGGATCGGCTCGACCTCCCGGGCGCCCGGCGCGGACGCGCGCTAGTAGCTAGTTTCTGTCGCGAAACCGCTCGCACTTGCCGAGGCTTGCGGTTTTCCGGCGAGATTCCGAGTGCATCGTCCACGGAGCCGGTGCGGCGATCCGTGAGTTTTTGGCGTCGGCCGCGGCAG